>Ga0209083_1003813_pt1 | contig 12174 bp, 34 predicted proteins | sample AM7aDNAmetaG_FD_184132 | JGI IMG/M metagenome (GOLD analysis project Ga0209083, IMG submission 184132) | Freshwater microbial communities from Finland to study Microbial Dark Matter (Phase II) - AM7a DNA metaG (SPAdes) (version 3) | ecosystem: Environmental > Aquatic > Freshwater > Lake ...
TTACAATCACTTGCCCCAAATGCAAAAAAGTGGTCTTTAAAGTGGGATCAGGTTCAGGCACATGGGCACATCAAATATGGCAAGAGAATCACTCATGCCCAACCTGCCATCTCTCAAACGAAATCAAACAAACATTCATCCCAAAAAACACCCAACAATGTGTCTTCATAGCAGATGAACAACCTATCACATAAATCCTGCCAATCATGCAATCGAGGCACACAACATCAAGCCATCAGCCAAGGCGTCTGGTGGTCTTGCCATTTCAAAAACTTCTGCTCAAATTACAAAGACTTCCTCTTCTGGTTCCCAAAAGGCACTATCAATGTAAATAACGAAATTCCAATCCATGTGTCGAAAAACACTACATGAATAATCCAGTCCAAAATATCAGGTGCCCCAATTGCTTCGAAAGACTTCTAACCCTAGCCTTGACTCAGAACTGGGAAAGAGAAACAATCTGGGTATGCAGAGAATGCCATCAAGAATACGAAACATCTCAACTCACTGACCATACCCCTCAACGTACAATCCCTATCATCAATGAAAAGGAACTCACTAGATGAACTGGATTAATGCCCCAATCGAAGGCGTCAGAATTACACCAACCCAAGTCAATACAGATAACAGAGGTTGGCTTACAGAACTCTTCAGATCAGATGACCAAATACCCATCAACCCAGCTATGGCTTATCTCTCTTCTACCAAACCAGGTGTCTCCAGAGGACCTCACCAACATCTCTCCCAAACCGATCACTTCTTCTTCATCTCAGGTACTTGGATCGTTAAACTCTGGGATACTAGACCTTCCTTCCCTTCTTCCCTACACCAATTCACTATCAAACGACCAACTCTCGTCTCTGTCCCTCCAGGTGTCATTCATGCCTATGCTAACGCAGGCTTACTCTCAGCTCTTGTTCTTAACCTCCCCAATCAACTCTTCAAAGGCGTTAATAAACATTTCCCAGTCGATGAAGTTCGCCATGAGTCTAATCCAAATTTCCCTCTCAATAATATACAACTCAATTGGCTCCAACGCCTCTTTGTTACCTTTTCCTAACTACTTAATTTTCTGAGTCAGTATATTAACCATTACCTATTAGTAAGAAAATTCTTCGACTTTTCTGCTTCCAGTAATTTATAAAAATTGGCAAGGTGGATGAAAAGAATAGGGTAATAGAAGTGAGGAATGGGGTATAGTGAGGTTAGAGGTAGGAGTATAAGGGGTAGACATAGGGGGGAACGACAGGGATCATATCAAGGGTACAGGGAGACAATAAGGAAAGCTATCATCAAGGTCAAAACAAGGTCAAAACACTAGACAAGGTGAAAACAAGGTGAAAACAAGGTGAAAACACTAGCCCAATGTCAGAGAAAAAATGTTTGGAGCGGTTGGGGAAAAATCAACAAAATTAATTTCATTCGAAAATTTATTCCACTGACAACTGGCACGAGGTATGTACCCCATGAAAAATTCCACCATGCAGATGAAAGGATATAAGCCAAGTCAATTCGTACCGGCTATACAATCTCTTTGGGCTAAGGACATTCACATAAGCGATTTTAGGAAGGGGTGTGGGAATTGTGGAAGAGGAGAAGAGAAAGACCATCTGGTGAATTGTGATAATTTATGGAAACAGATGAGGGGGACAGAGGGAGACAAGATAGAATGTTGGCGACCACCAGGTTCTATATTGGTTTGGGAAGAAGAGTATGAGAGAAGAGAACAGAAGGATAGAGAGGTTGGTGAACTGGGAAATGAATCAATTACCTTGGAAGGGGTGTGAAACTTGTGGGGGTATGGGAAACCAGGCAGGATTGTAGAAAGAGAACGAGGTATATGAAGCAGACTGGAGCACTTAATAAGGTAGGATGTTGGAGGCCGAAGGGGGTCATTCTTATTTGGGGAGAAGAGGATGCAACTTCAAGAAGACAAACTGAGGGATGTATCAGAACCGGTATGGGTCAATAGATCGTGTGAGTCTTGTGGAGGGAATGAAAAATCGAGGCATTGTTGGAGGATGAAGAGTCAGACGGGGGAATGCTGGTATCCCCCAGGTTCCATAAAAATAGTAGATGAAGAGCCAATTGAAAATCTGGTAGTTTCCGCCACAAAGTCTTTTGGAATAAAAGCTGAATGTGGAAGATCGTTAGCATATCCAGGTGACATTGATTACTTACATGATATAGCTCTGATGCTTTGTCCAGAGGGATGTATTCTGGTAGCAGACGAGAAATTCATGGCCTGGTAAATATCCTGGCCTGGTCATTTCTAGATTTGGAACGCCCTGGTATAATCCCTGGCCAAGTTCAAATATAGGGCTGTTTAAGGGTCAGACGGTACAATCATTCCATTCCAAGTTCAAAAATAGGGGTAAAAGTGGATCAGAACATCCTGGGTATCCTGGTGATTAGGGTATAATGAAGGTATGAGGATTGATGAAAATGGTAGGGAGTGCGTGGCGTGTCGAGGATACAAGCCCTGGACTGACTTCAACAAGAATTCAAGGGGTCAGAGAGGCTTCGATAACCGGTGTCGAGCTTGTCTGAAGGTATACAGGCAGAGTGATGCTTACAGGCAGGCTAATCGGGTAAGGGCCAAGAAGGAGTATTTGGATCCAGTAGGGAGGGAGGTACAGAAGGCAAGGGTGAAGGCATCCAGGGAAAAGATTCGACAGGAAAATCCTGAGGCATTCAGGGATCGTCAAAACATCTGGACTAAAGTCTGGAGGGAAAAGAATGGGCAAGTAGTCAAGGCACTCAATAGGAAGCATAGCGGTAAGTGGCTCAGCAAGCCCAGGAATCGACTTTCATCCACGATGTCGGCATTGATACGGCATAGTCTCAAGAAGGGCGTAAAGGGCAACAGGCACTGGGAGAAGCTCATGCCATACACCCTGGATGAACTGAAGACTCATTTGGAAAGGCTATGGGAACCAGAAATGACTTGGGAGAATCACACCATAGACGGGTGGCATATAGATCATATCATCCCGGTTAGCTCTTTTGAATTCAATCAGGTAGAGGACCAGGGTTTCAAGGACTGCTGGGCATTGAACAACTTGATGCCACGATGGGCGACTACGGACATCGCCATAATGAACGGATCAAACCAAATCGGCAATATAAACAAAGCAGCCAAGTTTTAGACTCGAAAAGTGGCTTTTGACGTAAGTGCTTGTGGTTGCAACAACTATATAGTTGTCATAGTGTAAGTTATGCGACGTTGCACTTAAGGCTAATGCTAACAAAGAAAGGTTTAGAGGTGGTGGACGGTGAAGGGGTATAATGAAAGGTTGAGTACGTGGTCAACGGTCAGGATTTAGATAAGGAGCTTTTATGAAGGGTACATTTGTGAGGTGTTCAGAATGTGGGAAGAGGAAGGCATGGGGTAATCCTGTCCACTGGCAAAAAAGCTTTCCACATAGTAAGCCAGATTGTAAAGGAAAGATAGAGGTAGTGGTGCAGGCAACGGGGTGTAAAACGAGGGGTCAATTAGGGGATCAAATTGCTCTGGTGGAAGCCTGGGGACGGGAAGCTGATTATGTGATGATGGATCTGGAAGACTACCTGGCATTGAAGAGCAAAAATGTATTTGGTAATGTAAGGAGGTTTTGGGAGGTCAAGGTGATTTTGAATGGGTACATAATACCGAGGGACGAGGTAGAGATATGAGGCCAGGTCCGGGGTGGTACTTATTCAGGTGTTCGAAGTGTAAGCAGGCTTTTGTAGCTACGAATTTGGCTGAGTGGTGTGATTGTGGGAATACGGAATGGGAAGCGATAGGGCCATTCAAGAGGAGGAGGGGATGGGGGATAAGGGTAGAGATGGATTTAGAGAAGGCAGAAGGGTGTATGGTGGTATGGGACAGTGAGGAGGTGAGTGATAGGCGGGTAGGTCTGGTCAAGGCGGCGGGTAGGTTTGTGCAGGGGGCGGGTAGGAGGGTGGCTCAGTTGGTTGGACTTTAAAATAGGACAGCTAAAAAATTGACCTAAAGGGAGTGAACTCGTTCGGCCTATCCGACATTCCAGAATTTTCATAAAAAAGCAATTTAGGTAAAAGTGGTTTATTTGATAAGGAGGTGGTTAGATTTGGGGTATAATGGATGTAATGAAAGGGAGGCGAGTGATATGAGGGATCAATTTAATGGTGGGTATCCGTTGGTATACAGGAAGAAGGAGAAGAGTGTGGGGGGAGTTAAGGGTAGAGATTGAGGTATTGAAGGGGGAGTGTAGGGTTGAGTTAGATGCTACACAGAGGACGAGGAAGGAAGCTACGATGAGGGAATTGGCTCGTCAACTGATAAAGAAGATAGGTCGTGGTAGGTGACATGTACATTTAACAGTGAGAGGCTTTTTGAAATTTTTCGTTCTGCGGATGAGAAGGTGGTGGATTCGTATTGGGTGAAGTGTCCTTTATGTTTAGGCTTCAATGTTTTTGATTTTATAGGGGAGAGGGAGGAGAGGGAGGAGTGGATGAGGTATGGTCATTGTAGGTGTGGTTGTAGGTTGGGGCAGGTAGTGAATGGGGGTATATTTCCGAGGGGGAAGGTTTTGATATGGGATGAGGTTGAGGTAAGAGAGGGTAGGTAGCGTATGAAGCAGGAGAGCATGAATGAATTTGGGGTATATTGGGGGTGGTGTGAGTCATGTGGTCATTGTGAGAGGTTAAAGGGATTGAGTAAGACGATGAGTTACGGAGAATGTCCGAGGTGTCATCAGCAGGCTTTCAATGAAGATTTCAAGGCTGATCCGGAGAGGACGGTACATATTGAGGATGAGGTGGAGGTATGAAGCCGAAGGAGGGGTGTGGAGGGTGTAGTCGTCTTAATGATAATGCAATTTTTAAATATGGGTGTGAGACTTTATTAGATGAGTTGAGAGGAATTGGGGTAGATTGTTGGAGGTTGGAGGGTACGATATTGATTTGGGATGAAATGGAGAAGGAATGAGTAGGTGTGAGATATGTAGGCATAGGGGCAGGAGGATGGTATTAAAGGGATTGGGTGGGAATTTGATATGTTCTATAATGAGGCATGCATATCGGGATTGTTGTGAGGTAGAAGGTTGTATAGTGGTTAAGGATGAGAAGGAGGTAGAGGAATGAGTGGAGCACATGAAGCTGGGAAGGGTGATGACAGTCGTATTCGGAACATTAAAAAATATTCTGAGAGGAATGATGAGATATATTGGCCTGGTCGTGAGGCGAAAAAGCAACGTGAAAGATTAGCTAAACGGTTGCAGGGTAGGAAGATAACGCCTTGTCCTGAATCTGACTTTATGAAACATCTTGATTGATGATACAGAAAAGTCGAGAAATAATTGGAGATTTATGAAGAAACAAAGTAGGAGAGATGAGGAGGAGAAAGAGGACAATGAATTTGTGAGGTAGAGGGTAGAGAGGGGGATAAGGAAGTGGCGGAGTTGTGACACATGTGGGAGGGGTAGTGAGGACAGGGAATTTAGTTGTGTGTTATTGAATAAAGGAGGGAGGGAAGAGCGGAGGGTATATGTGAAGTCTGGGATAAATTGTTGGAGGCCGGAAGGAGTGGTGATAGTGATGAATGAGGTGGAGGAATGAGTCATGGGGTGATTATAGGAGGGATACCGGAGATGTCATGTTTGGATTGTAGTGCTTTTAACGGGGATGATTGTATTTTAGGGATGTGGAATTACAATGAGGTGATAGCGGAATTGAAGGAATTGAAGGTAAGTTGTTGGAGGGCGAAGGGGACTATTTTTATATGGGATGAGGTAGAGGTATGAAATGGATACCGGAAAGAAGGCCGAGTAATGCGGAGGTTGACAGATTGGTAAAGAGGGTGAATGCGGATTTTACTCGTGAGATGGATATGGAGCTTATTAGGAGGGTGATAGAAGGCATGGAGGAGGCGGCTAAGGCAAAGGGGTGGATTATTATAAGTGACCCGGTGGAAGTGGTTTAATGGGTATTCTGATGGGGAATAGGGGGTATGTAGGATGAAGGTTGTAGAGACAGTGGCAGTGGGTGGTTTATTTGGAGGAGATTGGATACGGATGACATATTGGGATGGGGAGCGTGTTCGGTGTTCTGAGCATGGATCATTTTTCAAGGGGGAATTGAAGGGGATGAGGTGTAAGATATGTGGAGGGGATGTGGTTACGATTTTGAGTAATAAGATTTATCCTAATGGGTGTTTTCCGGTGATAGGAGAGCGGGATGAGTATGGAGAAAAGGCTTGTGAGTAGGTCATGTGGGGAGTATAAGCCTAGAGTTTTCATATGGCGTAAGGATGAATGTCGGAAGTGTGGGCATATACAGGTGATAGGGTTACATCCTGGGGCATCTGGTAATCACAAGGGGAAGTGTGGGAAGTGTAGGGGTAGGGGTTTATATTCGGTGATGAATTACAGTGGGCCGGAGGGTATGATAGTGGTTGGTGAGGAGAGGGAATTGTGAGACAGTTCAAGGCATTTAAGTCGGTATGTAAGCGGTGTATGGAGGTGACTCGTATTCCATTGAGTCATAATTGTGGTCCTGGGTATGATCGTGATCCTATTGAATGGTATGAATCGGATGAAGAGCGTTGGAGTCGAGGGAAGGTTCAATGTCCGCAGGCTGGTGGTGAGGCGAAACCTATGCGTCAGTTTTGTCTGAAGTATAAGGAAGTTGACGCAATGAATGATGGTCGAATTTTCGTTTGGGAAGAAACTGAAATAAAAAGTTGACTTTTATGTAGGTCAAACAATAAACTCAAATTAAAAGTTGAGTTTTTAAGGAGGCAGGTTATGGCGAAGAAAGGTGAGATTATTGCTGGTGTTAAGGTAGAGGACAATGTGATATCGGAGACTGGTGCGAGCAGGAGCAGTCGGGAGGGGAAGGGCAGGTATGATAGGTGAATGGCGTGTTGACAGGCAATCACCATTCACCTATTATATCAATATTCATTAGGATGGATTGTGATGAAGCATTGGACAGAACAGGAAGAAGTAATCTTGAGAGAGACGATTCACCTTACAGATAAACAGGCAGCTAAAATAATTGGAAGATCATGGCAGGGTGTTTGTCATAAGAGATTGAAATTGGGTCTTACGAGAGGTATTTATTATAGGAAAAGTGATCCGGTGTATGCTAAAGATTTTTCCGACGCAGAGTTAGCATATGCCGCAGGCATCATTGATGGTGAGGGATGTATATGTCTTATGAGAGACACAAGCAAGAAAAATGGAAGAACAAAGTATACTCTTTCAGTACAGGTCGTGATGACAAATAAATGTGTTGTTGAATATTTAAGGCATACATTTGGAGGACTCTTTAGGGAATATGACGGAAGTAAAAAGGGTTATTCGAAAGTGTATTATTGGGGAGTTAGAACAAGACAGGTAGGCATTTTACTGAAGAAAATTTTGCCATTTTTAAGGGGTAAACGAAAACAGGCCGAATTGGCTATTGAGATATCAGATAGGTTATCTGGTTTTACAGTAGCAGTAGGAAGAAAAGGATATACGCAAGAATTTCGAGACTATCTTGTTGCACAGCACAAAATCATGAGTGATATGAAGAAAAACGGAGGAGTGTAAAATGAAGATCGTTGTAATTGGTGCGAGAGGGATGCTTGGTCGTGCGGTGATGGATGCTTGTCAGACAGTTGGTTGGGAAGTTGCTGGATATGATCTTCCTGAGCTTGATATTACGAGAATGGATGGTAGGGAGGTGGAGGAAGCTGACTGGGTGGTAAACTGTGCTGCTTATACAAATGTAAATCAAGCAGAGGAGGAGGCATCGAGGGCATTTGAGGTAAATGCTATTGGTGCTGGGAATATTGCGAGGATGTGCAATTTATATGGATGGCGGATGTTGCAAGTCAGTACGGATTATGTATTTGATGGTAAGGGTTATTTTGGTCATTCTTATGATGAGGATGATGAAACGAATCCTGTGAATGTATATGGGATGAGCAAGTTAATGGGAGAGTATCTTGTTAAAAAGGAGCGTCCAGGGGCATTGATTGTTCGTACTCAGTCATTATTTGGAAAGAATGGCATTAATTTTGTTGATAAGATTTTGGAACGATCTGTATTGGAGGGTTTGATTCCTGTGGTGGGGGATCAGATATCTTGTCCGACATATGTAGTTCATTTAGCACAGGGGATGGTTGCATTGATGGAGAACAATGCTTCTGGGATAGTGCATTGTTCTGGTGAGGGAAGTTGTTCTTGGTTTGATTTTGCCAAGGAGATATTGGTTCAGTCTGGGATTGACAAGGTTGAGGTTGAATCGATTCGTACTGGGCAATATCCTGTGAAGGCAGTGAGGCCGAGCATATCGACATTATGTAAGGCCAGGTATGAGATATTAACTGGTGATGAGATGCCGCACTGGAAGAATGGATTACGGGAGTATTTGGCGGCAAGGAGTAAGGCATGAATTTATTAAGTTGTAGGATGTCTTGGTTGAGGACATATATTTGGAGGTGGTTTAATTCGGCGGCATGTCCGAGGTGTTGTGACACTGCATGGGTGACGAATGAGGTATATGGGGAGGATGCTAAGCAGGTTGGATGGGAGCGGCAGTGCAATTGGTGTAAGTTGCATTGGCGAACGATAGGTGACAAGATTGAGTATCTTCAACCGGACAGGAGTTGGGGGGAGCACATGTCACAGCACAAGGAGTAGTTATGGAGAAGTCAATTGAGGAGCGGATCAAGGATATTTTGGGGGACAATTTTTGGTTGCACACATTAAAAACCAACACGGAGTATTTTCGAACGCATGATGATTGTGATGGAGATTTGACGAAAGGGATTAGTGTTCAATTTGATCAATGTGGGGATGCTCACATTTGTTTGGTAAATATGGCACATCATGCGTGTAGGTTTCGGACGAGTGGTGGGGGTGGGAACAGTTTACGGGTAAGGAATGCTTTATTGATATTGGCGGAAGCAATCAGGTTGGACGATGAAGAGGGTTCATAGGTATGAGTGCAGTTGTTCATGAGTACAGGACTTGTTTAAAATGTAATCAAACATGGGAGATTGTGTTTTTGAGTTTATTTAAACTTCGCAGTGATGGAATGAGAGTTTTTTCAACTACTGACGGTCCGATATATTTGACTGGTAGGGATGGTGATTGTCCGAATTGTAGTGGTGGTTTTGGTTGGAATTCAAATTTGAAGCGAAAAGATGTTCCATTGGGCAACATTATTATTTGGGATGAGAGGGTGATATGAAATTTCAAAAGGGTGAGATGTTTATTTTGAGCAACATCAAGGCTAGTAGGTTTCCGATCATTTCCAAGAAGAGGATTCAGATTCGTGCTTGGTTGATGGAAGAAGAGGATCGGGAGGTATTTCGGGCATTGGACAGGGTTGGTTGTCCATCGGGTTGCATTATGATTTGGAAGGAAGACGAATATTTGGTAAGATATTTGGTGTTTTTTCATGTGTTAATTCTTAGGGTTCAGAAGGTTATGATGAGGTTGGTCAGGAATTTGTATTTGAGGATGTTGTAATGACACTGGTAGAATCAGCGAGGCAGGATGCGAGGTGGTTTTCGGATATGGAAACTTGGACGATGACGATGTTTCGGATTGATGATGGGGTGGTTCAGATCAATTTAGTTGGACCCTGGCGTGATGGTATTGCAAGTCATAAGCAGTTGATGTTCAGGCATATGGGGAAGGTTGCCAGGCCGACGAGTGATATTCGGACGATGAGGGGGTTGGATTTATTGGGGTGTCCGGAAGGTTGTGTATTAATTTGGAATGAGAACGGGGTATAATGTAGTTATGAAAACAACGGACATACCTAATGGATTTGTGTATTTGAACAAGATGGGGAACAATACTCTTGTTGATTTTGATGATAATGGGAAGATTGAGGATGAGTCGCAGATGGTTTCGATAGCTGGGTGGCCTGATGACATTATGAATAAGGGTTTGGTTAATAAGGAATTGATTGTATTGGTTCATAGTGTGAAGGGGAGTGAGGGGATGTTGGTAAAGAGGTTGGTGACGGTCAAGATGGAGAGGGATGGTAAGCCGATTTCAGTGATGGAGATTATTAGGATTGGTAAGATCAGGGAGACGGTTGAGAAAATCTGGGATGAGTACATGCTGGATTTGAAGGTTCGTGAAAAGAAGTTAGGTAAAAAGAAGGAGTTAAAATGAAGAGAGTATTGGTGTTATTGGTATTGGCATTGGTTTGCGGAGTTGTTCGTGCTGATGGGTTTATTGTGACTTACGAGAATGACATTTTTTTACATACGGATAACAATTATTCATCTGGTTCTGAGTTGGAGTGGGTGAGTGAGCCAAAGATGGATAAGGATGGTTCATTCAGGATTGGTTGGGGCATGGATGAGATTATGTATACGCCAACAGACATTACATCCAAGTTAATGCCACCGCAGAGTGAGCATCCTTGGTGTGGGACAATGTCTATTTTTCGTGAAGCTTGGACTCGTGGGGACAATGGGGATGAAGTTCGGATGAGGTATCAGTTGGGGGTACTTGGACCTTTAGCTGGTGCTGATTTTTTTCAGACCTCGGTACATCGTTCAATTCACAATGATTTACCACAGGGTTGGGGCAATCAATTGCCGAATGAGCCGATGATGAATTATTACTATGATCGGTATCATTTGCTTTGGAATGACAACATTGATAAATGGGATGCTGATTTGAAGGCGATAGGTGGTGGTACGGCAGGAACGACATTTGACAATGTTCGGGTTGGGTTTCAGGTGAGGGCTGGGTACAACATTCCAAGGAACTCGATGCCTGGTGGGATTGATCCGAAGGTAAGCAAGCCAGGTGAGGAAGATGATGGTGGGTTCTTTGCTTATTTTACTGGGGTTTTTCAGGAATACAATGTAGCTCACAATTCGACGGTGGGGGAGAGTTTCTTTGTGCAGAGGCAACCGGGGCAGGATCGGACATTGGTACCTGTTGTAGGTGAGTACAAATATGGTTTTGTGGTAGGTTATGGGGAACTGTCATTCACTTATATGCTTTGTCACAGGTCGAATGAATTTCAACATGAGATGGATGGGGGAATGGATTGGGGTATGGTCAGGCTTGAGTGGTTACATCAGTTTTAGGGAAGGATGATGGGAACTATTGAAACACAATCTCTTTTTGCCAGACTTCGATTGGAAGAAGAAAGGCAGGAAGATTATGATTTCATTTTTGGAGATGGCGCATATCAGAGGATAATGAATGCAAAAGAGTCTGGAGTGATTATTATGTGGTCAGAGGAGGAGAAGGTATGAGAGACAGGATTGGTATTTTATTGATGGAGGATCAGAATGGAGAGGTTGCTGTTCAACTCTTTGCTGATCCTATTACATCGAAGGCTGCATACGAGAATTTGGCGGGTAGTCCAGTTGATCCAGTCAGGAGGGCGACTTTCATCAGTTTGGAGTATGGAGGGGCGTCCAGGATAGAGGCGATTACGAAGATGTTGCCGGTTGTTAATGATCCTCAGAGACATCCGGACGGGTATGTATTGGGGACTGGGCCGATAAATTTTCCCAAAAAAGACCCCTGATTTTGGGTTTGGATTGGTAATGTAGGGATGAACGGTAATTTTTAAAAACGGATGATTTGACGAGTTGACGAGTTGAGGAGAAAATAGTTATGGCAGATTTTGACAAGGCGGAGTGGATGGAGAATGAGGGGTTGAGATATGGAGATTGGCAGCAGATGAAGGTTAAGCCAATTTCCGTCTATATTGATGTGAGGTTGAAGGGTGGGAAGGAGACTGGTCCTTGTTGGCCGTTGAATTCTGGTGTCTTCGTTGATTTATCTACGGAGAAGGAGATAAAAACTTCGGATATTATTGCCATTCGGTTTTACATGGATGTTGATCCTGAGACTGAGGGATTGGAAAGTGACGATGATGATGAGGTGGAGGCGGCTGAGGCATATGAGCGTCAGCGTCATTATGTTGATTCGGTGGAGGATTGAGTTATGAACAAGCAACAGTTGAAGATTTTCATGGGTGTGTTATGGAAGAAGATTAGGGTGCCGGTGATTTATTTAATGATACTGGTCATTGGTTGTGCTGTTACTTTTTTGGCAGCTTCTGGGAATTCTATAGCCAGGTTGATTGGCATTGGATTTTTATGGATGGTTGTTCTTTTTTTTGTGGGCATTTGGATGTTTTTTATTGCGATGAATATTTTAGATTGGGTTA
>Ga0209083_1003816_pt1 | contig 12163 bp, 8 predicted proteins | sample AM7aDNAmetaG_FD_184132 | JGI IMG/M metagenome (GOLD analysis project Ga0209083, IMG submission 184132) | Freshwater microbial communities from Finland to study Microbial Dark Matter (Phase II) - AM7a DNA metaG (SPAdes) (version 3) | ecosystem: Environmental > Aquatic > Freshwater > Lake ...
TAGCCCCAACGAAAATTTGTCTTATGCGCTTGTTCAAACCACCGTCCCCGGCGATGATTCGTGCCTGGATTTTTTCAGCGATAAAATTCATAGATAACTGGGTCAGACTCTGTTCAAAGGGAATTACACCCAGCACGTTGAGCCCCATCTCTTTAATGTCCCTCAGGTTATTGTTCTTGTAATCCTCCAGATTACTGACCTTATTGATAACTATCCCATAGTCAACACCTGAAAGGGCGACATATTTTTTCACGAAAGCGGCATCATCCATTATAGTACCTTCATCACCGCTGATCACCAACACCAGTTTGCCACCCAGAAATTTGACCAATGACAGCGTATCTAATCGGACTGACGCGCCATAAGTCAGATCTTTGCCTCCCTCAATAAAAAGAGGTTTATTGTCATCTCCCAGGTTATGGACCATATCCACCAGTTTGGCTTTTGTGCCGGTCTCATCATACATATAACATAACTTGGAATGCTCAAACCCGATGGTCATTTCATCCGAGCTTTGTTCCATCCCGAAAATATTAGTGATCAAGGCTGAATCATAGTCCCATAGCCGTTTTTTACGGTATATTAATCTGTCTCCGAACGGTTTAAGGTAAAAGAATTTCTGACCGAGAGCTTTACCCAGGCCGACTATGAAGCTAGTCTTTCCGGCATCTTCACTGACCGAACCGATAATAATGTTTTTCATTATAAGGCCTCCTGAGGCTTCGAAAGCAAAATTCTGACATCCACGGCTCTGGCGCCTTCACCCTGGCTGTAAACTACCAGGGGGTTGACTTCGATATCAGTTATGTCTTTACATTTAAGCAGTACAGTACCTACTCTTTCAATGGTGTCTACCACTTTTTCTATGTCTTTTCTTTTTTCCCCACGAACGCCCAGCAGAAGTGGATAGGAGCGAATCTGGCTGATCATCTTTAATATTTCCTCTCTGCCCAGCGGAAAGGTGCGGAAGGCGATGTCTTTCATAACCTCAACATAGATACCGCCCAGGCCGAACATTACGATCGGGCCGAAAGAACGGTCGCGCCTGGCCCCGATTATGGTTTCAACATCGTTTTTAATCATCTCGTCTACCTGAATGCCTTCAATCTTGGCATCAGCCTTATAAGCGCGGGCGTTATGCAAGATAGCTTCATAAGCGTCCATTACCTCTTTGCGGGTCCCCAGGTCCAGGGCGACGCCGCCAGCATCACTCTTGTGGATGATGTCTTTTGAAACGATCTTCATGACCACTGGATAACCGATCTGCTCAGCATAGCGGATGGCTTCATCCAGGCTGTGAGCAATGAAGCTCTTGGGCATGGGCAGACCAGCGACCTTCATCATGGCCTGGGCTTCTGCGGCCAGCAAGAAAGTCCGATTGTCAGCTCTGACTTTCCGAATTATCTCGTTTAATTTATCCCCGTCCATCTCTATCTTATGAATAGGATCGTCCGCTTGGCGAAGGGTGCGGTAGTTACGATAAACCGCTCCCAGCAGAGAGACCGACTCATAAACATCCTGGAAAGCCGGGATATCATTTTTCTGAAACTCATTGACGTAATGGTCGATTTTGGCGCCCCCAAAGAGTGAATAGACCAGAGGTTTTTTGCCGGCATAATCAACGGTCTGTTTCTCTACTACCTGATTGAACCCATCGGCATCAAAAACCGCGGTTTCACAGGCTAAACAGATCACGGAATGAATTTCCGGATTTTTGAGAGCTGCACTCAAGGCGCTATCATAATAACTCACTGGAGCCTGACCGGATAAATCAATAGGGTTTTTAGAAGAACCGAATGAGGGAATCACATTAGAAAAAGTTTTGTTTAAAACCGTTAAGTTATCGTATAAATTAACATTGAATTTTTCACAAGCATCCGCAGCCAGTACACCGATGCCCCCTCCGTTTGTGATGATCACAGTATTCTCACCTTTGGGAACAGGAATGTTGGCCAAGTAACGAACCCATGTCAAGGCATCACTGATGGTCTCGGCACGGAGGACACCGCACTGATTGATAATATCGTCGAAGACCTTGTCCTCACCTGCTAAAGAACTAGTATGAGAGGCAGCAGCCATTGCACCGCGGGCGGACCGACCAGACTTAATGACTACAATAGGTTTCTTCATAACAGCCTTTTTGAGGATGTTGACGAAGCGCTCGCCTTCGCTGATGCCTTCTATATACATCAGAATGATCCTGGTCTGCTCTTGCTCAACCAGATATTCCAGCAGGTCGGATTCATCGAGATCGGACTTGTTGCCCACAGAGATAATAGAGGAGAGACCAATATTTTCGGTGACAGTCTTACCCATCATACCGATGCCGATGGCACCGCTCTGAGTGATGACGGCTACATTGCCCGGTCGAACATTCATGGGCCCAAAGGTGGCGTTCAGAGAACTGGCGGCTGAATAAACGCCGAAGATATTTGGACCTAGAATACGCATGCCGTTTTCGCGGGCAAAGGAGACTATTTTCTTTTCTTCGTTAGAATTGCCTACTTCTGAGAAACCGGCTGAAATAATAACGGCAAATTTTACACCTTTAGCAGCACAGCTTTTAATAGTGTCGAAGACATACTTGGCGGGAATTACCACGCAAGCGATGTCAATCTCACCATCAATCTCCTCAATGGTCTTGTAAACTTTAAAGCCTAAAATATCTCCGCCTACGGGATTAACAGGATAGATATTACCCTTGTAACCGGAGGCGGATATGTTCTGAATGAACTTATGGCCAATCTTGCTTTTATCGCTTGACGCACCAACGACGGCCACTCCTCTTGGTTCGAAAAGGTATCTAATATCGGGGTTTTTATACATGACTGGTTGCCTCACTAAAAGCCATCTTTAACTCGTAAACCTGGTCTTCGGTCCGCCTATCCATCAGAAAGCCCATTTTTTCAAACAGGTGAATCATAGGCCGGTTTTCTACCAGCACTTCGGCGGTAAAACTCAGCAGACCCTGTTTTCTGGCCAGATAAGTCAGATAATTAAGAAGTTCTTTTCCAATGCCCCTGTTCTGATAATCGTCTCTCACGACGAAAGAGACTTCCGCGGAGTGGGTGTTGGTTTCCATATTATATTGGCCCATTCCCACGACTATTTCTTTCTCATCTTGTGTTATCGTGGCTACAACACCTACTTCCCGACTGTAATCAATTATAACAAATTCCTGAAGTCTTTCATGCGGCATGTCTTTGCGCCGGGAAATGAACCTACGATATAGACTGTTATCAGATAATCCGTAAAATAAATCCTTGAGTAAGGGTTCGTCGCTGATCTTAATAGGACGGATAAATATTTCCAACCCGGTCCTGGTAGTGCGATAGGTTTCCTGTTCCTTAGGGTATTCGCCCGCCTTGCCGGAGATAAAAGCCTGGTCCTTATATATCAAATTCTGGGCCTTGGCTTCCTGGATCAAGTCTCTTCTAAACTTGGGATGGGCAATTGAGATCAATTCCATAGCCCGTTCGCGTATGTTTTTCCCGTGCAAATAGGCAATGCCATATTCGGTGACCACATAATGGATGTCGCCGCGATTGAGCGTAATCCCGGACCCTTCAGTCAAGAACGGTACGATACGAGAGACGCTTTCATCGTTGGCAGTAGATGGCAAGACCAGAATAGAGCGACCGCGAGGTGAGAGAACGGCTCCGCGCATAAAGCTGGCCTGACCGCCCATACCGCTATAAAAGGTTTTACCCAATGATTCTGCGGTAGACTGGCCTGTCAGGTCGATCTGCAAGGCACTATTAATAGCCACAAAAGACTCATATTGGGCGATTGTTAAGGGGTTATTGGTATAATCGATGGATTTAAATACAATAGACGGATTATCGTGGACAAAATTATAGGTGTCGGTTTTACCCATGCAGAAGGCTGCAATAGACTTCCCGCGGTCCACATTCTTCAGGCTATTGTCAACCACACCCAGTCTCATCAACTCGACAATGCCATCGCTGATCAACTCGGTATGGATACCCAAGTGTTTTTTCCCGGCTAGATTAATAAGAATGGCGTCTGGTACGCTGCCGTATCCCACCTGTAGGGTATCGCCATCCTGAATCAAGCGGGCGACATAGTTGCCTATCTCCTGAGTGACACCAATATGTGTATCTTCAGGGAAGTTGTATTCCAGAAGAGGTTCGTCATGGTGAACTATATAGTTAACTTTGCTGATATGTATAAAACCATCCCCATGGGTACGAGGCATGAGTCTATTAATCTGAACGACCACGATAGAAGCCTGTTCGACTGCCGCTTTAACGATATCAACGCTTATACCCAGGCTCATATAGCCATGTTCATCAGGGGGTGACACCTGTATTAAAGCAACATCGATGGGAATAACTTTTTTAGCGAAAAGCCTGGGTACTTCCGATAAAAAGACAGGCGTATAATCCGCCAGACCTTTATTAACTGCCTCACGTGTGCTATTGCCAATAAAAAAGGAGTTATGCCTGAAATTGTATTTGAAGCGTTCTTCGGCATATGGCGCCAGTCCCAGTGACCAGATATGGATGACTTCAGCGTCGAAAAAGGCCTTGGGATAAGATTCAGTGTAATTGATTAGCGCGCTTACCAGATACTGCGGCTCGCTGCAAGCAGAGGAGATAAAAATACGGTCGCCCCGATGAATATGGTTGAAAATCTGGGTCTCAGGGATAAATTTCTCCGGAAACTCCATTTTTGCTTTATTTATTAGATCTATGTTCATCACCATAAAAATATGTCAATGCCTCTAGCAAACCTTAGTTCATTGTACATCAAGGTCAGCTAAAAGTGAAAAATTGAACGCATTGGATAGGTCTATATAATATGACTATGCGAATATCTGTTATTCCAAGATGGATGATTCAAAGGCAAGATTAAGCAAGTTTTAATAAAGTAAAACCCTTAAGAATAGAGGCCTTTTAAAACTCCTGACGGCCTTCCAGCGCCCGACTTAAAGTCACATCATCGGCATACTCCAACTCTGTACCGAAGGGCAGTCCCCGGGCTAAACGGGTGACTTTGATTCGCAGGGGCGCGATCATATGATGCAGGTATAGAGCGGTCTGCTCACCTTCAAGATTGGTGTTAGTGGCAAGAACAGTCTCAGTGACGGTTCCATTCCTCAGTCGCTCAAGAAGCTCGTTGATACGCAAATCTTCTGGACGGATTCCATCGCCGGGAGATAATGCTCCGTGCAAGACATGATATAACCCATTGTATTTACGGGTGTGTTCCAGAGCTAGAATATCTTGAGGTTGTTCTACCACACAAATTTTGGTCCGGTCGCGAGGTTCGCTGCTGCAAATAGAGCAGATTTCGGTTTCAGAAGCGTTTAAGCAAATTGTGCAAAGTTTGGTTTTCTGTTTAACCTGCATAATGGCCTCAGCCAACGCCTGATTTTGCATTTCATCGGCGCGCAGCAAGTAATAGGCGATGCGCTGGGCGCTTTTTGGTCCTATACCTGGCAGTTTATTCAACTCCTGTATTAATTTACCGACTGATTCTGTAGTAGCCGCAGCATCACGACTCAAAGTACTCACCTCGCTACATTAATCCCGGAATCTTAAATCCTCCAGTCAATCCGCCAAGTTTAGTGCCAGCGGCTTCCTGCGATTTGGTGACAGCTTCAGTAACCGCAGAAAGGACCAGGTCTTCCAGCATTTCAACATCCTCAGGATTCACTACTTCTTTACTTATCTTGATAGATTTGAATTTCTGCTGGCCATTAACAACGATCTTGACTGCACCACCACCGGAACTGGCCTCTATCTCCATGGCTTCCAGTTCAAGCTGAGCTTTATTTAACCTGGCCTGAAGCTGCTGAATCATGTTCTTATTCATTTTTCCTCCACGCTGGTAACCTGAGCGCCCGACTTCAGGGCTGCCTTCACCAGATGATTATTTTCAACTTCACAAACACAACGTACTTTGCAAGGTCTGCCAAGATAGTCACTGAATATTTTCTCCGCTACCTGCTGATACTCCGGTTTTTCCATATTTTCTTTGTGTATACTATATTTTAAGGATAGTATTACTTTCTCATTTTCGATAGAAACCGGCCTGGCGCTTCGTAAAAGGGCTGCAGCATTAGTCTTCTTAAGGGTAGAAGGAAGATTGTCCAGGATTTGCTTCCAATTCAATCTTAATCGCTCAATTTCACTGGCCAAAGTCGGTGTTGTCGCCGGATTTTGCCTGACAAGTGGGGTTGCCGTTTCTGTAGTATTGCCAGTTGGGGGGGATGGGATATTTTCAAACGTTTCAGATTTAACTGGAGTAATATTTTGATGCGACCGGATAGCAGTATCAGGAAGCTCAAGATTGGACGCAATCGGGGATTTAATAGTTTCGACCTTACCGGCAAACGGCTTAATGATCTCTGCAACTATTTTGGCCGGTGCAGGCTTGGTATGAACTTTAGCGGGAGTTTCTGATTCTTCCGCCCCAGTGGTCTGGTTATTCGAAAGGTAACAGTCTACCAGTGCTAACTCAAGCGGCAGCGTTGAATTCTCGGTAGAACCCACATCTACCTGCCCGAATAATTTAACAGCGTTTAAGATTTGTGCCAGTGAACCTTTCTCTGCCAGCTCTTTTATCTCGGCAAAGTCATCTGGGGTCAGATCAACGGATTCAACTGCCCCGGTTTTCACTAGAAGCAAACAACGTAAATATTCGACCAGTTCACGATTAAACTGGCGCAGATCCAGACCGTCGTTATTCACGCCGTTAAGCGTGGCCATACCGGCAGAAAGATCATTGGAAAACAAATATTTGACGATTTCACTCACGCGAGCGTCTCCGGTAATGCCTAGCATCGATTGAACCTGCAGGTGTGTGATATCTGAGCCATAATAGGCAGTCAGTTGTTCAAGTAGATTATAGGCATCCCGCAAACTGCCAGTGCTACTCCTGGCAATTAATTGCAAGGCCTGGGTGTCAATATTAATATTCTCCGCTCGGCTGACTTTAGTAAGCTGCCCTATAACATCGGTCCGGCCCAGACGATGGAATTCAAAATGCTGGCAACGGGATAGGATAGTAGGCAAGACTTTGTGTGCTTCGGTAGTAGCCATAATGAAGACCACGTGGGGCGGCGGTTCTTCCAGAGTCTTAAGCAAAGCGTTAGAAGCATCTTTGCTCAGCATATGAAATTCGTCGATAATATAAACCTTGCGTCGGGCTTGAGTGGGGGCATAGTTGACCTTTTCCCGTAAGTCACGAATGTCGTCAATACTTCGATTGCTGGCCGCATCTATTTCAATGACATCCATCGCGCGGTCCTCGGTGATGGCCCGGCACATTTCGCAGGTATTGCAGGGTTCACCCCGACCATTATTATCCAGACAATTAATTGCTTTGGCCAGAATGCGTGCGGAGCTAGTTTTCCCCGTGCCGCGAGGACCGCAAAAAAGGTAAGCATGGGAAATAGTGCCGTTTTTCAGCGCATTAAGCAACGTCTGAGTGACGTGCGTCTGCCCGACCAGCTCAGCTAGAGATTGTGGACGCCATTTGCGATAAAAAACTTGAGATGCCATAAAATTCTCTTTAATTATACTATATCGCTTCCAGTTTCCATAGGAGTTGGTTTTTGCATGGTTAATTTCCTCCCCTTTTTAGTTTATTAGGTCATACGGTAACCACTTGCCATTGTAACAAAACGAAATTAAGATCCAGCAGTTGGCTGACTTACATTAGACGATGGCTAACTTTTAGAGTAACATGCTATAATACGGAAAATTTACGAAAATATAGTTGATCGCTTTTTTGAGAAAAGCATTAATAATTAGAATAACGCAATAAGGAGGTGAAAACGACCAAAAAGAGTTGTACACTATCAATAATTTTTCAAACCCCCGCCCCCATGAATAAAGCTTGATAGGAGTTAACGAATGAATTTACAACGTCCCAATTCAAACGACGCTACCAGAACTGCTAACCGTTCACGAAGCATAGCCCCCGCCAGTGGCCTTTGCACCCGTTGCATCGATGGTTGTACAGGTAACTGCGAAGTCTTTAAAGCCACTTTTCGCGGCCGCGAACTGATTTATCCCGGCCCTTTCGGTGAAGTGACTGCCGGCAATGACAAAGAGTATCCTATAGATTATTCCCACCTCAATATTCAAGGGTATGCCCTGGGAGCCAAGGGTTTACCCAAAGGTGTAAAAGGCGACTCCGATACAGCTATTTTCCCAGCCGTCAACACCGAGACCGAGTACGGTTGGACTAAGAAAGTCAAAATGAAAATTCCAGTCTTTACCGGTGCCCTGGGTTCTACCGAGATAGCTCGTAAAAACTGGGAGCATTTTGCAGTAGGTGCTGCCCTGAGTGGAGTTACTCTGGTTTGCGGCGAAAACGTTTGTGGTATAGATCCAAAATTGCAAAGAGATTCTAAGGGCAAGGTTACTGCCGCTCCTGATATGGACCGCCGTATCGAAATTTACAAAAAATATCATCAGGGCTACGGCGAAATTCTGGTACAGATGAACGTAGAGGATACCCGTCTGGGCGTAGCTGAATATGTAGTTAAGAAACATGGCCTGGACACCATCGAGTTAAAGTGGGGCCAGGGCGCCAAATGCATCGGCGGCGAAATCAAGGTCAATAGCCTGGAGAGGGCTCTGGAACTACAGAAACGCGGTTATATAGTGACACCCGATCCTTCCGATCCAGTCAATCAAGCAGCCTATAAAGACGGGGCCATCAAAGAATTTGAGAGACACAGCCGATTGGGCTTTATTGATGAAGACGGCTTTTATAAAGAAGTTGAAAGACTTAGAAAACTAGGTTTCAAGAGAGTTACCCTCAAGACCGGCGCGTACGGCTTAAGAGAATTGGCGATGGCCCTCAAATGGAGTTCCAATGCCAAGATCGACCTACTGACCATCGACGGCTCTGGAGGCGGTACCGGCATGAGTCCCTGGCGCATGATGGAAGAGTGGGGCATGCCCAGCCTTTACCTGCATGCTGCTGCTTATGACTTCGCCAAGAGATTGGCTGAGAATGGAGCCAAAGTTCCTGATCTGGCTTTCGCCGGCGGTTTTAGCAGCGAAGATGGTGTCTTCAAAGCCATAGCTTTAGGCGGAGGTTTTGTGAAAGCAGTCTGCATGGGCCGCGCTTTGATGATTCCAGGTATGGTAGGCAAGAACATCGCCACCTGGATGAAAGACGGCAAACTGCCTGCAAGTGTAAGCCAGTTCGGATCTACTCCCGAAGAGATCTTTGTCAACTGGGAAGATGTTAAGAAGATCGTCGGCGCTAAAGAAATGAAAAATATTCCCTGGGGTGCTATTGGTATCTACAGCTATTCCGAAAAGCTCAGGGTCGGTTTGCAACAACTAATGGCAGGCACCAGGAACTTCAATCTATCGACCATTACTCGCCGCGATATTATGTCTTTAACTGAGGAGTGCACAAAAGTGACAGGCATCTCTTACCTGATGGATGCCTATAGAGAGGAAGCCATCTCTATTTTGAATGGATAAGGAAAATTAGGTAATCAGCAAAGTCAAATAAACGGGCTCCGGATTTCTCCGGAGCCCGTTTATTTGATGCCAGGGATCAGGTATCTATTTAATAGCACATCTGCTTTGAAGGCTTTCAATTAACTGATCGTAAGCCTGTACAAAAGCCAGTACTCCCTCTTTTAGCAATTGATCGGTTACTGAATTCAGATTGATTTTGAACTTAGCAAGCTCGGCCAGGATTTTCTCCGCCTCTTCTACATTTTCTGTTATTGAATGCCGTACCTTGCCGTGGTCTAAAAAGGCCTTTAAGGTGGCCATTGGAAGGGTATTAATGGTGTCCTTACCGATGATCTCCTCAACATAGAGGACATCTGAATACAAGGGATTCTTAGTACCTGTGCTGCCCCAAACCAGTTTCTGGACTCTTCCGCCGCGCCGCATCTGCTCTGCAAAAGCCTGACTGTAGAAAATCTCGTTGAAGCGGTGATAGACCATCTTACAACAGGCAACGGCCGTCTTACCCCTCAAGGCTAGAGATTCAGGTGTACCGGCTTTATCCAGAGATTTATCTACGGTAGTATCGATCCGGCTAACAAAATAAGAAGCTACAGAAGCTACTTTGCCTGATTGAGGGTTACTGGCCAACCCGCGAATGTAGGCTTGAGCCACATCTGTATACTGCTTCAAAGAAAAGATTAAAGTCGCGTTGACGTTAATGCCTTCTGCAATCAGGGCTTCGATAGCCGGGATACCCTCTGGGGTGGCCGGGACTTTGATCATCAAATTGGGTTTGCCCACCTCTTTCCAAAGCTTACGGGCTTCCTGTATGGTTTGAATGGTTGAACCAGATAAGCGGGGAGAGACCTCCAGGCTAACGAAGCCGTCGGTGCCGCCGGTGGAATCATAGACCGGTCGAAGAACATCAGCCGCCATTTGGATATCCTGCACCGCCAGCTTTTGATAAATGCCTTCAATCCCTAGCCCCGGGAAGGCTTTTCGGATATCCGCTAAAGGTTGATCATAGTCGCCGGGCTCGCACATGGCCTTCTGGAAAATACTGGGATTGCTGGTCACACCGGCTACGCCTTGCCCGATTAAATTCTTAAGCTCACCGCTGCTGAAAAGACTGCGGCTGATAAAGTCCAGCCAGACTGATGCTCCCTGCTTCTGAAGTGATTGAATAGAATTCATAGATTCCTCCGAATAAATTTTACTTGTCAAATCAATCTTCGTGCCAGAGCCGCGGCTCCGATGACCCCAGCCTGATTGCCCAGGGCAGCAGAGCTAATTCGCAGGTCGTTGAGCGGGGTAGGTAAGGCCATCGTCCGAAGATGTTTCTCAGCTATTACTACCAAATCAGGAATTCCCTGTATTACACTCCCACCCAGGATTATTAATTGTGGATTGAAGGCGTTGACAATGCTGACCATTCCGGCGGCCAGATAACGGGCAGTATCCTTGACCAGGCTCATGGCTAAAAAATCACCTTTGGCGTAGGCCTGGGAAACTGTTATGGCTGTTATGTTCTCAAGGTTTCCGGCCAATTTAATCAATGTTTTCCCTGCTTCAGGGTTGGCTCGCGCAGCGTCTTGAGCGCGTTCAGCGATAGCCCACCCGCCGCAATAGGCCTCCAGACATCCTTGGTTGGGACAATGGCACTGCCGTCCTCCGGCTACTATGGTCATGTGACCAAGTTCTCCAGCAGTATTATCGTGCCCTTCAAGAAGATTTCCCCCGCTTACCACTCCCCCTCCTGCGCCCGTTCCCAAAAACAGGCAGACCAGATCATTCGCGCCTATACCAGATCCGTGGCGCCATTCCCCCCAGGTTATCATACGAACATCATTGTTGACCGATACAGGAATGCCCAGTCCGGCATGTAATTCTGCTCCCAGAGCAACATTCTTCCAGTCCGGGAGATTCGGTGAGCTCTTCACCATTCCATGAATCTTATCGATCTGCCCGGCCACACCTATGCCAGCTGCAAAAGCGATTTTCCCAGACTCCCGATAGCAGATTTGCACTGAATCAAGGATGTTTTGAATGGCGCGGACAGGGCTTCTGTCCGGATTAATGAGCTGATAGTGAGAAACCAGGATTACGCCCGAGGCATCCACCAGGGCGGTCTCGATTTTGGTCCCACCGATGTCTATGCCCAATGTATATAACTGGCTGTTATTAGCCTGCATAAAGCGGCAAAAGCTCCCACAATAAACAAATTTGGTGCTTTCTAATAATAACTCTTAGCAACATTCTTGACCAGTTAAGTTTTGCTAAAGATTAGTATAATTTCTGTTAGGTTTTTCAATAATTGAGGGTTGGACAACGACAAAAATATAAAAGCCTGTCGCTGCGTAAAGTCACCAATATTTATTATTATGAACCAAATTCCTAAAATGCGGAGCATGGAAACATCAACTAATAATACTTCCTTCCTTTGACCCTGATAAGGCTAAAGACTTTTTCAAGGTAGTCAAAATATCAACAGGTAAAGCCTTTTCAAGAGTTGCTATAAACGCAACTAAAAGACCCGCTTCAGATTCCAAAGCGGGTCTTTTCATTGAATTATATTTGCAAACTACTACTTTTGTATTAATAAACCGGCGTACACCACTGCCTGTATTTAGAATTTTTGCCATGGATAATATCCAGATAGTTATCGTGCAGCTTTTTAGTGATAGGACCGATTTCGCCATTTCCAA
>Ga0209083_1003817_pt1 | contig 12163 bp, 11 predicted proteins | sample AM7aDNAmetaG_FD_184132 | JGI IMG/M metagenome (GOLD analysis project Ga0209083, IMG submission 184132) | Freshwater microbial communities from Finland to study Microbial Dark Matter (Phase II) - AM7a DNA metaG (SPAdes) (version 3) | ecosystem: Environmental > Aquatic > Freshwater > Lake ...
TATTCAAAATTTTCTGATGAGCAAATGAAGGCTAAAACAGAAGAGTTTAAAGCCCGACTTGCGAATGGGGAAACATTAGACTCAATCTTACCAGAAGCGTTTGCTTTAGTTCGTGAAGCTTCAAAAAGAACTCTCGGACTTAGACCATTTGATGTCCAACTTATAGGTGGAATTATTTTACACAGAGGAAACATTTCTGAAATGAAAACTGGAGAAGGAAAAACTCTTGTCGCAACTTTACCTGCATATTTAAATGCGCTTACCGGAAAGGGTGTTCATATCGTCACAGTCAACGATTATCTTTCAAGAAGAGATGCTGTTTGGATGGGGCAAATTTATAATGCACTTGGTTTATCTGTCGGAATTTTAAATCACGAGGCCTCATATTTGTATGATCCAACTCACGTTGAAAAAGATAAAGAGAGAGACGAACTTGGTTCTTTTAAAATTGTTTATGAATTTTTGAAACCTTGTTCTCGACCCGAAGCATACAAAGCAGATATTACTTATGGAACAAACAACGAATATGGTTTTGATTATTTGAGAGACAATATTGAATATGATGTAAAAAATCTTAGACAAAGAGGATATAACTTTGCGATTGTTGATGAAGTTGACTCTATTTTGATTGATGAAGCAAGAACACCTCTTATTATTTCTGCACCGGCACAAGATTCTGGAAGTCTTTATGATGTTTTTACAAAAATTGTTCGTGAATTTGTAAAAGATGTTGATTACACTGTTGATGAAAAACATAAAGCCATACAGCTTACTGATGCTGGAATAAATAAAGCCGAAAAATCTCTTGGTGTTGAAAATATTTATACAGAAGGTGGTATCAGATACGTTCATCATCTTGAAACTGCAACTCGCGCAAAAGCTTTGTATGAAATAAATAAAGATTATGTTGTAAAAGACGGCGAAATAATTATTGTCGATGAATTTACCGGTAGACTTCAACCAGGAAGAAGATGGTCTGAAGGTTTACACCAAGCAATTGAATCAAAAGAAGGTGTAAAAATTCAAAAAGAGTCTAGGACTTATGCTTCTATTACATACCAAAATTATTTCAGAATGTATGCAAAACTTTCTGGAATGACAGGAACCGCACTTACATCAAGTGAAGAATTTTTCAAGGTATATCACATGGATACAATTCCAGTACCTACAAATAAACCAAGTCAGAGAAAAGATTCCAATGATTTAATTTTTCAAACAGAACAAGGAAAGTTTAAGGCACTTGCAAAAATGGTTAAAGAAAAAAATAAAGCTGGACAGCCGGTGCTTATTGGTACTGTGTCAATTGAAAAAAATGAAGTGCTTTCAGAATTTTTGAAAAGAGAAGGTGTTCCGCATAATATTTTGAATGCAAAAAATCATGAAAAAGAAGGCGAAATTGTTGCTCAAGCTGGAAAATTTGGTGCAGTTACTGTAGCTACAAACATGGCTGGTAGAGGAGTTGATATTAAACTTGGTGGAGTAGTTTTTGATAAAGAAGAATATGAAAAAATAAAATCTCTTGGAGGCTTGGCTGTTTTTGGTACGGAAAGGCATGATGCAAGAAGAATTGACAATCAACTTCGAGGAAGATCTGCAAGACAAGGTGACCCAGGAGAAACGCATTTCTTCGTTTCTCTCGAAGATTCTTTGATGAGAATTTTTGCAAATGATACCGTCAAAAAAATGATGAATCGTTTTGGTATTCCTGAGGACCAACCAATTGAAAATTCTCTCATTACAAGGTCACTAGAAAATGCTCAAACTAAAATCGAAGGTTTTAATTTTGATGCTAGAAAACATGTTTTGGAATATGACGACGTTTTGAATTTCCAAAGAATTACTGTATATGAAAGACGAAGAAAAATTCTCACTGGTGGACTTGATGTTGTAAAAGAAAAATTGGCAGAAATTGCAGTTGATGAAAATTCACAAAAAATAATTGCCGATAAAATAAAGATTTTAGGTGAAGAAGAATTTTACAGAATCGCAAGAATAATAATGCTTCAATCTATTGATATGTTCTGGGTGGATCATCTTGAAATGATGGATTATCTTCGTGGTTCAGTAAATCTTCGCTCGTATGGACAAAGAGATCCACTTGTTGAGTATAAAAGAGAGGGTCTAAGTTTATTTAAAGAAATGCAAGGAGCTATAAATGCTCAAGTGATTAGTCTTTTGCCACATATTGGTGCTGGTGCATTTGTCGCTGAGGAAGAAAAACTAAAAGAAACTCAAAAAGGAATGAAAATGGCTGGTGCAGAAGGGAAAACAGACAATGCTTCAATTTCTACAAAAAACAAAAATGATGTGGGAAGAAATGATCTTTGTCCATGCGGTTCTGGAAAGAAATACAAAAAATGTTGTGGAAAATAACATGAATTTATCTGACAAAATTAAAAAAGAAGTCCAAGCAAAATTATCCGGCATTAATAGTTGTCATGATTTAGAACATATAAATAGAGTTTATAATTTAGCGATGCATATTGGTAAATTAGAAAAAGCCAATATGGAAGTTTTAGGTTTAGCTGTAATTTTGCATGACATTGCTAGAAAAGAAGAGTTTAAATCAAAGGGAAAAATTGATCATGCTGAAAGGGGAGCGATTTTATCTAAACAAATTTTAGAAAAATATAATTTACCTAAAGAAAAAATAGAAAAAATTGTTCATTGTGTAGCAACTCATAGATATAGAGACAATAAAATGCCACAAACAAAAGAAGCTAAAATTTTATATGATGCAGATAAATTAGATTCAATGGGTGCCATCGGTCTCGGCAGAGCATTTTCTTTTGCTGGACATATTGGCGCTAAAATACACAATAAGGATATTGATTTAAGCACAGCCAAACCATATTCTGTAGATGATACAGCATGGAGAGAATATGAAATAAAGCTAAAATTTTTAAAAGATAAAATGCTGACTAAAGAAGGTAAAAAAATTGCAAAAGAACGCCATAATTTTATGAAATCATTTTTTGATAGACTAAATAATGAAGTTGATGGTAAAATATAAACGTTATGAAGAAATTATTAACACTTTGTATAATTCATCAACATCCAAAAGTTTTGCTTGGAATGAAAAAGCGTGGTTTTGGAGTTGGTAGATGGAATGGTTTTGGTGGTAAAGTTGCTCCTGGAGAAACAATAGAAGACGCAGCAAAAAGAGAAATGTTTGAAGAAGCTGGAATAAAATTAAAAAACTTAGACAAAGTTGCAATTATTCAATTTGAATTTAAGGGTAATCCGGAAATACTAGAGACTCATATTTTTAAATCTAATGATTTTGATGGAATTCCAACGGAAAGTGAAGAAATGAAACCACAATGGTTTTTCATTGATGAAATTCCATTTAAAGAAATGTGGCCAGACGATATTCATTGGATACCATTGTTTTTAAAAGGTAAAAAATTCAAAGGAAAATTTTTATTTGGTGAAGCTGATGTCGTTCTTGAAAAAGAACTAATAGAAGTTGAAAAAATATAAAAATATTTGACTTAATTTTTCTTTAGGAATACTATTTAAGTTGGTTTATTTCCATAAAAAATAACCTAATTATTTTTGAGGAGGTAAAATTGTTCATTCCAGAAATTTATGATGGATATGCTTTTGAAAAAGCAGTACTAGGTGTGTCTAGTACAGAAATATGTGGCGAGGTAAAAGATTTTTTCAAATCTGACATAAATAGGAGGTGCAGATATTCACATTTTATTAAGGCAGTTCAAGTAGTAAAGGATATCCAGGCTAAGATTGGTAATTGGAATCCTGATGAGCCGGCGACTGAAATCGCTAGAGCATTGCTTGAAAGCGTTAAAATAAATTTGAAGAATAGGAGAGAAAATTTAAAGTTCTATACTTCAGTTGGGACACTTTTGGACTATAAGTATGGAGCTGATTGTTTCTTCATACTTACAGATAAAAATTGTGAGGCAATAGTCACTATCGACTTGACTATTAGCCGAACAAAAAGAAGATCAAAGGCAGATATAGTTCTCACTGCTGATGATTTGAGAGACGATCGGCGATATCACAAAATTATGCAACAAATCGCCGATAGTTTAGTAAGGAAGGTAATAAAAAACAGAAAAAGAAGCAAGTATTTAGATAAAAGGAGGAATTATAGATAGATGTTTGGGCCATTCCGGAGGAATGGCCCGTTTTTTTATTCCATTTTTCGTGTATAATAGTGTTATTATTAAATTTAACAAAATATTATAATGTTTAAAGGAATTGTAAGGTTTTTTGATAAACTAGAAGACAAAGTAAGGGTGAGATTGAGCCATAGATCAATCGTTTACGCCTTTATTGGTGGAATGGTCACGGTGCTGTTTTGGAGGGGGATTTGGCATACAGCGGACATTTTGATGACAAAAGGAGGCTTTTGGGGTTGGTTTTTTTATGAGCCAGTCACTATTATTTGGACTTCAATAATACTACTTATGACCGGTCTTTTTGTATCTAATTTCATTGGAGAAAGAGTAATTATCTCAGGTCTCAAAAACGAAAAGAAAGTATCAGATAAGACTGAACAAGAAGTAGATAAAGAAGAAGATGAAATAAAAACTATGAGAGCAAAAATAAATCAGATTTCAAAAGATGTAGAAGAAATAAAAAACATGTCCCGTAGTAAATTCAATGTGGAAAAATAAAAAGTTTATAGAACAAATTTAAAAATAATAGAAAGTTGGGTCAAATAACGTTATTAATTAAAATTTTACTACTGGGATGCTATTTCTAAAAAATAAAATAAAAGTCGCAGTTCATGATGGAGATTTTCACACGGATGATGTTTTTTCTGTTGCAATTTTATCTTTGTATTTAAATAAACCATTAAAAATTTTTAGAACAAGGGATCAAAAAATTTTATCAAAGGTGGACTATATTCTAGATGTTGGCAGAGAATATAATTCAAAAGAGAAAAAATTTGATCACCACCAAGAAAATTGGAATGAGAAAAGAGCAAATGGTATCTCTTATGCCACCTCTGGATTAGTGTGGAAAGAATTTGGGGAGAAAATTACAGGTTCAGTAGAAGTTGCAAATAAAATTGATGAAAAAATAATTCAAACAATAGATGCGGAAGACAATGGTTTAGAAATATACAAAACCGTTTTTAAAGATGTAGCCCCTTATTGTATGTCAGATTATCTTTTTGCTTTTAATCCTAGCTGGAATGAGAAAAATTTAAATCCTCTAAAATGTTTTGAAGAAGCTGTGGAAGAAACTAAGAGAATTTTAAAAAGAGAAATTAAAAAAGCCCAAGATTGTATTTTTGGTGCAAAAAAAATAAAAGAAATTTATGCCAAAACAGAAGATAAGAGAATTTTAGTATTAGACGACAATTATGCATGGAAAAAAGTTGTTAATTTACTATCTGAAACATTGTTTGTTATTCAAGAAACAGAAGAAAATAAATCTTGGAGAATAAAGTCTGTTGGTTTAAATGGTCATCAATTTAAAAATAAAATATATTTTCCAGAAAGCTGGGCTGGTAAAACCGGTATGGAGTTGGCAAATATAACTGGTGTAGATGATGCACTATTTTGTCACAACCAAAGATTTATGGCTGTTGCGAAAACAAAAGAAGGAGCAATTAAATTAGCTCAATTAGCCATACAATTAGGCACAAAATCAAAATAATCATTTGGACCCCCAACACTATTTTTATCAGTCGAGTTTTATTTGGCTCAATATAAAGGTTTTCTTTTGCCAATTATAATGATGATTTTGATTCCCCTGAAATAGTGAAGGGGTCAAAAAAATATAGTCGCTTTGCTCGTTATTTTTTTGACTTTATAGCCTTTTACCTTTAAACTAATCTAATGGCCTTTATTGATGAACTAAAAATACATATATCTGCAGGAAGAGGCGGCGACGGAGTTGTCCGTTGGAGGCACGAAAAAGGTATAGACCGAGCTGGCCCAGCGGGTGGAAATGGAGGAAAGGGTGGTGACGTATATTTACGCGCTATTCGCGATATTTCTATACTTGCAAGATATAAAAATACAAAAGAATTTGTTGCAGAAAAAGGTGAGGCCGGAATGAAAAAAAGTATGCATGGCAAAAATGGGGCAGACATGATTATTGATTTGCCAATTGGTTCTGTTGTAACAAACACCGAAACAAGAGAAGTGTTTAATCTTATTACAGACGGAGAAACAATTAAAATTTTAAATGGTGGAAAAGGTGGTTTAGGAAATGAATATTTTAAAACTGCTGTACATAGAACCCCAGAAGAGCAAACAGATGGAAAAAATCCCGAGCAAGCAGATTTTTATATTGAGCTCGAACTTGTCGCAGACGCAGGACTCATTGGTCTTCCAAATGCTGGAAAATCAAGTTTGATAAATGTACTTACAAATTCAAAATCAAAAATTGGCGCTTATCAATTTACTACACTTGAACCATCACTCGGAGATATGCACGGATACATCTTGGCTGACATCCCTGGGCTTATAGAAGGTGCTTCAGAAGGAAAGGGGCTTGGGCACAAATTTTTGAGGCATATAAAAAGAACAAAAACTCTACTTCATTGTTTATCATTGGAAAATGAAGATTTGGTAAAAGCATATAAAGTGATCAGAAACGAGCTCAAAGAATATAGTGAGGAGCTTACAGATAAAAAAGAAATAGTAATTCTTACAAAAACGGATTTGGTGGATGAAAAAACTTTAGAGAAAGCAATTAAAAAAGTTTCAAAATTAAATTCAAATGTTTTGTCAGTAACCGTGCTTGATGACAAATCAATAAAATCATTAAGAGACAGTTTGATTAAAATCTTTAGAACAATAAAATAAAAAAATCGTCTTTTAAGGACGATTTTTTTATGTTAATATCTTATTATAATTATGAAAGATAATACCAAATACAAAGCAACTATTGGTCTTGAAATACATGCCGAATTGAAGACAAAAACAAAGATGTTTTGTTCTTGCAAGAATGACCCTGATGAAGAAAAACCAAACTCAAACATTTGTTCAATTTGTACTGCCCAGCCGGGAACTTTGCCTGTAATAAATAAAGAAGCAGTAAAACATGTTTTGAAAATTGGGCTTGCATGCAATTCAAAAATTGCAGATTTTACAGAATGGGACAGAAAAAATTATTTCTACCCAGATATTCCAAAAGGTTATCAGATAAGCCAATACAAATATCCTTTGGTTATTGGTGGAAATTTGAAAGGAGTTGAACTCACAAGAGTTCACCTTGAAGAAGATACAGGAGCATCCACGCATGACGCTGGTAATTTTTCTCTTGTAAACTTTAATCGCTCCGGTGTTCCTCTTATGGAGCTTGTTACGGAGCCGGTGATTCATTCTGGTAAGCAAGCAGCCGACTTTGCAAAAGAATTGCAATTACTTTTACAATATATGGGAGTGGGGGATGCAAATATGGAAAAAGGTGAAATGAGAGTTGAAGCAAATATTTCTGTATCTACAACCGACAAGTTTGGAACAAAAGTTGAAATTAAAAACTTAAATTCCTTTAGAACTTTAGAAAGAGCATTGGCTTATGAAATTGAAAGACAAATTGATGCTATAGAAAAAGGAGAGAAAGTGATTCAAGAAACTCGTGGTTGGGATGAAGCTAAACAAAAAACATATTCACAGAGAATTAAAGAAGAGTCTCATGATTACAGATATTTTCCTGACCCAGATTTGCCAAAAATGATGGTTTCAGAAGTTTTTGATATGAAAGAATTAAAGAAAGAACTTCCAGAACTTCCTTGGGAGAGAAGGGAAAAATATTTGAATGAATTTGGAATAAAAGAGCAGGATGCTGAATTTTTTGTAAATAATATCGAACTTGGAAACTTTTTTGAATCTGTGATTATTGGTTTTAAAGGTAACCACGAAAAGTCTGCTGACCTCGTGGCGAGCAAAGATTTGATAAAACTTGCTTCAAATTATGTTTCTTCAGATATGGTGGGTTTTATGTCAAAAGATTTAACACTAAAATATCCTGCACCTGAAAAATTTGCAAAAATAATTTTGATGGTTTCTGACGGCAAATTATCTTCAAGAGTTGCGAAAGATTTAGTTGAGAGATTGTTAAAAGAAAATATTGACCCAGAAGAAATAGCAAACAACGAAGGTTTGATACAGAAAAATGATGAAGGTACTGTAATAGAAATCGCTAAAAAACTTATTGCTGAAAATCCAAAAGTTGTAGCTGATTATAAAGCTGGTAAAGAGGCCGCACTTATGTTTTTTGTAGGACAAATAATGAAAGCAACAAAAGGTTCTTCAAATCCGCAGGTGATAAAAAAAGTTTTGGTGGATTTGTTGAAATAGATATAATATTCACCCGTTAAAGTTTTTGCCAACGTTTTTGAAAATTGAAATTCTCGCTACAGTCACAGTTTACAAGATAATATGTTATAATTTACATAAGTTTTGATAGTCGCAAAAACAATTTTATTGGCAAAAATTTTTCTCGGGTAAATGAACAATATTGGTCTCATAAGTCACAAACCAAAAATATATGTAGGCACTGATCATGCCGGTTTTGAATTGAAAGAAAAACTTGTTCCATTTATTAAAAGTCTCGGATACGAAGTTGTTGATTGTGGTGCTTTCAAATATGAAAAAGAAGATGATTATCCAGATTTTGTTTCTCCTGTGGCAAAGGCTGTTGCTCTAAATCCAGACAATAATTGCGGAATTATTCTTGGTGCATCGGGGCAGGGTGAAGCAATGGTTGCAAACAGATATCCGAATGTTCGGGCCGCCGTTTATTATGGAAAGGCAGGCTTTTTTCCGAAAGATGACATAATAAAATTGTCTCGAGAACACAATGATTCAAATATTCTTTCTCTTGGCGCAAGATTTTTAAATATTAAGCAAGCAAAAAAAGCAGTCAAAGAATGGCTCGCGGTGCAATTTACTTACAAAGATAGACACATTCGAAGAATTAAAAAAATAGAAAAAATTTCTCGAGAAGTGAAAAATAATTTTGATTTTAAATAAAATGACCGAAGTACTTCCAGCAATTATCCCAACTTCATATGAAGATTTAAAAGAAAAAATGTCTACTGTGCGTGGACTAGCATCTTTGGTACAAATAGATGTTTGTGATGGAAAGTTTGTATCTTCAAAATGCTGGCCGTATGTTGGCGATGAAGAAAATAATTTTAAAAAAATATTAAAAGAAGATGAGGGTTTTCCATTTTGGCAAGATATGGATTTTGAAGCTGATTTAATGATTCAAAACCCCGAAACAGAAGCTGAAAAATGGATAAAAGCTGGAGCAAAAGCAATAGTTTTACATTATGAATCTAGCCCAAAAATTTTAGATTTGGTAAAAAAACTTAGAAAAGATTATGGCTATTTGGCAGATTCAGTCGCAGGCATTGAAATAGGTCTTGCAATAGATATTGATACACCAAACACAGTTTTAGATGAATTTTTAAAGGCAGATAAAGACAGCGGGGTTCTTGTAGACTTTGTTCAGTTTATGGGAATTAAAAAAATAGGTTATCAAGGTCAAGAATTTGATGAAGAAGTTCTCACAAAAATAAAAGCTCTAAGAAAAAAATATCCTAGCGTTGTAATTAGTATTGACGGAGGAGTAAATTTTGATAACAATAAAACACTGATAAAAGTTGGTGCAAACAAACTTATTTCTGGCTCAGCTATTTTTGAAAGTGAAAATATAAAAAAAGCGATTGAGGAAATGTCAAAAACATAGCGTGTCATTCCCGCGAAAGCGGGAATCCAGAGTTAATTTTACAAAAACATAGATTCCCGCCTTCGCGGGAATGACAAACATCAAAATGAAAACACTAAGACAATATATAAGAGAAGCTGGAGAAAAGGGAATAGCAATAGGACATTTTAATATCTCAAACTTAGAAACTTTGCGGGGAATTTTTAATGCTGCAAAAAAATTAAATGTCCCAGTAATTATCGGTACTGCCGATGGCGAAAGAAAATATATTGGGACAAAAGAAGCCGTGGCAGCTGTGAAAAGTTATAGAGATGAATACAACTACCCAATTTTTCTTAATGCAGATCACACTTATACATTCGAAGGAGTAAAAGAATGTATTGATGCGGGATATGATTCTGTGATTTTTGATGGCACAAGTTTGCCTTATGAAGAAAATGTGAAAATTACAAAAAAGTGCGTAGAATATGCACGAAAAGTAAATCCAGAAATATTGGTTGAAGCTGAGCTTGGCTTTATTGGTACTTCTTCAAAAGTTTTCAATAAACTTCCAGAGGGTGTAAAAATCACAGAAGAATTTTTGACAAAGCCAGAAGATGCCAAAAATTTTATTGATGAAACTGGAATAGATTTGATTGCTCCAGCAGTTGGAAATATACACGGAATGTTGAAGGGTGGGATTGACCCCGCATTAAATATAGAAAGAATTGCAGAAATAAAAAAAGCAATAAATATTCCAATGGTGCTTCATGGAGCTTCTGGAAACTCAAAAGAAGATATCCAAGCCGCGATAAAAAACGGAATGTTGATAGTTCATGTAAATACAGAAATTCGTGTTGCTTTCAGAAAAGCGCTTGAAAAAGAATTGGTAGAAAAGCCAGATGAGGTAGCGCCCTATAAATATATGGAAGAAACAATTCCTGCAGTTGAAAAAGTGATTGAAGAGAAATTGAGAATTTTTAATTTTATATAAACTTCAATTATAGTTTCTTGATTAATTGTTATATTTATGTATAATTGACGCGATTAAGTTTTTGCTGATGTTATTGAGAGTGCTTTTGGGCCGGTGTTGTTTTATAGAAATATGGCTATAGAGTTCATTTAAAATCTAATCGCATAAGAATAAAAACATTGCTTGTCTGCCAAAATATTCAAATTTCGGCTAAAAACAACAAATTCTTCCTTGCAGTATCTCGATACAGCTTTGTCAGAATTTATTGTTTTGTAACTCGAAATTTAAATATTTGATCTAGACATTAGATTTTAAACAAACTCTTTTTTTAGAAGTAAAAGTATATAAAAACAATAACATTTAACCCGTCAAAATCTTCAAGATTTTCTTCGGGCAAGTCAGTAGAAATTTTCTCATTTAAATATGATTACATTAAAAGTTGAAAAAAGAGATGTTAAAGAAAGTTTGGGGGAGATAAGAAAAGCTGGAAAAATACCAGCAGTATTTTATGGAAAAAAAGAAGCATCAACTCCTATCAAACTTCCATTTGCAGTTTTTGAAAAAACATTAAAAGAGGCAGGAGAATCAACAATTTTACACCTTGATGGACAGGGAATTGATGTTGACGTTCTTATTCAAGAAGTAGATTTAGACCCAGTTACAGACAAACCAAGACATGCAGACTTTTATGCTATAGAAAAAGGAAAGAAACTTGAAATAAAAATCCCTCTAGAATTTATTGGCGTTGCCCCAGCGGTTAAAGACCTTGGAGGTATTTTGGTAAAAGTTATGCACGAAGTTAAGATTGAAGCATTGCCAAAAGATTTGCCACATAAACTTGAGGTTGATATTTCTAGTCTTGCAACATTTGAAAGTGTTGTTACAGCAGCAGGTATTAAATTACCAGAAGGTGTTACTTTGAAAGTTAAAGCAGAAGATGTTGTTGCATCAGTATATGAACCAAAAGAAGAAGTTGTTGAAGTGGCTCCAGTTGATCTTTCAACAATAGAAGTTGCAAAGAAAGGTAAAGAAGCAAAAGAAGGTGAGGAAGGTGCTGATGGTGCAGAAGTTGCTCCAGCAAAAGCAGACGCAGCTCCAAAGAAAGAAGAAAAGAAAGACGAGAAGAAAAAATAAGCAAAATAAAAATTCCCGAGGCTCCACCTCGGGGATTTTTATTTTGCTTATTTTTGCGTCTATTTTTTATCTTACAAATATAGTAAAATATAGTAGTGAGTTATTACAAAAACAAATTTTTAGCGTTGTTTAGTATTTTTTTGTTTCTATGCCCACTTCTAGTAGTGGCCGTGACTTGTGATTCAAATTTGGATGGAAAAAGTGACCAAGAATTGCAAGCTATTTCAGCTCAATGTGACGCTGATTTAGCTGATTTAAATACTAAATATAGTTCAACAAAGCAGTATTCGTCACAATTACAACAGGGCATAGCAGATTTAAATTACAAAATAGCTCAAATACAGTTGGAGATAAAAGCAAAAAATGCCCAAATTAAAAAATTGGGAGATACTATTGTTGTAAAAACTAATT
>Ga0209083_1003818_pt1 | contig 12161 bp, 9 predicted proteins | sample AM7aDNAmetaG_FD_184132 | JGI IMG/M metagenome (GOLD analysis project Ga0209083, IMG submission 184132) | Freshwater microbial communities from Finland to study Microbial Dark Matter (Phase II) - AM7a DNA metaG (SPAdes) (version 3) | ecosystem: Environmental > Aquatic > Freshwater > Lake ...
TTTTATCCCGCCACCAGTACCTGTCATTATCTAAATAATCAGTGGTCGGAATACCGATTTCATCTATCGCATCGGCTCTGGGGCGCCCGCTTTCTATAAAAGCCGTCAAACGCTTAACCTGAACCGGGTCCCCCTCCCATTTAACCGCCCGGCCGGCTTCGACAAATACTTTTAAATGTTTTTTATTGAGTTCGGTATAAGGCCTTACACCTTTTTGGGTCGGCCCGTCTATTACAAATACACCGTGTCCGGTCCCGTCTTCCGGAGTGATGGCAACTTCCCCGTATAAAGGGCAGATGGCCAGCACCGGGGTGGCGTTATAGCCCTTTCCCAGATAAAAAGTGAAATCGGTCCCGCAGGGTGAAGTGACTCTGACGCATTTAGACCTTTTAAGGAGTTTAATAAGTTTCAGGGTTCTGGTCCTGATATTTGCCGTTTTCTTTTCCGTGATATTCCATTTTTCCATGGCATTGTTATTTATCCAGATCTTCCTGTCAATACCGGTATGCCACCGGTCCTCATTATTTTTAAGATCCCCCGTCATCCTGCTTATCCCCGCCAGATCCTGAAGGTTTAAGACCACATCCGCGGCCTCGATTGCTTTCTTGAGAGGGAGGTTGAGGATATTTTTCTTGTAGGCATTGCCGTGATATTCGGTTATATCGAGGATCAGAGGGTTCATACCTGACTCAACTGCTTTTTTTGAGAGGGCTTCGGCATAAAGCATTTTGTCCCGCATCGTCAGGATTAAAACGGTTTCCCCCGCCTTAGCTCTGCCGCAAATTTTGAGAATTATTCCTGCATTCTTCAGCAAACGCTTTTCGTCTCTTTTGTTCATCTTAACCTCATTTTATTCCAAAATAAACGGGCCGGGAAGCAGGTAAGCGTCTTCCGGCACTGTCCTTTCTTTTTTCCCGTTCGAAGCGGTAAAGCAGTAATTGTTAACGGCTTCAGTTAGAATAGTTTTATAGATGAACTTTACGGGCTTCCTGAAGTCAGGTTCTTTAGCAGAACTCATTTGATAATTTTTACCGTTTATCTTTACTTCTACTTTCCTGGGCGGAAGTCCGCCGGCATCATAATAATAGACCGAATAAGTCAATTCTTCGCCCTTTTTCCCTGAATTCCGGTCAACATCACCGGCCATAAGATACGGCGCTGCCTCTTTTGCGTCTATGCCGAAAAACTCCGCATAAGACCGGGCGATAAGCTCACCATCCTGCAAAATATCCTCCTGTCTTCTGTACACATTCTTCCCGGTATTTATATACTGGCCTGCGAAAATAAAATCATTATGCGAACTGTAAGTAATTGCCCCGGGAAATACCTTTAAAAAATTAGAATTCATATAAGTTCCGGGTTTATCCAGCTTTCCCGCCTCTTCCCGCCAGGGCAGATTCCGCTTTAAAACCCTTAGCAATTCTCTCTCCATAGTTTTATTCTCGGCTGCACAGTCTTCCGGCCTGAAATGGTTCTGAGCGTAGCAGCAGGAATGAAGTTTAAAACTAATATCAAAATCCACGCCTGCTTTTTTCATTTTACTCCAAAAATCCTTCATTAATTTTACTTCATGATAAGGGGGTTCCCTATCCCAGGCCGCTGTTACATAAACAAAGTTGTTATTTTGCGGATCAAGCGGAAAATTTGTGGTACCCAGCGCAACCCCGTCCACAGAAAATATCGGAAAGATGTAAAACACAGCTTTTTTCAGAAGTTCCCCGGCCGCCGGATCATTTGAGAGGATAAACCTGATAATGCCTTCCGCGGCCCAGGAGCCGCCCGCCTCGTAAGAATCCTCCCGGCCAATAATAAATAATTTCTTTTTCCCCTTATCCTGCAAACTGGGGTCGGTAATTTTGAAACAGGTGAGCGGGAGGTTTTTGAACTTAGAATTACCTATACTTTCAATTTGCACGCGTGTATCCGCTTTTAGTTTTTCCGCCAGTTCCGCCATTTTCGTATTTGACCAGGGCGCGCAGTAGGAAACTAACGCCTCATCCTCGCGGAAAGTATGGGTAAGTTTCTGAAGATAATTGCCTGAAGTTACACCGGGAGTTTTTTGAGAAATTTCGGGATCCTTTACAATTTCAAAGCCCTTGCCATCATAAGTTACCATCGCCGTACTGTCCGTACCCCAGATGCCGCTGTGCTCCCCCTTATAGATCATTTCAAATATAATATTTATTTTTTTGTGTTTAACTCCCTTTATTTTAAACGAAAACCAGGTATCCCGGTGCCCGCTAATCGGCCCTATAGAAATAGTATCCGGCTCTATTATTTTGTATTTTTCAAGATGGCCGTTTTCAAAATCCGTATTTATGGTAATTTCTGAAAACGCCTCCCGGCCCGCAGATAAAAGAAGGAGAAGGCCCAGCAGTCCCGTCAGCCGTTTTTTTCTATCCACTTTTTCTCCAGCTTCATTATTTTTTCTCTTTGCGCTTCCGGCAGATAGTTTATTTTCTTTTGCGCCAGAATTTCCTTAACTTTAATTTCCGCTTTTTCGAGCAAGGTCTTTGACCCCGAATTATCCCAGGCCTCTCTTTTTTCCCGGGAGAGGAGTTCAGGAAATACCAGTTCTTTTCTGAAATTTTCCAGGGTATGCTCCGTGCTTAAAAAATCACCTGCATGCCCGACCTCTTTTATCAGGTCCAGGGCAATACTCTCTTTGTTCACCTCTATGCCTCTTCTAATCCTCTTCAACTGGCCGATGGTCTCGTTATCTATAACTGCCTGTTCCAGGCTCAAGGTAAGCTGGGATTCCAGTTGGCCGACACCCCAGATGAGATTGGTTCCGTTTGCAAGATGCGAAAAAGCATTAAAGGTTTTTTCGAGAGCGGACTGCTCATCAACAACCATGGATTCGGTACTTACCCAGGAGGCCGACGGGAGTTTATAGTATTCCGCCAGGTTGGCGCCGGCACCGGCCAAAAGGGCGCACTCTGCGCTTCCCGAAAGCGATATAGCGCTCTTCATATCAATAACATGGGCGAACCCGAGATTATAGACACTGGGCCGGCCTTTTTCGAGCACCTGCAAAATTGTGATACCACTTAATATTTCCGCATTGGAAAGCGCAATCGCTCCCGCCAGGGTCACCGGCGCAGTACCACCGGCCAGCGGTTCGCCGTTTACCATCATAGGTATTTTATAGCCCGAAGATTTCAGATAAAGATCCATACAGGTCGGGCCCCAGTGGAGCGGGCTTACAATGCTATAGCCCAGACTGAAGATAGGATTATCGGCCATGGACTTCCCGTCCAACGCGATGTTTGCCATCTCCATTATTGCTTCTATCCCGTTAGGGGTAAAAATAACCGGCCGGAGATGTTTATTTGTGTTTTCCAGCATCATTCTGAAAGCATATACATCTCTTGAGAAAGGCGGACAGCCGGTGACATTGGCACCTACGGCCGCATAAACATTTTCAAGAGCATCCGTCACTCTTGTGACATCTTCAAAGCTTTGGGCATCTACAAGTGTTCGTTTTTTCCCGTGTACCATATACATCGCATTTGCGCCCCAGAAAAGATTAGGCCCCTCAGGAAATATTTCAACGGCCTCGCCTCTTCTATCCGCAAGTTTGAACTTAGAAGGCGCGCTCTCAAGCGCCCTTTTCACCAGCGCCTCAGGAAGCGCCACAATTCTCTTTTTTTCATCCAGAGGCCGCGCCCCGGCATCAAGCATCTTCCGGTAAACAACCTCATGGTCAATTTTCACCCCTAAAACTTTTAATATCTCCATACTGCTGTTATGAATCTGATCACAATCCTTTACTGATAATACCCGGCTCGTGTACATTTTTAGACCTCCATTTCATCAGCTTCCTTCTCCCTTCTTTTTATAGGGAGAAGGTATGGATGAGGGTAATGTTGCACTTAATGTCCGTAAAAGTCTATCAAGGTCTGTAAATGTCTATAAACGAAAGACCTGATAAAAAAGGTACAGGGTACAAGGTACAAGTACAAGACTACAATTTTAACTGCGCTTACATAAATATCCTACAACGATTTTAGACTTTACAAACTTTACAAACCTTAAAAACCTTATAAACATTTTTTCGGAGTCTTACCACGACCTCATTACTTCTATGAAATCTTTGCTTACAACCCTTGTTGTTTTACTATCTAATTTCTGGACTCCCATTCTTCCGAACCTGCTGCTCACGCCTTCTGTGGCCTTGTGCTGGACATCGAGCGTAAAGGGAGGTTTAACCTTATAGGGTTTTATTTTTTTAATTTTAGCAACAGCCTCTTTGGCTCTTGCCCTGATGAGTTCCCGGGCTTTTTCCGGTTGTAAAGATATGGCAGCAAACTGGCTCAGGCCTTTTTTAACCGGGGCCGTAACTATTCCGGGGATTATCGCCCGGGCTTCTCTGCAGGCGGCTTCATCGCCGGAGACAAGAACGGTCGGGACATTAAACCAGCCGGCCATTAAGGCGGTCATGCCGATTTCTCCTATAAACTTTCCGTTTAATTTCATCGAATGGACATGCTTGGAAGAGAAGGTATGATTCATATTTCCGTCAATAGTCCCTTCCATGGCATGGTTGCCGATTAGAAACATCGCGTCAAATGTCTTGTCCAGCCCCGCAGGGTAATGCCACTCCCCGGAGATTAGTTTTGCCTCCGGCCGCAACATATCAATTTTTATCGAAGTACTGCCGCCGTGCCCCGCCATGACTTGAATTTCATCCGCCCCGGCTTCCAGCGCGCCTTCCACCGCCGCGTTTATTTCTTTCGTCAGGAACTCACACGCCTTATCGTAGTACTTCCCGGTAGGGCTTGCGAAATTAACCGAGTCAACAACCCCGGAAACACCTTCCATATCAGTCAGTATATAGATCTTCATAAACTTCCTCCTTTTCATCTTGTAGGTCAGACCATTCTTGTCTGACGCGACAGGCAAGAATGCCTGTCCTACATTTTTTTGCTTTATTTCTTATAGAATATTTTTTCATCAATCAGGGTTATTTTCCTGTCAGTTTTTTAATGTAACCGATAAAATGGGGGAGCGCAACCTCCGGCCCCGGTAATTCCGGATTCCAGATCTTCTCCCATTTAAAAGATATCCAGCCTTTAAAATTATTTCCGCCCAGTTCTTTATATATGCTCTTATAATCAATATAGCCCTTCCCCGGCAATGCTGTCTTTTTATGCCAGTTCTTTTTATTTTTTTCTTCAAGCAAATCGGCAATATAAAGCTGGGGTAAACTTTCTTTCAGGGCCGGCAGAAGTTCCAAAAATTCTTCCTGCATGCAGGAGGCATTGGCCGGACAAAGCACCATATTAAGCCTCGGATTCTTAACCAGCTTCATAATCTCCAAAATATCACGGATACCCACACCGCCGGTATGATTCTGTATGATTAAGGAAGTGGCGGACCCGTCTTTTTTAAGGACACGCTTAAGAGCCCCTGCGGCGCGGTCAAGAAAGGCCGTCCGGTCATTTGAGATTTCCGGATTTCCTATAAATATTCTTACAAGTTTAGTCCCGAGTTTTGTCCCGAGTTCAAGATTTTTTAAGACGGTTTCTTCCAGGGCGGCCCAGGAAAGAGGATCTGCCGTGGCCTGCGTGTTATAGGAGAGCAGGGAAGAGGAAATTATCCCCTCTTCTTTGAATATTTTTTTAAGCTCTTTTACCTCGGCAGCGGTGGAAGTAAGTTTAAGTTCGCCGAGATGATCCGAGATTCTCAGATCAACGCCCTGATACCCGAATTCCCGGGCCTTTCTGATTGCAGTTTCCCCGTCCCAAGCCGGCGACGCCATCGTAGTAAAACTATACCTAGGCATATAACCTCTCTACACTAAATGCTTTATTTGTAATCTCAGATACTCCTATTTTTCCAGCGCGCTTTTGATGCCGTTAAAAAATACTTCATGTGCTTCCCCGCTGGGATGATTGATACAACTGTCAAGATACCGCATATACGGGATGCCCCTTTTCTCTAAATTAGCCCACGCCCGGAAATTATCAACCACGCAAAGATTCATTTCTTTTCCAAGAGAGCGCACGCAGTCGGCATATTCGTTTAGATTCCCTTTTGTCGCTTCCCAGCCCAAATTTTTCCAGCTAGTCGTCATCAGGATAACATCGGAACCACTTTTTGTTCTGATTGTTTCGACCATCTGTTTTAAATTATTTCTATATTCAGCCGGAGGAACTCCATTTTTGCCTCCCGGTGCAGCATTCTCATCATTCACGCCGAACATAATAACCACCAGGTCCGGCTTAAGGTCCAAGACGGCGGCATCCAGCCGTTTTAAGGCTCCTCTTGTTGTATCCCCGCCTACACCGGAATTAATAACTTTAATTTTATCTTTATCTTTATAATATGCACTTAACCTTCCAACATACCAATCTGCATCTTTTCCGGCAGTAATGCTGTCCCCGAAGCATACAATATTTGCAGTTCCGCCGTCCTTAATTAATTTTTTAATTTTCGCGAGATTTTCAGCACCAAAAACCGGGGTTTCCGAGGTAACACCCGTCTCAATCATTAAAATATTCTTATCAGAAAGTTCTAAGGTTGATTGCCCCAGATAAACGGCAAAAAGCGGGGTCGCGCCCGTATCCGCTTCAGGAGTTAAAGGCCGGGTACGGTGTTCTTCGCCTTTTTTAACCAGCACTTTTCCGGCCGCTGAAACTTCAACGAGATCTACGCGGGCAAGCGTATATTTGTAATCAATACTAAACAATTTACCGGCCGGCATTTTACTCCCTTTCACCTTACCGACGGTACCCCAGTTGTAATTTACCGCATAATCCTCATTTTCTTTGAAAACCTCTCCGTCTAAACTTATCTTAACCGAGCCGGGAATAACGGTCTTAAAGACCCAGGCGGCCTTACCCAGATAAACCCCGGTATTCCAGGCAGGTTTTATCTCCGAAATCTTTGATTTTTGCCCGGTAGCCGTATATAGTTTTAAAGGTTCAATTGTAATTTCTATTTTCCTATCAGGAAGTTCCAGCTTCATTCCATTTTTTACAATAACTTTTTCCGCAGAAAAAATAGAACCGCTCAGCATTAAAAGCACCCCCAAAGCATAACTTATAAATTTCATAGAATTTTCTCCTTTTTCCCCGCTAAGTATGAACCTCTCAGAGCGACCAAACCTTCTTGCTCTTCCAGGGTTTTTTCTTCATAACCTGCGCGACTTCTTTTTGATACTGCCCCAGATATTTCGGGAAATCCCCGGCCCGGGCGACGGCCTTTTTCATTACTTTTATTATTCTATCGGCATCAGAATATTTCATCCCTTTATTTATACCGGTATGCTGGTGGTCTGCCTTAAAAATCCAGGGGACCTGTGACGCGCCGCCGAATTTTCTCAACTCCCGGATAACTTTAAAAGGATATTCTATGTCTTTTTGAACATTTTGTACGGGATTATACACGCCTTCCAAGCCGAGAAGTTTAAGGCTACCCAACAGATAAAGGTCCTCCCGCCAGGAAAAACCAAACTCCTCTTTCATCAGGTCTTCGGGCATTACCACGGGTATGCAATTAAGATGCGCCATAATAGTTCCGGTCTCTTCAAAAATTGACCAGGTCACCGGCTTGATAATAGCATCCAGCGGACCGTGCTCCCCGGAGATGACGACGCGTTTGAAGCCGGCCTTTAACAGTCCCAGCGCTACCGCTTTTATATAGGCCTGTGTGGCCTCAGGTGAGATAGTTACGGTCCCCGGCCAGGGGGCGGAGGCCCCGGGATAAGTGTAATGAATAGGCGGTGCAACAAGACATTTCCATTTTTCTGCGAGCAGGTAAACCGAGGCCAGGTCAAGAAAGGTGTCGCAAGCCAGGGGTATTCTGGGTCCATGCATCTCGAAACAGCCGACCGGCAGAATTACCATATCGTTTTTCTTCAGATACTTCGCAACATCTTTAGAACTCATAAGATCCATTCTAACTCTTTGAAAAGGAATCATAGATCCTCCTGGAATCAATTGCTAATTGCTTCCGCTCCAAATCATTGGCGGACTATCTCGCCTAAAAACAGGCTCGCAGAATTGTCTTCATTTACTGTTTGATGATGCCATGCAACAGTTTTAATTGTTGAATTTTTTACCGTTTACGGTTATTGTAAAGCCCAGATCTTTATATTTATTTAAATCGTAGATAACCTTTACCGGTTTTTGGGATCTGCATTTTATCGAGAGCCGGTTGGCCTTCTTTTCGACCCTTAAGAACAACTCGTTATTATCGCCGACATTGAATTTACCTTCGGCGTATTTCAAATCCAGCAGATTCGGTTTGATAAGTACTTCTTTGAAGCCGGGCTTTGCCGGTTTCAGCCCGAGGACTTCGGAAGACAGGAAATAAAGCGGATGGGAAGACCAGCCGTGGCATAAACTCGCGGCACCGCGAAAGCCGGTGGGTCCCTCCTGAATCTCCCAGAAGGTCTGCGCGCCGGCCGCAAGCATCCTGCCGTAGACCTCTTTCATATCCTTTAAGACCGCCGTTAAACCCGTATCACCCATCATTACCACACTCCTGTAGAGGTAATACCGGAAATAGAGAGATTTCATAGTTTTAAAAGACTTTTTTAGCAGGCCCTGTTTTACGGCCTCCTTATCAGCACCCGAAAAGAGCTCAAAATAATAAGCAAAAGCATTGGCATGCGGCGAATATTCCCGGCGGTTCTCGCCTTTCAGATATTTGAATTTATTATTTTTCTTATCCCAATAATTGAGTTTAACATTATCTTTTAACTCCCGCCCCGCCTCCCGCAGTCTTTGCGCCTCTCTCTTCTTCCCCAGCACTTCGGCGGTATCCGCAAGTCTTAAAATACTTTCCAGAAAAAACAGGTTAATCGCAGAGGATTTACCTGAATGAAAAGCCACTTTGAAATTATCCCAGTCGATGATATGCCAGGCGCGCCGGCTGGCGCTTTTAAGATTCATCAGAATCCCGTCTTTGCCCCGGTATTTTAATAAATTATTCAGGACCTTTAAAGCAACCGGATAAAGATCCTTAAGGAGCTGTTTATCACCCGTAAACTGATAGTATTCATACAAAGAGGAGATGTAAATCATAGTATAACAGGGAATCCATATTTCAGGTTTGCCCGGGTAGGTCATGTGAAAAAAACCGGTCTCCTTATCAATCTCAGAATGCTGGTAAAAAGCTTTTTTAGTCAGCAGCTGCTCGCTAAAAGCGTAATAAGCGGTGAGGACCTCAATCCGGGCATCACCCCAGTATTGTGACTGTTCTCTCCAGGGGCAATCCTCATAATGATCGTGCATGCAGGAGGAGAGAGTGAACTTCGAAACCTCCCAGATTTTGTTTAAAGTCTCATCGGAACATTTAAAGGTGTTTTGATGCGCGACCGGATACAGCGTTTCGAGAATATAGAGTTCCTTTATGGTAATATCCGAGTCGAAATTTAAAATATGCAGTTCCACATATTTAGCGGCCATAATGCGGAACGAATGCATATACTCCGTGGTGCCAAAAGAAGTTATCACCCTGTCGGCAAAATTCCTGTAGGTCGGTTTGACATGGACGCGCCCGTGATGTAAATGCTCGCCGTTACCGATATCTATGGTTATGCCTGCTTTCCCTTCCAGTTTAAGCCTGAAAAACCCCGAAGCCAGGCGGTCAAATTCAAATATCAGGAAGTTGCCGTTTTTATTTTTCTTTAAAGTCAAAGAGCCGGTCCGCAGGCTTTTTAAAATACTTTTGCCGGAAAGTTTTGAATTTACTTTTAAACCGCGCATTTTCATATCAAGAGCGGGATTTTCCGTTATTTTATATCTTACTTTCAGTTCACCGCTTTTAGGCACACCCACGGGAAATTTCTTTACCAGGTCCTGTTTGGGCGCGAGCCTGTTTAACGCTTTTTTCCAGTATTTTTCGGTATTTTTAATCACAACCGCATTCTGCCACTCATAATCATTAAAATAAAGTTCTTTCCAATTAAGCGGATACACTCTGGAATCAAAATACTCAAGAAAACCCATCTGTTTGGTCAGCCGCGGTACCGAAAGTCCGGACCGCCATTCGTCCGCCGGCCGCGCTTTACAGTCCGCATCAGAACAAACAATAGTTTTGTTATCTTTTTGCAGACCGAAGACCAGTCCCGGCTTGCCTTTAATATAGTGATGAATATTTATACCGCGGTGATAACAGACGATAGCAATAATGTTTTCTTTGTTAAATATCCCGGGAGCTATTTCATATTCATCAAAAAAAGGATATTTATTGTGGTTGGCGGTACTGCCCCGCCCGATGAATTTCCCGTTTATGAAAAGCTGATAGTAGGTATCCGCGTATATAAATAACTGCAGCGGCTTTTGGGGAAGCTGCTCCAGGGTAAAAAGTTTACGAAACATCACATAATGATTGGGAGTGCTTTCTTTCTTGTCAAACAACCAGATCCAGTTACTTCTGAGATTTTTTCTAAATTTAAACCTGTCGGGGAACACTATTTTCTCCTTTACTTCAGTTTCATTTTCCCTGCTTTTTATAGGGATAAGGATAATGTTTGATTTAAAGTCCGTAAAAGTCTATCAAGGTTCGTAAATGTCCGTAAATGAAAGAACCTGTATAAGACGTCTGATACTTTTCAAATTTTGTTTTATTCCCTATAGGACATCTTTTTTATTTTTGTAGTTTTAAAAAATATTTTGCCGCTTGCAGGCGCACACCCGGAACTTCATCTTTGAGCATTTTTTTTATTTTTATCCCGGCCCGGCCGCAGTTTAACTTTTCAAGGGCTTCAATAGCACAAATTCTCACATAAGGATGCTCATCCGCAAGAAGCGGCAGGACCGCTCCGGCAAGTTCAACAAGTTTAAGTTCAGCAGCGGCATCAAGCGCAGTGGCTCTGGTAAAATAAGAACCGTCTTTTAAGGCTTTTTTAAGCAGCAGCCCCGTACCGGCCGGCTTAAGCAGGACCGCCAGTTTGATTTTTGTGAAGGCCGTCTTTTCCTTATTGAACATTGCTTTTAAAATGCGCCTATTCTCCGGGGAGTCCTTGTATTTTAAGAGCGCCGCGGCGGCTTTTGCTCTTACATACCGGCTCCGGTGCTTAAGGTATTTTTTAATCAAAGACCCGGATTTTGCAGTTTTAAAGTAAGGCAGGGCATCGAGAACTCTCATCTGCAAACCGCTCTGGAATATTTTCGAGAAATTTTTTAAAAAGTCTAAGGAGATAATAACTTTGAGCGGCCGGGTGGCAGCGCTTGAAGGTAGTTCCAGGATGTATTCCGAAAGTTCAAGAAAGCCCTGGGACTCATTAATGGTCATTAACTCTGAGATGTTTTCTAAGGCGGCCTCATCCCCCAGCCGTAAAAGCGCAACTGCCGCGGCAATACGGAGCATATCATGATTATAAAAGCCGTTAAAATCAAAGACCAGCGGGTCTTGGGCCAGGCGCCGGAGGACAGGAACCGCCTTTTTATCTTTTAATTGCGCAAGAGCATAGATGGCCGTGACCTTACTGTACCACCGGTCTTTTTGCAGCATACTTATCAGATAAGGCAGGGCCTTTTTATCTCCTATTTCTCCGAGTAACCTAGCGGCCTCGGAACGGACCAGATGTTCAGGATGCTTTGTTGCTTTAAGAATAAATTCCAGGTGGTTCATTGCTTCATCCTTTTTTTCATTTTTTTCAGAAGTTTTACTGACGCGGCCCCGGTTCTTTCGAAACTTCCCGGAGCGAGGTCCAGTTTAGCCTCATAACCGCCTTCCTCTATCGCTTCATCCGTGGGAAAGTAGAAATTCCGGACTCCGTTCATCCCCACGACTAAGGTGGTTTTAAAAGGGGATTGCTCATTTAAATGCAAGGCATACTCAACAAACATTTCTTCCACTTCCCCGACCAGGGCAAGATCATTCAGGGCCACTACCGAGATTTTCTCCGGCGATTCTTTTACTTCTTTGGATTTTATCTTCAGGGTAACTTCGCCTATTTCCATCTTTACTTTATTTTCGTATTTGAGCGTTTTCGTCATTTCCAAGATTTTATTAACCATAAGGTTACCCAGACGCCTGACTTCTCTTTTGTAAACACCGGTCCACTTTTTCTTATTAGAGGGCAGGGGCATAATATTAGGACATAAAGAAGTGTCGCCTTCCGCGCCGTTGGTGTAGACGGTTATTAGCCCCGGAAATTTCCCGTCAAGTAATTTGGCCACCTGCCCGGCAAGTTCCGGCGT
>Ga0209083_1003819_pt1 | contig 12160 bp, 12 predicted proteins | sample AM7aDNAmetaG_FD_184132 | JGI IMG/M metagenome (GOLD analysis project Ga0209083, IMG submission 184132) | Freshwater microbial communities from Finland to study Microbial Dark Matter (Phase II) - AM7a DNA metaG (SPAdes) (version 3) | ecosystem: Environmental > Aquatic > Freshwater > Lake ...
GCGCAGCAGGGTGGCGATGTTGCCCAGGCTGATGGTCTCGTCGGGGAAGGCCGGCTGCGCCTCGGGCGGCGGCATCGGTTCGCTCGGTCCCACGGGGTAGGGATGGTGCGAGTAGCCGTCCATGTAATGCAGCCCGCCCAGGCGCACCAGCTCGCGAGCAAAGGTCTGCGGGCTGGTGCGGAACTTGTCGTCGTTGCCGACGGGCGCCGTCACGCCGCCCAGTACCATGGCTTGGCTGTCGGCCGACTTCACGCCACGGTAGAAGCGCTGCAGCAGCCAGCCGTAGCGAGTGACGGCCAGGTGCGGCTCGGCCGCGGTGCTCTGCGGGTAGATGTAGGGCCACAGATTGGGCTCGCACCAGCACTCGTAGTAGCTCACCAGGCCGCGGAAGCTCTGGGCCACGTGGCGCGAGAACAGCTGCCAGTCGTCCAGCGCCGCCTTGGCCACGGGATAGTAGGGTTGATAGACGCCCTTGTCCTGAGCGGGGCTCGGCGGGTCGTCCCAGAAGGCGCGATCGCTGGCCCACTTGGGCGTCTGGTAGATCAGGACCATGAGCTGCAGCCCCGCGTCGCGCGCCGCCACCAGCGACTCGCGGACGGTGCCCAGATAGGTCTCGTCGTACTGCCCTCGCTGCGGCTCAGCCGTCGCCCAGGAGATCGTCACGCGCACCACCTGGCAGTGCAGGCCGGCGCTCAGATCTTTCACGATGGCGGCGCGCTGAGCCGGCGCCGCCCCCACCCAGGTGTCGTCGATGATGCCGCGCTGAACGCGGTGTGCGGCGGCGCCGGCCGGTGCAGCCGCGGCCGCCGCCAGGAGCAGCAGCAGCACCGCGAGCACGCACGCCACGCCGCGCGCGCCGCGCTGCGCGCCGCACCTGCTCATTGGTCGGTACGAAGGCATGGGCAAAGGATACCACGACAAGCTCCCCGGGACGATGCGCGGCGCTGCGAGGACGCGGCGCTACGGGCGTCGCGGCGAGCGCGAGGCAGCTCAGCCGCGAGGAACGTCGTCGTCGCGGTCGAACGGCTCGGGTTCGGCGTAGGGCGGCCAGGTGTAGGGGCGCTCGAACCAGCCCGGCGGACAGGTGAGGTCGGCGACCTGCTTGATGACGCGGGCGGGGTTGCCGGCGACGACGGCGCCGGGCGGGACGTCGCGGACGACGACGGACCCGGCGCCCACCAGCGCGCCCTCGCCGATGGTGACGCCGGGGAGAATGGTGGCGTTGGCGCCGATACGCGCCAGGCGGCGCACCACGGCGCCGCCCTTGCAGTCCTGGTAGCGCGGGCAGCCCATGGGGTGCGGGTCGTCGGTGAAGACGACGTGGGGACCCACGAAGACGTCGTCCTCGATGGTCACGAGCTCGAGGAAGCAGCCGCTGTGGATGCGCACGCGGTTGCCGATGCGGTTGCCGAACTCGAGAACTGTGCCCGTGCCGATGCTGACGTCGTCGCCGACCTCGTTGCCCTCGCGGATGCTCGCGCCCTGACCGGTCTGCAGGCGGGCGCCGAAGGTGCTCCCCGCGTAGATAGTGGTGAACGGCCGTATGACGGCGCCGGCGCCGATGGCGAGCGCACGCTCGCCCTCGCCGGCGCCCCGCAGCGCCTTGCCGATGATGCACGGCGACTGCAGGTCGCAGCCCTCGCCGAGGGTGACATTGGCGGCAACGTGAACCTGAGGGTTGACGATGCTCGTGGGAATCAGGCCGTGCAGGGCGGCACGGCGATGGGCATCTCGACGCCGCCGGCGCGCAGCGAGGCTTCGGCGGCCTCCAGCGAGATGACGACCTGAAGGCCCTGCTCGCCGCCGGTAAGTGGGGGCTGACGATCGACGATGCTGTGGACGAAGTGCTGCGCCTCGAGGTACAGCGGCTCGGCGCCGCTGATCTTGGGCGCCACGATGTCGCCGGTGCGGTAGCTGAGCTGAAACTCGCCGTAGTCCGACGGCTCCTGGAAGTCCACCCCGTGGTCGTAGATCTTGACCTTCTCTACGTTCTCGGTGTCGTCGTAGACGAGCATCTTCTTGCTGCCCACGACGATCGTGCGGCGCAGCTTGACGGGGCTCAGCCAGCTCGCCTGGATCTCGGCCACCACGCCGCTGGGGAACTTGAGGTTGATGAAGGCCACGTCGGGGACGTCGGGCGTGATGCAGCCGCGGCCGTAGACGCTGACGGCGCAGGCGTGCTCGCCGAGCCAGTAGTAGAGCACGCTGAGGTCGTGCGGGGCGAGGTCCCAGACCACGCTCACGTCCTTCTGGTGCAGACCGAGGTTCACGCGCTGGGTGGTGATGAAGTAGATCTCGCCCAGCGCGCCCGCCTCGATGAGCTCCTTGACCTTGCGTACCGGAGGGCTGAACACGAAGGTGTGGCCGACCATGAGAGTGAGGCCGCGGGCCGCGGCGAGCTCGACGAGCTCGCGGGCCTGCGCGGCGTCCGCCGTCATCGGCTTCTCGACGAAGACGTGCTTGCCGGCCTCGAGCGCGGCCTTGGCGATGGCGTGATGCGTGCTGATGGGCGTGGCCACCAGGACGGCGTCCACGGCCGGGTCGGCGAGGACCTGGTCGTAGGCGGTGCTGACGGGCACGGATGCGTAGCGGGACTGAGCCGTCTTCAGGGCCTCTGCGCGGACGTCGCAGACCCACTTGACCTCCGCCTCGGGCAGCTCCATGTAGTTGCGCAGCAGGTTCGGGCCCCAGTAGCCGTAGCCGACCAGGGCGACCCCGAGGGGTTGGACGCTCATGCGGCGCCCCGCCCCATGAGCACGGCCGGGACGGTGCGCAGGCAGATGCTGACGTCGGTGATCAGGCTCTGGTTGTAGCCGTACATCACGTCCTGGAAGACCATCTCGTCGAAGCCGACGCGCGAGCGCCCGGCGACCTGCCAGAGGCCGCTCACGCCGGGCTGGACGTCCAGGCGGCGGCGGTGCCAGGGCTGGTACGCCGCGACCTCGTACTCCAGAGCGGGTCGCGGGCCCACGACGCTCATGTCGCCGCGTAGCACGTTCCAGAACTGCGGCAGCTCGTCGATGCTCCATTTGCGCAGGAAGCGACCGACGCCGGTGACGCGCTCGTCGTCGACGAGCTTGTAGACCTCCAGGCCCTGCTCGTCGAAGCAGGCGGCGGCGCCGTTTTCGATGAGGCTGCAGACGTAGCCGCGGTGCGCGGATTCGTCGTTGCCGACGGTCATCGTGCGGAGCTTGAGAAGCTCGAAAGTGGCGCCGTCGCGGCCGATGCGCTCCTGGCGAAAGAAGACTGGGCCGGGCGAGTCGCGCTTGAGGAGCACTGCGATGACCGCGAAGGCCGGCGCCAGCAGGACGAGCGCGGCCGCCGCGACGATGACGTCGAAGACGCGCTTGACGACGCGCTCCACGCCGGCCGCGCGCGGCGCCGGCGTCGCCTCGGGATCGCAGCGCACGCGCATCACCGGCAGCTCGAAGAGCCGGAGCAGCAGTCTGGTGGTGTCGAGCGCGCTCACGAGCCGGCCGGCGATGTACACGTCGGAGCCGCCGGCGTAGGCGGCGGCGATGAGGTCGAAGGTGGCCTTGTGGCCCACGGACGGGCCGTCGATGAACACCTGCCGCGGCAACGGCCGCACGGCCGCCAGAGCCTCAAGCAGCGCCGGCTCCGCATCGAAACCGTTGCGGCGCCCGTCTTGCGGCTCCAGCGCCAGGATGCGGCCGTAGCCACGCAGCTCCTTGAGACGGCTCACGAGGATGCTGCTCTCGGGCGAATGGCCGATGACGACCGTGGCGCCGGCGTGCTCCTGCACGTCGCCCCGGTAGAGACGGTCGAGGAGCCCGATCCGCACCCAGGCGTCCAGAACGAGGAAGACCGCGAACGCGCTGAACAGCGTGAGCCGGCTCTCGGTGACGATGGGTGCCTTGAAGGCGAAGGCGAAGGCGGCGGCAATGACGACGGCGATGAGCGTGCCCTTGAGGAGCATCTGCAGGTGCAAGGGCCGCGAGACCCAGGCCTCGAGATCGTAGAGGCCGCAGTAGAGGAAGCTGCCGAGGATGGCGACGAGGGTGACCACAAGGCTCCAGTCGAACGAGCCCGGGGTGATGATGCCCCTGTAGCCGTGGAACCAGGAGAAGACGAGAAGCGCGACCTGGAAGCCGACGAAGGCCGCGACGACGTCGCCGACCACGGCCCAGAGGGCCAGTCTGCCGCGGATGCCGAGCGCCGGCGCCGAGGCACGCGCAGGCGGCGCGGCGACGCGCTCAACGGCGGCGGAGCTCACGCCGACGACCCCCGGATCGTGCAACTCGGTGCCCATGCCCATGCCCCCATGGAGCTTGCTCGTCGTGTGCGCAGACTGAGTCACTAGCTTACTCGCCGACGGCGCGCGCCGTCCATTCGACCGCTGCCGCGAGCTGCTCGACCACGTAGTCGATCTGCGCGCCGCTGATCTCGGGGAACATGGGCAGACTGAGGAGCCGCGGCGCGATGGCCTCGGCCACGGGGAAGTCGCCGGGGCCGTAGCCGAGTGAGGCGTAGGCGGGCGTGAGGTGCAGCGGCATGGGATAGTGGATGCCCGACTGGATGCCGGCGGCCTGCAGCTTCTCGCGCACGGCGTCGCGGTCGTCGACAAGCACGACGTAGAGGTGGCGCGCCGGCACGACGTCGCCGCGCACGGCGATAGGCGTAACGCCGGGCACGCCGGCGAGCAGCTCGTCGTAGCGCGCGGCGGCGCGGCGGCGGGCCTCATTCCAGGCCGGCAGGTAGGGCAGCTTGGCTGCCAGGAAGCCGGCCTGCAGGTTGTGCAGGCGGTTGCAGTAGCCGACCGCCGCGTGCACCGACTTGGGGTGCTCGCCGTGGTTGCGCAGCAGCGTGACGGCCTGGAAGGCCTCGGGCGAGCTCGTGGTGACGGCGCCGCCGTCGCCCAGCGCGCCGAGGTTCTTGCCCGGGTAGAAGCTGAAGGCGGCGCTGACGCCGAGCGAGCCACAGGGCCTGCCCTTGTAGAGTGCGCCGTGCGCCTGGCAGGCGTCTTCGACCACGGCCAAGCCGCGGCGCGCGGCGAGCGCGAGGATGGGGTCCATGTCGGCGGGCTGGCCGTACAGGTGCACCGGCACAACGGCTTTGGTGCGCGCCGTGAGCGCCGCCTCGATCCTGCCGGGGTCGACGTTGGCCGTGTCCGGCAGGCAGTCGACAAACACCGGCGTGGCGCCGCAATGGCTCACGGCCTCCGCCGTGGCGATGAACGTGTTGACCGGGACCACGACCTCGTCGCCGGGGCCGACGCCGGCGGCCTGCAGAGCCAGACGCACGGCGTCTGTCCCTGAGCTCACGCCGGCGCAGAAGCGCACGCCGCAGTACTCGGCAAAAGCAGCCTCGAAGGCGGCGCCCTCAGGCCCCAGCGTGTAGGCGGCGCGCGAGGTCACCGACTCGAACACCTCGAGGAGCTCGTCGTGCAGCTCGCGCGCCTGCGCGCGAAGGTCGACGAACGGTACAGTGATGCTCACGGCGACCTGGCCTCCCCGTCAACGCCGACTACCCAGTCTGACTGGATACTACCCCAGATACGTCCGGATTCCGAGCGGTCGAACGACAGCTGGAAGCCTCCATGCACGCGCCCCGGCGGGTGCACGAGCGAGGGAGGCTCTGGAGAGCCGCGACATCGATGTTCAGCAAACGAGGGTGACGTTGAGGGGCGGCACGGTGACAATGGCGACGCCCAACCGGCCGTGGGGCGCAACAAGATCCACCGCCCAGGCGATCGCGGCGACTGGGCGACCGGGCTGGTGGCGGGAGAGTCAGCGCGCCTGCGACGGTCTCGCCAGATCACCACGATACCCTCCTTCATGACGATTTGGGGACTACGCTCCCCGGTATTCCAGCTCCTTGGGGAGCGCACGTGAAGAGCGAGATCTCTCCTGCGCGGGGCATGCCGGCCGGCAGAGGTGGCCGGCGCCACGGGAGACACCGAGTTGCCGGCGCAGCAGCCGGACCCAGGTGACACAACAGCGTCGTAGTGAAGAAGAATCCGGGAGGCACGAATGGCGAAGCGGTACTCCATCCAAGCGGTGATTCATCCGGGAGATGAATCGGGGTATGTGGCCGAGTGCATCGACTTGGCCGTGGTCACCCAAGGCCAGACGTTGGATGAAACGGTGCAGAACCTTCGAGAAGCGCTTCCGCTTCATCTGGACGGCGAGGATCTGACGGAGATGGGGCTGGCCCCTGATCCCCCGCTCATGGTCACGATGGAGTTGGAGCCGGTGCATGCCTGATCTGCGTCGTCTCTCAGGATCCGCGGTGATTCGTATCCTGGAAGGGTTCGGTTTCGTCGTCTGACGATTCCGCGCCACCAGGAGCTCGACACCGGCACCCTGCGGGCTGTCTTCCGACAGGCAAGCCAGTACATACCGGTTCAGGAGCTGAGACCTCACTTCTTCACCGAGTGATCGCGGTTCCATGTAGCCTTGCGGCAGGAGCGACGTGTCCTCGGGGATGTCGGTGGCGACCCCGAGCGCGCAGGGCCGGCGCTTCGAGGAACATGGCGGCGTCAAGCGCAGTGGTTCGCCCGGCCGGCGACACCGGCCACGAGGCGCTGCGCGGCGTGGCCGTCCCAGAGCTCGGGGTGGTGGCCGGGCCGGCGGTGTGGCCGCGCCACGACTGAACGCCGGCGTCGGCCTGACCCCTCAGCGAGAAACGCGTCGCCCGACGGCTCCACCCGAAACCACGTCGTCGGCCGTCACCAAGAGGACGCCCTGGGCCTTGGCTTCCGCGAGCAGGTCCGGGGTGAAGCCGGACCTCGAGAAGAGCGCCAGCCACAACGGCTCCTGCGCCCCCATGCCGATCTCGCCGCGAAACAGTTCGCTGCGCGCGCGGAGAGCGTTCAGCACGTCCAGGCCGACCGGCCGCGTGCTCCATGTGCACTCCCCCAGCAGCACGCCCTCTTCCCCCAGAGCCACCACGTCGATCTCGGCTTGCCGAGTCCACCAGCTGCCCACGGCCCGCAGGGTCAGAGGCAGTGCGCCCGCGGCGCCGGCGCGCACGATCCATTCCCGCGAGAGCTGCTCGAACAGCGGAGCCACGAAGCGGAACCAGAAGCGCAGAAAGCCGTCGGCAATGATGTAGAGGCCCTTGCGGCTCTTCTCCGGATGGAGCTCACTCACGGCGACCGTGCGCTCCACGACGCCCAGGTCGATGAGCGTCGCCAGATACCGCGAAGCCGGGGCGCGCTCGACGCCCGCCGCCTGGGCGATCTCGTTGAGCCTGGTGTTGCCCGCGGCGATGGCCTGCAGCAGGGCGAAGTAGCTGCGCGGCTCAAGAAGCTCCTCGCGTAGCAGGAAGACCGGCTCCTGATGCAGCACGCCGTTGGGATCCAGGGCAAGACGCTCGAGATTGTCGGCGAGGGAGCGATCCTGCTCGAGCATGCGCAGGTAGGCCGGCACGCCGCCCAGCGTAGCGAGCGTCTCAACGATCGCGGCGGCGGCGTAGCCGGGGAGCATCGCCGCCACCCCCCACGAGGGCAGAGGCCGCAGGCGGATCTGCCCGGTGCGCCGACCGAAGAGGGGAGCGCGGTAGGAGACGGCCTCGCGCTCCATCATGCCGATGTGGGAGCCACACAGAACGACCATGAGCCGGGAGCCTTCGAGGACCTCGTCCCACACGGCCTGCAGCACGGTGCCCACGCCCGGCACGGCCCCGGCCAGATAGGGATACTCGTCGATGACGAGCAGCCGGCGCGTGTCCGGGTCACCGCGGGCGGCGAGGAAGGCGCTGCGCCAGTCGTCGTAGGCGAAGGCCGCGCTCTCGCCCTCCAGCGCCTGCGTGAACGAGCGGCGCAAGGTGGCCTCGGAAGTGATGGCGGCCACCCAGTATGCTCCCGGCTTGCCCTGCGCGAACCTGCGCAGCAACGCCGTCTTGCCGACTCGGTGGGCGTCACGGGTTCGAGGAAGTGCGTCGGCGAGGCAGCCACATCGTGATGCAGAAGGCGATCGCGGACACGACGATCACCGTGCCCATCCCAGACCACGACGAATTACGCATCGGCACGCTTCAGTGCGTCATCCGCCAGTCTGGCGTGCCCCGGAGTGAGTTCGAGGCCTGACTGAACGGCCTACGCGCGGCAGGCGGAAGTTGACCTTGCCGTGCTCTCGTCCCACAAGAAGGCGCACTCGCTCCTGCGGCGGCTCGCTCTCGGAGCGGGCGATCGCGTCCTCGGGGCTGGGCCCGCAGCCCAACAGGCCGAGCGATGGACAGTCACACGGCGCGGCGCGGCAGCGGAGCTGCTTGAATTCGTACGCGAGATGGAGACCTGACCGCCCACGGACGTTGCGGCACCTTCACCGACGATTACTTGCGCGGCCTGCACGGCACCTGCCTCGCGCTCGTGATGAGCCGGGTGCGCGGCGCCTGGGGCTCCCGAGCGGGCAGTGCGAAATCTCGCAGGGATACCCCACCTGCGGCCACGGTGACCGGCCGTTCGGTGGTCGTGCGCCGCGCGGTCGCGGCGCTTCAGCCAGCCACACGAATCGACGACGATCACACGCGGTCCTCGTCGTCGCGTTCCAGAGTGGTGTCGATGCCCGGAGCATGCCGAACGCCTCGCTCAGGGGTCGCACCGGCACGGCGGCCGCGGCGGCCCGGCCGGCGACTCCGGCGGCCTCGGCGGCCCCGGCGAGGGGTGCCGCGAAGAGGCAAGCATGACCATCCCCTTCCCTCCGGTTGCGCGTTCAGCCTCCGGATCGACGAGCGGCGAGAAGGCGGACATGGCGCGGCGCGCACCGGGGCCGCCGCGGCCGTGGGAGCCGCGGCGGCGGGGTAGTGCTGTGAGGGAAGATAAGAAGAGTCGGCGGATCCTTGTCTTCCCCCCGGCAACCGAGCCTGTGGACGGCCGCGGGCGAGGCGACAGTCAAGGAATCCTTGTCTTCCCCTTTCGCACTACCCCGCGCTGCAGCCGCCGGGGTCGCCGCGTCCGTCCGCGCGTCCGCCAGGCGCGCCCGCCCAGCGCACCCGCCCAGCGCACCCGGCGAGGAACCGGTGGCTTGAACGAGCGCTCTGTTGCCATCAGGAAACGGCCTTTCCTTGCCCCCCCGGCAACCGAGCCTGCGGACGGCCGTGCACCCGTCGGGCGCCCCATTCGTGGCTCACCGGCGCCTGAGCGACGGGGATGGTCATGAAGGGAGGATGGGGCGCGGCCGTAGGGCGGCCAGGTGCGGCGGAGGAGTTCGAGGCGCTGGTCTATCGGTGGAGCCAGAAGGTTCAATGGATGACGAGACGTCCACTCGCCGCCTGTGCGCCGATGGGGAGCGGCCTTGGTGAAGGTGGGGGCACCTGCGACGAAGAGGCGGCGGCCTGGGGCCGGATCACCGAACCCTGCCTTGGAGCACTCCCCCTCCCGGGCCGCTCGCGCTCAGTCCGCAAGCGGCACCAGCTCGAGGTCGGTCGGCGCGAAGTCGCCGCCGACGCAGAGCAGCGGCAGGCCGGAGAGCTTGGCGACGGCGTAGGTGAGGCAGTCGCCGAAGTTCAGGCCGGCCGGGTGATGGCCCTTGCCGTAGCGGAGAAAGGCGGCCCAAGCCATGAGCCAATGATCTTGCCCGAAGGGGATCACGGTGACCTCGAAGCGCGTCATGACAAGCACAAGATCGGAGGTGGCGCCGAGCGAAGCGGCGGCGCGGCGCCCAGCCAGCACTGTGGCCGTCTCGACGAGCGTGGGCGCACCGACTGCCCGCACCGGGGCTTGCGCCAGAGCATTGAATACGGCGCGTGCCGGCCGTTCGGCCATCACCAAGGCGACGAGTGCTGAGCTGTCGAGCAGCACCGCTTCCCCGGCAAGCCGTCCGGGCCGTAGCCCAGGATCTCGTCGTCACGCGCTGAATCGTGCGGCTGCCCGCGCAGTTCGGCCGCCACGTGCGCCCAGATCTCCTGCTCCATGAACTCGAGGAGCGCCGCGGTACGCGCGGCTGGGTCGATACCGCTCGCGAGGCGCAGGCGCCGCTCCTGAAGCGCGACCTTGATGGCCTGCGTCTTGGACTCGCCGGTGAGCTGCGCGACCTCGGTCGCCAGCCTCTCTACCTCAAGGTTCTTGATGGTGAGTGCCACGTTCGTCTCCCCGTCAGTATGGCGATGCTGCCATGGTACGTTCAGGGCGCATGCAGTACACAAGGGTGACGTTGGGCGATGGGTGCGGTGACGGTCTGTCTCGATGTGCACGCACGATCGGGGCGTGCCGCACGTGGTCAACTGCTCGGCGCCCTGGGCTTCCACGCGCTGCGCCACGACGGGTACATGCGTGAGAGAGGCTGTCGGGGGTCGGGATATCGATGTCCGGCGCGTTGAACGGCGGCGTTGTCGATGGATGCGGCACGTACAGCCGCCACGTACCACTGCAACGGGAGCGCCCGGCTGAGCTCGGCGCAGCCTACTGCTCAGCGGACGAGGCCGTAGTAGACTGGCAGCGACGCCATTCGGAGGTATGACTTTGGGTTCCGTGCTTGCGCCGGCCATCGAGAAGTTGCCTGAAGCCATCGCGCGCCTGGTCGCGGGGTTTGACCCGCTGCGCATCGTCGTCTTCGGCTCCCACGCTCGTGGCGAAGCGCATCCTGACAGCGACCTCGACCTGCTCGTCGTGGTTGCGTATTTGGGCGACAAGCGCGAGACGGCCATGAGCATGACCAGAGCCCTCCGCGGCCTGCGTGCCGCCATCGACGTCGTGCCCACAGACCCCGACGAGATCGCCCGCCGCGGCGAGACTCCGGGCGACGTGCTCAGATCAGCGCTCCGCGAGGGAAGGGCCGTGTATGAGCGCGACGCCTGACGAGCTCAGAGTGGAGGCAGGACGCTGGCTGCGATTCGCCGCCGAGGATCTGCATGCAGCCGAGGCGTTGCAGTCAGCGCCGAGCGTTGCCGCACGTCACGTCGCGACCCTCGCGCAGCAGTCTGCGGAGAAAGCCGTCAAGGCTGGTCTCGTCTTGCTCGACGTCGACCCCCCGAGGACGCACAACCTTGAGCTGCTTGTGGACCTGCTGCCGGACGACTGGACAGTGCATGAGTCGTCCGCGGACCTCGCGCGGCTGAGCCTCAGGCTGGTCGAGTCGCGCTATCCCGGCGAATGGCCGAAGACGACGGCGTCGGACGCCACAGACGCGCTCGTCGACGCTCGGGATGTGCTCGCGAGGATGGTCTCAGACCTGAGCGCTCGCGGAGTGGCGTGCGTGTCGTAGACCTTGATGGAGGTCAAGCAGCTTCCCTGACGCTCGATTCGAAGCGGGCGATCGCGTCTTCGCGGCTGGGGGCGCAGCCCAACAGGCCGAGCGAGGGACAATCGTAGCACCATATTTCGTCGTCGGGCTCCAACATGACGGTGAGCGCACTGGAGAGATCGAAGCGCCGCCCGTTCCACACAACATGGTCTCTGCTGATCGTTGTGGTCATGAAGTCCGCTCCCTTACTCTGGCCGCAGCGCCGCACGCCACTGCAGGGTAGCTGGGAACGACAAGTGAAGCCGCATACGTCCACCAGCAGCACGGTTCCGCTCGTCGGGTACAAGGGTGAAGGAGGCTGTCGGGAGCCGCGACATCGATGTTCGGGGCGTTGAACGCCGGCAGGGTCGATCGATGCACCGCAGACAGCCGCCGTGCACGACCACTGCCTGCGCGACCGGCAGCGTCGCCAGGCTCAGTTCGCCGGCGCCGACGCGAGCAGCCGCGGCGCCTCCGCGGCCGCGCGTGCACCTCGCAGGCGCCGGACGCGGCTGGGCACGACTGAACCTCTGGCTTGTCGAGTCGCGTTGTTCTGGCGAGTGGCCGCAGGCCGAGTTCGGTCCGAGTGCACTGCGGGTCGGGTATCGTGGCGTTGAGAATCCGCGCGATGGGAGGCACCGATGAAGTACCGGGTCCTCGTGGAACAAGGCGAAGATGAGGTCTTCGTGGCTGAGGCGCCGTCTCTGCCGGGGTGCGTGTCCCAAGGGGCGGCGCGCGCATGCACTGCTGAACATCCAGGAGGCCATACGCGCGTACCCGGAGAGTCTGGAGGCCCACGATGAGCCCATTCCCCTATCGATCTCTGAGGAGGTCGTGGAGGTAGCGGTGTAAGCGTCCTGCCTCGGGTCTCCGGTCGCGAGGCGGTGGCCGCGTAGGCCAAGGGCCTGATTTGCGCCACATGACCATCCCCGTCGCTCAGGCTCCGGTGAGCCACGAATGGCGCTCTCGGCGGGTGC
>Ga0209083_1003824_pt1 | contig 12147 bp, 6 predicted proteins | sample AM7aDNAmetaG_FD_184132 | JGI IMG/M metagenome (GOLD analysis project Ga0209083, IMG submission 184132) | Freshwater microbial communities from Finland to study Microbial Dark Matter (Phase II) - AM7a DNA metaG (SPAdes) (version 3) | ecosystem: Environmental > Aquatic > Freshwater > Lake ...
GAATTGTTTCGCACTTTTTATTTGATGTATCCGCCTGAGTATATTCGTCAGAATTTAGCCGGGAAATCCGAATCACTGCTTCGGATTTCATCGTTGGCGATGCTTGAACAGAATTCCGAATCACCGATTCGGAATTTGGCCTTGCAGGAAATCTCCAAAGTGTTCCCCCTGTCATGGACTCATTATGTTCGTTTGATCCGGCGTGTGAAATCTGTTAAGGCGCGTGCTTTTTATGAAATAGAAGCACGACGGTGCGGGTGGTCTGTTCGTCAGCTTGACCGTCAGATATCATCGCAGTTTTATGAACGGGCTGCGCTTTCCAGGAATAAAGCATCCATGCTCCGTAAAAGCGGCAAAGTGATGCCAGAAGATGTGCTAACGGCTGATGAAGAGATCCGGGATCCTTTAGTGCTTGAATTCCTGAATCTTAAGGACGAATATTCCGAATCTGATCTGGAGGAAGCGCTCATTCGAAATTTGGAAACATTCTTGATGGAGCTTGGCGGTGATTTTGCATTTGTTGGCCGTCAGCAACGCCTGCGTTTGGACGATGAATGGTATCGGGTGGATCTGGTCTTCTTCCATCGCCGCTTGCGTTGTTTGGTTGTCGTTGATTTAAAGGTCGGTAAATTTACTCATGCTGACGCAGGTCAAATGCATCTTTATTTAAACTACGCCCGTGAACATTGGGTTCGTCCTGGAGAGAATCCGCCTGTCGGGATCATCTTGTGCGCCCATAAAGGCGATGAGGTTGCGCATTACGCATTAGAAAATTTACCCAACAAGATTTTAGCGCGGGAATACCGACTTCTTTTGCCGGATGAAAAGAAACTTGCTCAGGAGCTGGTGCGAAGCCGTGAACAGATCGAGAGGATAACCGGGCAGAGGAAGGTGCAAGGAATCAAAGGACCCATAGGGAGGCGCGGTGCATAATTGTGCGGTCAAGAAAGACCCACACAAATGTCTTTTTTGGAGGCGATTTCAGGCAAAAAGAGCCTTGTTCCCCATGTGGACATTGGGAGCAAAACAGAATGTCCGGTGGACATGGGTGGACATTTTCAATATATTGCTGCACAATAGGTTATAAAATGTCTGTCCAAAAAAAGTGGACAGATTTGGACATCTTTATGGACATTTGTCCCTAAAAGATATCGTTCGTTTTAGCGCTCGAACATTCATATCTCTGTTGCCTGATTTCTCTCAATATTATGGTCATATTCGGTATTGGTTTTGTAGAGATAGTGTTATAAGGATTACACGACCACCCCGCCATTTAGAAAGCCTGGCCAAAAGCCAGGCTTTCTTTTTTGGGCGGGGGCGACGGGACTTGAAGAAACGTGGACGCATATTAAAAAATATTGCGACGCCCCTATAAATAATGTTAAATTTAAGGCATGCTAAATTACTTTATCAGAAGATTCTTGGTCACCGTCGGTGTGATCATGCTTGCAACGTCTGGCGTGCTGGCGGAGCCGCCGCAGGTCAAGATCGTTCAAGGCGACGGTAATCTTTCCCAGACACAAAACCCCTCTGTAGGCACCACGGATTTCACGGTTTCAGGCCATATTGTCGGTGAAACTACACAGGCCGATATCCTTCCCGGTGAGACGTGGAATATACGTTTTGCCAATCCCAGCGATACCTTTCTCCTGCGCGTCCTTGACCCTTCGGGCACCCGTATCCTGGGGAATCTCAACATTTATTACGGGAGCTTTGTCCTGTTAAACACCCACGGGATCGATATCGGCGCTTTAGCGAAGATCAATATCAATAATGCTGTCTTTGTGGCCTCCACGATCGACATTCAAAACCGTGATTTTATTTCAGGGAAGTACGCTTTTGATGCCTCGCACGGGGCTTCCAACAGAGCTGTGTCTAATCATGGCTTGATCCGGACAACGGGCCCGAGTTCGGTTGTTTTGCTGGGCCAGGCGGTGGAGAACGCCGGCGTGATCGAGGCGCCTTTGAGCAAGGTTGCCCTGGCTGCCGGCGATGCCGTGACACTGAGCCTCGATGCCAACGGGTTGATCGGTGTGGATGTGGTTGACCCCGTGAAATCCAAGGTGGCCGATGGGGATGGTCATGCCGTAAAAGCGCAGGTCTTCAACACGGGAACTATTGACGCTGATAGCGGGATGGTGCTCGTCAGTGCGAAGTCCTTGAACGATGTTTTTGACCGCAGTGTGAATCTCGAAGGCCGTATTCAGGCCAACAAGGCCCTGAAAGGTGCGGATGGCACCATCAGGATCGTGGCTTCGGATGCCGTCGATAATACGGGAACGCTGGAAGCGCGTGAGGGCGGCGTTTATATTGCCAGCGATGGGGCGGTGACAACATCAGGACACCTGGTGGCCGCGACGCTTGAGGAGAAAGGGGCGTCATGGCAGATGGGCGGTGAGGTGCAGGTCGGCACAGCCAGCATGGATAATGCCGATGGCGCTGCAGTCCTGGGCACGGGTACTTATTCCGGAACATTTGAGGATGCCGGCGATATTATTGTGGATAACAATGCCCAGGTCACGTTGACCGGCACGACGGTGTTCGAGGCCGATTCGGATCCGGGCACGCATGCGCATGATGGCAATGGCGTTTTTACCATGAACAGCGGGTCTTCTATCACCGGCGGGAATAATGCCCTGACGCTGTATTCTGCGGACAGGGATTCCAGCGGGTTGGCATCCCCCTCGATATTGCGTGATATCAGCGGTGTGAATGGTTTGAACCTTTACAGTTCTCCGGGTGCCGTGACATTGCCGACGTATACGTTGCTGGGCACGGTGGACGCTGGCGGGCACAATGTGGATATTGACGGCCATCTTGTGCTGGATCCTGGCAGCACGCTCACCAGCGCGCAGGATATTTTTATTACGGGCAATTGGACCAATAATGGCGGCACATTCAACCCGGGCACTAGCCGGGTGACGTTTATCAGCATGGCGGCAGACCAGTTGATCAATGGGACATCACCGGCCCAGACCTTCCATGATGTGCGGGTGGCCAAAGGGGATAAAACGTTGAGCGTGGGCGGCAGCACGACAACCTTGTCCATGCATGATCTGGCCCTGGAGAGCGGGATCTTTGCGACAGGGACGGCAACCACAGTCAATATTGCCGGGGATGTTGTTTTTGGCGCCACGGGCATAACGGGTTTTAACGGGTTGACGCTGGATGCGGATACGTTCATCGCGGGCGACGCCGCCAATATCATCGGCGACACTGCGCGCACATATTATCCGGTCACAGATACGGTGCTGGATGCCATGATCGCCGGCAAAAAGGTCAAGACGCTGATCATCGGTGTGCCCTATGACGCCAACGGTTATGGCTGGCTGGGGAGTTATTGGGGCGGCAGTGTTCCTGCCGTGACCGACCGCGTGGATATGGTTGATAACAACTATGTCGCGTATATCACCCATGTGAAAGACAGGATCAGCGCGGCGGGATCAAATATGAACCTGATCATCGAGTTCGGCAACGAGTACAATCTTAACCCGGGCTGGTTCGGCGGGGATATCCGTAACTGGTTTTCCGCGCTGACGGCTGCCGCCAGTGCGGTCCATGCGGCGTTTGGCAGCAGCGTCAGGGTGTCAACGGCGTCAGGTGATAATCCTGCTGATTTTGTGGCCACGATCCAGACGGGTGTGGACATGGTGGGCATGAACACCTACCGGGGGTTGGGCGGTATTAAATCCCTGGTAACAGACTGGAACGCGGCGTGCGCTTCGGCCGGGATTGCCATGCCCCTGTATGTTTCTGAAGCGGGATTTCCATCGTGGCCCGGGGATGGCGGGGAATCACAGCAAAATATCAATGTGCCGCTTTTATGGAACGAGCTTGAGAAGAATAGCCTGGGTGTGACCTTCATGAGCTTGGAAGATAATATGAGGAAGGGCGGTTCGCTGTTGGCGCAAGACGCCCGGGAAGATTACTGGGGATGGTTGCGCGAGAACGGGACGCATAAGGCTGTCTACAACACCATGGCTGCGGCATGGTCGTCGCCAGAGTTTCAGGCAGGATCCGCGTCTATCAATGTTGGCGGTGACTGGGTCAATAACAACGGCACGTTCACACCGGGCACAAGTACGGTGACGTTCAACGCGGCCAATGCCGGGCACATGATCGTATCCGGGGCGTCGGCGTTTACGCATGTCGTGTTTGACGATGGGGGGGCTGGGGGCGCCTGGACCGTGGCGACGGATCCTCTGCAAATCAACGGAGACCTGTTGCTGGCGGGCGGCCATGTAACACTGGGCCGGAAGCTTACGGTGCAGGGTAATCTTACGATCATGAATGCTACGCTGGATGCCGTGGGCAATGCCATTGACATCGCGGGGAACTGGCGCAATACGGGTGTCTTCCTTCCCGGGAATAATACGGTGACGCTGACCGGCGACGATCAGTCTGTGGCAGGGAATAATACGTTTTATAATCTAATTAAAACGAGTTATAACGGCGCGACATTGACCTTTGAGGCCAGATCCGTGCAGGCGATCACTGGGGCGTTGACGTTAACGGGCAGTTCCGGTGTTTTGATGCGGTTGCGCACAGATGTTCCTGGGGAGCAGTGGCTGATGAGTGCCGTGACAGCGGACATGCGCTGGTTGAATCTTGCGGATTCCCGCAATACGGGGCTGGGGATCGTGCCCCTGTATTCTTTCGATGGCGGCAATAACACAGGTTATATTTTTAACACGACGTCGCATGTTTCCTCTGAGGCTATTCCCTGGTGGGATCTTCTGGATATCCACAGCTTGTCGGTTAATCTTGCCATTCCTTTCGAGGCGCTGATTTCGGCGCCATTCTTGGGGTCATCTCTCATTGACGATGAAACGATCCCTCTGGAGGTTGAGCCTGAAGCGGTGACGCCTCCCATGGCGGGGATGCCTCAAGGGCTGATGCATGGCAATGAGCTGTTGCCGGCCCAGGCGGTCCGTTGATGATATGGGAACGTGCGAAAAGACTACGGTTGAAGGATTGCACATGGTTATAAAGGCTGTGCCAACACATAAGTCCGGATATTGTCCTGTGCGCGTGATCGCGGTCATGGGGATGCTGGCATGTGTGATGCTTGCCGGCCATGCCGGGGCTGCGGCGGCGCCGCGTGTCGATGACATCAGCCAGTCGTTGGTGATTGGCCAGCGCATGCCCCCCGTCATGGAAAAAGACCAGGATAATGCCCGTGATGCGGTCAAATCCCGGGCGATCCAGGAGGCCCTGGATGAGGTTGAGTCCGCCCTGTCGGCTGCGACTTCAAGAAATGGCACCTCGGCAGCAGAGGATGACGCGACATCGTTTTTTGTCAGGAAGATTCAGCTTGCGCCGCACCAGCTTTTGACAGACGCGATGCTGGCGCCGTTGCTGGCGCCGTTTGAGGGGCGGCAGCAGACCATGCGGGCCATGCAGGGCCTTGTGGATGCGATCACGGCAGAATATCGCCGGCATGGGTATTTGAGCAGTCAGGCCTATATTGCGCCGCAGGATATGGTGGACGGGGTTTTTACAATTTCCGTGATAGAAGGCCGCATCGGACGGATCACTTTTGAAGGGAATCGGCATTATGCTTCGGACGTGCTGCGGCGTTATTGCGTTTTTCGTGAGGGGGATTTTTTCAATTATCAAAAACTGCAGGAAACCGTCTTCAGGTTGAATGCTCATCCGGACAGGGTTGTCCGGGCCATCATTCGCCGGGGTGAGGCGCCGGGTCAGACAGATATTGTTTTCAAGGTCGAGGAAAAAGGGCTGGTGTCATCCAATGTCATTGCCGATAACCGGGGTTCCAAGCCGATCGGGCAGGATCGTGCGGGGCTGGGCCTGCGGCGTGATAATCTTTTCGGGCAGGATGATATCCTTCGCCTGGGGACGATGATAGGCCGGTCTTTTGGTGCGGGATTTATCGAGTATGCCCTTCCTGTGGCCAGGATCAATTCAGTCTGGAAAACAGGCGTCAGTTATGGCAAAGCCGCACCCAAGAAGCAGTACAAGCCCTACGGTGTCAGCAGCACGACCATGGATTACTGGAGCAGGCTGGAGACCCGGTTCATCACAACTGAAAGCCTGGCGCTGGATTGGCGGACGGGTATCGATTTCAAGGAAAGCCGTACCATGATCCTCTCGGGCACCGACAGCCGTGAGCGCCTGCGGATCATGCGTTTCGGGCCAACCTTGACGCTGAGGGATGATGCGGGCACGACGGTCCTTGACGACCAGCTCTCGCTGGGGGTGCGCGCGATGGGGGCGGCGCTGAGCCATACATCTTCCCAGCGTTCCGGGGTTACGCCGAATTTCTTTGCTTCCGATTTCAGCGTCCAGCGGATGCAGAAGATGCCGCTGGATACGCGCATGTCCTTAAAAGGTACGGCGCATCTGTCCGGGGATAAACAGCCTGCCTCCGAGCAAATGTCGCTTGGCGGGGCGGATACGGTGCGCGGGTATCCTGAGGGGGAATATTTTGCGGACCAGGGTGTGCTGGTGAATGCGGAATATCTGGTGCCGTTCTTCTTTCTTCCGGAAGCCTGGAATATGCCGGGCACCAAAAATCGCATGCGGGACGCGCTTGATTTTGCGGTCTTTTATGATTATGGCGCCGGCTGGGTAAAGACGCCGATGAACGATCAACGGGCCTCGGCGTGTTTGAGCGGTACAGGCGTTGGCGTCCGCGCGCGCATGGCCGCTGATATTTATTTCACCATGGATTTTGCTTATGCCCTTGGAGCCAAGCCGGAGCAGAGCGATGATCGTTTCAGGATTCACACCGGTATTCAGGCCAATTTTTAACCCACTTCTTATTTTCTTTTCAGCACCACGGTCCCGTGGTTCCATCCCCAGCCGGCATCGTGCTGCCAGTCCCCGAATTGAACGACAGGTTTGAAGTTTTCCTGCAGGTATTTTCCGATCAAAGGGCCGTAGGTTATTCCCAGCGTGCCCAGGCCGGGTTCCTGTGTTTTCATGCGGCTTGAGACCACAATCCAGTTAATATGTTTTTGTTCCAGGGTCGCGATGATGCGTTCTTCCTGCGGGGGCCGAATATTGATGTGCTCAAAGAAAATAAGTAGCTGGACCGGGCTTTTGCGCCCGGTCAGGTAGTAGTAGATGGGGTCGTAGGGCAGTGCGAAGAACTGTTCCCGGGGTTGCAGGTTTTGATCGAGGAAGGCGGCGGTATCTTCGACTGTTTTGATCCAGCCCTGGTCATTGATGACGTAGGCTTTGACGTTGTCATGGCTCATGTATTGGCCGGGTGTATGAAGCTGGGTCATGATGCCGGCGTGGATCTTCCAGCCTGTGAAGGCCAACAGGGCGATGATCCCCAGGACAATGGCACGCAGGGCACGTCCGTTTTGACGGATGGCCAGGGAAATGGCCAGAAAGAAGAACATAAATTCCAGCGGCTGGGACCAGAGAGACGTGTACCAGGTGCCGCTGCGCAGGTATTCGTGCAGGTTCAAGGTAAAGTAAACGGCCAGGACGGCCAATCCAGCCAGGTGGCGTTTGTCGTTTTCCTGTAAGAGGCGTCGGCGCCAGAAGAGAAAGGCAATGCGGATGAACACGGCGGCCATGACGCCGGCGAAAAAGAAATCCAGGGGGCTTGTGAAGAGTTTCTTGACGAAGAGGGTCCACAGGCCTGCGATCGCCGCCCAGGGAGTGGTGTTGTAGGGATGGTCCGCCGTGGCATAGGGCATGCACTGGCGGATCTCATACCATTCGAGTCCCCGCAGCAGGATGGCATACGCAGCGCCGACGATCAGGGGGATGTAGATGAGGGTGCTCCGGTAAAAAAATCTTTTAGCCGGTGCGGTTTTGATGCCGAAGATGCTGTCCGTGATGAAGGCGGCGGCAGCTGTGGCTGCCAGTCCTGCGAGCCCGAAGTTCAGTTTGATGAAACACAGGATCATGGAGATGAGTGCGGCGGCCAGGAGGTTTCCATCTCGACGGGTGGCGGCATAGGATAACAGCATGGAAGCGATGGCGCAGATGCAGAGCGTCCCTCCCATGTGGTTGTAGGTGAAGAAAAATTCCTGGGAAAAAAGAAAGAACCAGACGGTCCCCAGCAGTGCGGCCAGCGGATGCGCCATGCGCGCCAGGCCGAAGAAAAGAAACAGACCTGCCGCCAATTTAAGCAGGGCTTTGCCGGCCAGGACGCTGAGGATGTTGACGCCGAAGCATTTCATGAAGAAGGCGTAGTAGAAGGGCATGAGCGGGCCGTAAACCCACCAGTAATCCCGGTAGGGCATGTCGCCATGGAGGGTCCGTTCAAAGGCGTAAAGGTCGCGCCCGTGGTCGCCGGTGGACAGGTAGCCCTGCAGGTCGATGCTGCTAAAGACCAAAAAAATTCCGATCACGACCGCCAGGGAGAGGGCCATGTTTTTGGCGGAAAAAGAAAAGGGCATGAAGATCTCCTGATTATAATGTAGGTTTTATATTAGGGGCCGCAGGGAGGTGTGTCAAAGGAATAACGATTGAAGACTGGTTGTTATCTTAAAACGCCGCGGTATAATGCGATGCTTATGAAAGGTCCATCCTTGATACTCATGATCCAGCAAAACCGTCGTTGGCTGGCATTTGCCGGGCTTGCCCTTGTTATTGTCGTTGTTTACGGGCCTTCCCTGGAACATGTCGCGCGCGGGGATCAAGTCAATTATCTCGCAGAAATGGCGCGCCGCCACGGGTTTGCCGGTACCGTCCTGGATTCTTTTGACCTGAACCGGACGCGTTCGTTTGCGCCGGGCGACACATTTATGTTCCGCCCCCTCCTTTATCTGATGCTGGGGCTGGAAAAATATTTCTTCGGTTATGAATTCCGTCTCTGGCAGGCGGCGGGGATACTGGCGCATCTTTTTGCGGTTGGCGCGCTGTATGCGTTCCTATGCCGTGTGCGCGGCGGTATTTTCGCCCTGGCCGGGGCGTCATTCTTTGCCTTTATCCCTGTCAATATCGAGGCCGTGATATGGCATCATATAAGCGCCTACGTGATTTTTGCCGGTTGTGTTCTCATGGCCCTGCGCCATCTTTATGCCCCTGCCCGGAAAGAGTCCGACGTCCGGGCGGATCACTATGCCGCGATCGGCTGGATGGCCGCGGCTGTTTTTTTGTATGAGGTTGGTTTGTGGTATATGGTGGCCATGGCGGTTTTTTTCTGGAGGCAGGGGGCGCGGCGTGCGGGACTGATCGCCGCGGGTGTGGTGGTGGTTTATGCGCTGTTAAGCGGGCTTGATTTTGCCTGGCGGCATCCGGATGCCGTGCAGGAAGCACAGGTATTGAGTGCCTGCCTGGGGGGCGCGGCGCTGGCACGCCATGCGTTCCTTCTGGTTAAATGGTTTGCCGCCTCCGGGTTCTTTCTGGGAGGAGCAGACCTTGTTTCCAGGAGCCGCATGATGGTAGATCCTGGGGTGACGGCATGGACGTGGCCATGGGGGCATATGAGCGGTTTTCATGCCTGGCTCGGGCTTGGGTTGATCTTCATTTTGGCGGTGGGGTCGTTGGCCGGCAGGATCGGAGCTGAGGTCCGGCGGAACGCGGCGCTCCTGGGGCTTGCGCTCGTCATGGCGCTGGGGGGTGTCCTTATGATTGCCGCCGGACGGATCAGTGTTCAGGGTGTTTCACAGGGGATCATTGTCTGTCTGTATTATCCGTACAATTTTTTGATACTGCTTGTGGCCGCGGCCGGACTTGCGGCCGGCCCAGGCAGGAAAATCTTCGGTTACGGGGCGGCTGCGGCGATGATTCTTTTTTCGGCGGTGTGTGCGGGGGAAGTTTACGCGGTCAATGAGCGCATAGCCCGTGACCATAACCCCAGCCGCGTCTTTATCCATGAGCTGGGCGATTTTATCCGCACGCATCGGCAGGAGCCGGGATTTTCATTTTATGTGGGGCCGGATTATCCCGGCAATTATACACCCGACTGGCTTTTCCGCCGGGGTGACGCACCGGGGCGTGTGTACACGATGGCGGAGATTTTGTGCCCGCAATATTTCACGACGGTGCATCCGAAGTACAATATCGTGCTGCCGCCTTCATGAGTATTTTATGAAGAACGGTTTTGTGGTATGATGACAAAAAATTTTAATGGATATTACATAGAGGAGCCCTTATGACCGAAGTCCATGCCCTGAACAATGCCGTCCCTCAGCCTGTGGCCGCGCCGTCGCCGGCACCTGCCGTGGCGCTGGCCAGTGTGGATGATTTCAGAAAATTCAAGCTGGTTGTCGCGTGTGTCACGGAGGCCGCTTTGCATCCGAATGCGGACAAGCTCTTCGTGCTGAAGGTTGACACCGGGACAGAGGTGCGTCAGCTGGTTGCGGGTATCCGGCGTTCCTATACGCCCGAGCAGCTGGTGGGGCGGCGTGTCGTTATCATTTCCAATCTTGCTCCCGCTGTTATCCGCGGGGTGGAGTCGCAGGGCATGCTGCTGGCCGCTTCCGATGAGGCGGGCGTTTCCATTCTCCAGCCGGACCGTGATGTTGTCCTGGGCAGTGTGGTGAAATAAAAGCAGTGGATACGCCGCAATGGTTGACATCCGCGCAATGCCTCGCCTGCCGCGGATGTTGCCTTTTTCATGATCCGTTAGGCGACTGGGCGCCGCGCCTGACCCCGGAAGACATCGCGGGTCTTGAGGCGGCTGCTCCCGATGCGCTCTGGCGCAACGGGAATGAGCGCGTGGCCTTGCGCCCCTGCCGCGCCGCTCATGCGTGTTTTTTTCTGGAAGAAGCGTCGCATCATTGCCGTGTCTACGCCGCCAGGCCCCTGGAATGCCGCCTGTATCCATTTTTACTGTCCCGCGAAAAGTCCGGGTTCAGGGTTTACGCGCATGTCAGTTGCCCGGCGGTGACCGAAGTGCGCGGGACGGAGGTATGGGCGGTTTGGACGGCCAAAGTCAGGGAGTTTTTTACCCGGCCTGATGTAGCCGCGGCGCTTTACCGGAATGCCCCCTGTTTCCCCGACTATTCGCTGTCCCCCGATGAGGTCGAAGAGGTTTTTACGTTTGATCCCGGAGCGCCCTTGTGGCAGATGAAGCCTCAGATCGAGGCGTCATTGGCGCTTGCGCCGCGCGTGCTCTCTGGCGCGCATTTTGTGGATATGTTTGCCTGGCAGGATTCCTTCCGTTTTGATCTTGAAGAGATCGACGGGGCGCAATGTGTTTTCGCGGTTCAGCCGGCGGGGATGTTCATGTACTGGCCTCCCCGGGGCAAGGATGTGAGTCCGGCCGTGGCTGATGCCTGTTTCCTGCGGATGCGTCAGGCCAACCGCGGCGGAAGCCTGACACGCGTGGAGAATGTTTCAAGCCGGGAACTTGGGCTCTTTGATCCAGGGGTATATCGTGCTTCGCTGCGCGGGCATGAATATGTTTATGCCCGCGAAGATATTGCGCACCTGAGGGGGAACGCCTACAAATCCAGGCGGGGTGATGTGAACGCGTGTCAACGGGTTTATGCCGGAAGCGTCGCCTTTCGTCCTTACACGGATAAGGATTTTAATGCCTGTGCCGCGCTTTTTGACCGGTGGCGTCACGCTCCCGCCAAACAGCGGCATCAGGATGATCTTTACCAATGGATGCTCGATGATAACCGGGGGGTTCACCGGCTTCTGCTGGCCCACGCAGCTCATCTCGGGCTGGTGGGGCGTGTGGCTGAAATTCACGGGCATATCGCCGCCTACACCTTCGGCTATGCTCTGGGTGCCGATACGTTTTGTGTGCTTCTGGAGATTGCCGACCTTTCGGTTAAAGGGCTGCCTGCTTTTGTGTTCAGCCGTTTTTGTGCGGAGGACGCCCTGGCGGGTTATCGGTGGATCAATGCCATGGATGGGGGCGCGGGAAACAACCTGGCCCGGACAAAGCTCTCCTGGCGGCCGCATCACCTGGAGCCGGTTTATACAGTGACAGCGTTAAACAACAACCCCTGACCGCAGGGTCACGGGTTTTATACTAAGGTGGCCGGGATGGATCTTTTGGATATGGATTATGTGGTTTTTGATGTGGAAACCACCGGGCTTTCTCCTGTCGATGGCGACCGTATCATTGAGATCGCGGCGGCGCGCGTGCACAAGGGTGAGGTCATCGGGCGGTATACCTCATTCGTGAATCCGTTAAGGGCTTTGAATGCCGAGGCGCAGAAGCTTAATCAGATCACCGAGGAGATGCTTAAGGGGGCGCCA
>Ga0209083_1003825_pt1 | contig 12142 bp, 14 predicted proteins | sample AM7aDNAmetaG_FD_184132 | JGI IMG/M metagenome (GOLD analysis project Ga0209083, IMG submission 184132) | Freshwater microbial communities from Finland to study Microbial Dark Matter (Phase II) - AM7a DNA metaG (SPAdes) (version 3) | ecosystem: Environmental > Aquatic > Freshwater > Lake ...
CTTTTCCTTCAATAACTTCTCCAGCCATTGGCGGATTTTTTGTGTCATTGAAATACTTGGCCATCACACTGCTGTTTTTGGCTTTTGTTTTTTCGTCTTCTATTTTAACTGCCTTAATTTTTTCTTTTGCCATGTTTTTAAAAATGAAAAATGCACCATCAAGGCGCATATGTTTTGACAAAAAGTTTCGCGTCATTTTACTCTTCCACGCGAGGTTAGCTTTCTGTGCAACCTTGTAATGTATAAACAATACATCAAATTAAAATTAAATGCAAACGGGCGAATTTTCGCTCCGCGAAAATTCGCCCAAAAAATTGACAATAAAAAAAGAGAGCCGTTTCGTGGCTCTCGTTACGCTGCTTTCGCAGGATTCATCTTTTATTCTTTTTCTTTCTTTTCTTTTTTCTTTCTTCCTCCCCTTTCTCTCTTTTCAACCTTTCCGCCCTTTCAATCTGAAGTGGTCTGATATAGGTCTCAAACCACTCCGCCGCCGCTCTCTGTTCTGCATTCATAAAACGGGGACTTTTAGAACTTTTTTTACTAAGCTTTTTCAGCAAAGCTTTTTGTTGAGATTCTGATTCAATTTGAATCATTTTGTCAACGGCTTTCTTTTCTTTTTCATCTTTAACAATTACAAAAACAAACTTTTTTCTCATACTAACCTCCTCCCCGATTTGGGGGACTTTGAATTTGTAACGAGAACTGCTTCCAAAGATAGATTATTACCATTTATTGTATATGTCAAATATATATTTTGATAATTTATCTGAACATTTTTGGTTGATAATTTATTTAATTTTGCTATAATTAACCCATGATAATAACTTACCTAGGGGTGGAGTTTTTTAAAGTTCAATTTGGCGATACCACCATCGCTTTTAACCCTATTTCAAAAGATTCAAAATTTAAGCCAACCAGATTTTTTTCTGATATTGCGCTTGTTAGTATAAACAATCCAGATATGAATGGGACAGAAAATCTTTCCTACAACGGTAAAGATCCATTTGTTATTTCTGGTCCAGGAGAATATGAAGTTAAAGATATTTTTATAAAAGGTTTTGCTTCAAAATCTAATTATGGTGGAAAGGAAAGAATTAATACAATATATTCTGTAACATTAGAAAACATGAACTTGTGTTTTTTGGGTGCACTTTCTGATATTAATCTTTCAACTGAAGTAAAAGAAGCGCTCGGTGATGTTGATATTTTGTTTTTGCCAATCGGGGATGATAGTGTGCTTGATGCTGGAAAAGCAGAAAAGCTATCTGTTGAAATTGAGCCGAAAATAATCATTCCTATGCATTTTGGCGAAGTTGGAATAAAGGATGCGTTGAAGAAATATTTGAAGGAAGCTGGTGAAGATGCAGTAAAGCCGATAGATAAATTGACGATTAAACGAAAAGATTTGGAAGGGAAAATGGGCGAAGTGATAGTTCTTTCAGAAGCATAAAATTTTGTAATCAGAATGAAATTGGTAAATCAGATAAAAAAATTATCTTTTGAACAAAAAAGAATTTTAGCAATTTCGGTGGCAGTTTTGTTAACAGTTATTATCATTATTATTAATTCATTAATTAATTCAGTATGGAAAGACGATAGTGTCGGTGCAGTAAAAAGTAAAAATGACCCAATAAAATCATTACAACAATCAGTGTCAGAAATTATTAATCAAGCAAAACCAATAATAGACCAAACATTCGGTAGTTCAACACAAAACACAGCATCTGGAACAGAACAAATAATAGGTCAGAACAATTCAACAAGTTCCAGTGTCAGTTCAAGTTCAAATATAGTACAATAAAAAATCATGAGTAAAGAAAAAGAAAATAGCGGAGAACATAAAGCGCTCTCAAATAGAAATATCGTAACAGAGATGAAAGAATCTTATTTGGATTATGCTATGTCTGTTATTACACAGAGAGCTCTTCCAGATATTCGCGATGGTTTGAAGCCAGTTCACCGAAGAATACTTTATGCTATGCATCAGATGGGCATTACCGCTGGGGCAAAAACTAGAAAGTCCGCATCAGTCGTTGGAGAAGTTATGGGAAATTATCACCCACACGGAGATGCTGCCATTTATGAATCTATGGTCAAAATGTCTCAAGATTTTGCTACCAGATACCCACTTATTATTGGTCAAGGAAACTTTGGAAACATTGATGGAGATTCTGCTGCGGCTATGAGATATACGGAGGCAAAAATGTCCAAAATTTCCAGCGAAATGCTCAAAGACCTTGAAAAAGATACGGTTGAATGGAGACCAAACTATGACAACACGAAAAAAGAGCCATCAGTTCTTCCATCTGCCGTTCCGAATCTTCTATTAAATGGAACACTTGGTATTGCCGTTGGTATGGCAACAAATATTCCACCGCACAATTTGGGCGAAGTTGTTGATGCTACTTTGCACCTTGCCGATAATCCAGATGCTTCAACAGAAGATTTATTACAATTTATAAAAGGTCCAGATTTTCCAACAGGCGGAACAATTTTTAATCAAACAGATATCAATCATGCTTATGCTACCGGACGAGGCGGAGTTGTGACACGTGGCCATGCAGAAATTGTTGAAGATAAAAAAGGAACTTTCCAAATTATTATTACCTCTATTCCTTACAGAGTAAATAAATCCGAGCTTATCATTGCAATTGCAAATCTTGTTCGCGACAAAAAAATAGAAGGAATAAAAGGTTTGCGAGATGAATCTGCAAAAGATATTCGTATTGCAATTGATTTGAAAAATGGCGCTCAACCACAAAGTGTATTAAATTATTTATATAAACACAGTCAGCTTGAAGAAACTTTTCACTTCAATCTTGTCGCGCTTGTAAATGGTGTGCCAAAGACGCTTTCTCTAAAAACATTTTTGGATGAATTTATTGAACACAGAAAAATTGTTATAAAAAGAAGAACAGAATTTGATTTGAAAAAAGCGGAAGCGCGTGAGCATATTTTACTTGGTTTGAAAAAAGCGCTCGATCATATTGATGAAATAATTAAGCTCATAAAGAAATCTAAAGATGTCGATGATGCACGAGCACAACTTATGAAATCATTTAAGTTTTCTGAAATTCAGGCAAATGCGATTCTTGAAATGAAATTGCAAAAACTTGCTGGACTTGAAAGAAAAAAAATTGAAGACGAGCTCAAAGCCGTGCAAACACTCATTGAAGACCTAAAAGATATTCTTTCTAAGACTAAGAGAATTTTAAAAATTGTAAAAGACGAGCTTATTGAAATTAAGGCTAAATATGGTGATGAAAGAAGAACAAAAATTGTAAAAGGCGGAATAAAGTCATTCTCCGAGGAGGATTTGATAGCCGATGAGCCAAGCATGCTTGTTCTCACAGCTGGCGGTTATGTTAAAAGAACAAATCCAGACGAATACAGAAAACAAAGAAGAGGCGGTGTAGGCGTGGTGGATCTTGATACAAAAGACGAAGATTTTATTACACACTTCCTTACAGCTACAACTCACAATGATATTTTATTCTTTACTGATAAAGGAAAAGCGTACCAATTAAAAATGTATGAATTGCCAGAAGGAAAGAGAGCAACAAAAGGAAAAGCAATTGTAAATTATCTAGCAATTTCTGGTGAAGAGAAAATTACCTCCGTTCTAGCAATGCCAAAAGAATTAAAAAATCTAAAACTTTCACTTATTTTAGTTACAAAAAATGGAACAACAAAGAGAGTTGATGCGGATGCATTTAAAGATGTTAGAAGAAACGGTCTGATTGCGATTACTCTTGATAGTGGAGATGAATTGAGGTCAGCTTTGTTTATGTCAGAAGGCGATCAAGTAATTCTTTCAACAAAAGAAGGACAAGCAATAAGATTTAAAGATAAAGATGTAAGAGTTATGGGAAGAAATGCGTCTGGTGTTCGCGGAATGAAACTTGATAAAGGTGATTCTATTGTTGGTGCTGATGTTGTGAAGAAAGAAATGAAGAACCCAGAATTTTTGGTAATCAGTGCAAATGGTTATGGAAAGAAAACTCCGCTCGATGAATATAAAGTTCAAGGAAGAGGTGGTTCCGGAATTATTACAATGAAAGTTACTGACAAGACGGGGAAAATAATTACTTCAAAAGTTGTTACAGATGAAGAAGATGAGATTGCAGCCATTTCAAAAAAGAGTCAGGTCATCAGAGTTGAAGTAAAAGAAATTCCAAGTTTAGGAAGACAAACACAGGGTGTAAGAATTATGAAATTACGAGAAGGGGATTCGATTGCTTCGGTGACGTGCATATAAAAGTAAAACATAATAAGGGCGGGTACTTCGCGGTCGCCCTATTATTATTGACACAATTATTTGTATGTGTTAATTTTAAAAAAGGGTAGTACAAAATACATAATTGTCCAAAGGAGGACACATGATTGGTGATATGAAAGAAATTAGTGTTTTTTTTCTTTTTAGACTTGTCAAAATAAAAAATAAGTTACGGAAAGTTCAAGGAAATATAAAAAAGAACATCTCAGATTCGATAGTAAAAAGAAAGTTGATAAACGATACAATGAAGGAAATACGGAAAGTCGAAGAAGAAATTGTAAATTTGTCAAAATCAGCTAATAAAGAAAAAAAGGAGTGGCTAAAAAAAATGAAGGAAGAGGCAGCAGTAAAAGAAAGCTGCCTTAAAGCAAAATTTTTGGCTGAGATAGGAGACAGAACAAAAAAATAGTTTTACGGGCGGTCAGCAATGGCCGCCCTTTTTCTTTATTTATCCACTAGCAAGATTTTTATTGTAAGGTTATAATATAGACATAAAAAAATGTTTTCAGACCCTCAAAAAAATATTGAGCAATTCGGTTTAGGAAAAGGAAATTTCGTGGCCGATTTTGGTGCTGGTTCTGGTTTTTATACTTTTTCAGCTGCCGAAGCTGTTGGTGTTTCTGGAAAAGTCTATGCTGTAGATGTACAAAAAGATTTATTAGTTAGACTTAAAAGTGAAGCAGTTAATGTTAGACATCTTAATAATATCGAGATTATTTGGGCAGACCTTGAACATGTCGGTGGTACTAAACTTAGAGAAAAATCGATGGATGCGGTTATTGTTGCAAACACATTTTTTCAATTAGAAAATAAGGACAGTGCTTGCCTTGAAGTTAAAAGAATTTTAAAACAAAACGGCAGAGTACTTTTCGTTGATTGGTCAAGTTCTTTTGGTGGTATCGGCCCCCAGCCACAGAACGTTTTTTACGAAGAACTGGCAAAAAAACTTTTTGAAAAGAATGGTTTTAAAGTTGAAAGGGATATAAGTGCTGGTGCGCAACATTATGGTATAATATTTAGAAAATAATATATGAATCCAACATCAAGTAAGTTCAAATTAATTCTCATGTTAGCGTTTGGTTTTTTTATTGTTTTTGGAATGATAGCTTTTTCAAGTTACAAAGCAACAAATCAAGTTAACACGACAACAGAAATTAAAGTTTGGGGTACTATTGATAAAACAATTTTCGACTCTTATATAAAAAAATACCAGGAAGATAACAATATTAAATTTAATTTAACATACTCGTATAAAAGTATAGACACAATTGATGGTTTGTTGGTTGAGGCAATTGCTATTGGTAATGGCCCAGATGCTATTTTAATTCCGCAATCTTTAGAAAAAAGATATTTGGATAAAGTATTGTTAATTCCGTTTTCAAATTTTTCAGAAAGAACTTTTCGAGATACCTTTATTCAAGAATCTGATTTATATATTTATCCAAACGGTATTTTTTCACTCCCATTTTTTGTTGACCCAATGTTGATGTATTGGAATAAAGATATGTTTGCAACTGCTGGAATAGCTTTACCACCAACAAAATGGAGTGAATTTCCACAATTAGCAAGTAAATTATCCCAAAGTGATAGTAATGCAAACATTATTTCAAGTGCTGCTTCTCTTGGCGAATATAGAAACGTTGATAATGCAAAGGCTCTTATTAGTACATTAATAATGCAAGCAGGTAGCCCAATTGTCTCATTTGCAAATAGTTCATTCAGTGCAGAATTAAAATTCCAGTCATCAAATGATGTTTTGGTACCTACTGTTTCAGCTTTGCAGTTCTATACTGATTATTCTAATCCAAAAAAATCAATTTATTCATGGAACAGGTCATTACCTTCGTCAAAACAATCATTTTTAAGCGAAAATTTGGCTACATATTTTGGTTTTTCTTCAGAATACCAGGATATAAAAGATAAAAATCCAAATTTGAATTTTGATGTTGCGATGATGCCACAAGTATTGGGACAAAAATCCAGCACTACATTTGGAAATATTTATGGTTTCTCCATATTAAAAAGCTCAAAAAACCCCGCGCTTACTTTTAGCTTGCTATCATCTCTTGTAGATTCTAATGCCGTGTCAGTTTTCTTAGGACTAACAAACTACGCGCCAGCTAGAAAGGATTTAATTTCTGTTGGATCAACAGACCCTATTAAAACAATTTTTTATAATTCAGCATTAATATCAAAGGCCTGGATAGACCCGGATTCAAAACAAACTGACAAAATATTTCAAAATATGGTTGAAAATATTACGACGGGGCAATTAGATATATCTGGAGCAGTATCAAAAGCAAATGGAGAATTAGACATTTTATTGTTATAATTGTATTTGTTTAAAATTAAAAATATGAAATACAAAAAAATTATTATATCCGGATTATTACTACTAACAATTTTTCCTGTGTTTGCTTTTGCCGCAGGTTTAATTCCTTGCGGAAATGTTACGGTTACTGGTGGAAAAGTTAGCAATGATATTAATTCAGATGCTCACATGTGTACATTTACAGATATCATGACTTTTGTAAATAAAGCAATTACATGGTTTCTTGATGCATCAGTGTTCATAGCTGCTATAACCTTCACAATAGCCGGAGTAGATATATTATTTAATCCTTCAAATCCTGAAAAAATTAAACAGGGTTGGAGCATGTTTAGAAAGACAGTAATTGGATTGATTATTGTGCTTGGCGCATGGTTGGTGATTCACACACTCATTACGACTTTTGTACCTGATAGTAATGCACCTGGTGGAGCATTACAGTTTTTGACAAAATAATTTATTATTAATTTTTATAAATAAATATGAAAGCAAGTATAATTAAAATATCAGCTGCAGTTTCAGTGGCATGTTTAGTATCAATTCCATTAATTGTTATGGCTCAAACCGTTCAAACAATTAACAATCCTTTGGGTGATAAGTACAATAATTTATCTGCTTTTATACCGTACATATTAAATTATGTTGTTAAAATTGCCGGAATTATTGCGATTGGTGCATTCATGTATTCTGGCTTTCTTTTTGTTAAATCAAGGGGCAATCCAGAAGGTATTAAGACAGCAAAAACTACTTTTATGAATACATGTATAGGAGTTGCGGTTCTCCTAGGTGCCCAATTAATAGCTAATATTATACAGGGAACAATAAGTAGCTTAAAATAATTTATGAGAAAAATACTTAAAATTTCACTTCTTTCTTTTGTTTTGTATATGTTTGCACATGGTTTGGTTTTTGCCATTACTCCATTTGAGGATCCTAATGCTAATATTAATCCAGCGGGCCCTGCTCCAGTAGAGCAAACATTACACCAAGTTGTTTGTAACAATATTAGTTTTGTTAAAAATTTTAGTGACCTCGCCTATACTGTTGTTTACTGTTTCTTTAACACTGCCGTAGAAATTATTTTGGCCTTATCTATAGTAGTTTTTCTTTGGGGTATTTTTAGATTTTTGTCTTCTGAAGAAAAAAAGGAGGAAGGTAAGCAATTTATGTTTTGGAGTATCATTGGTATTTTTGTTATGGTATCTCTTTGGGGTTTGGTCAGTATATTGAAAAGCACTATTACTGTTAATTATGATACTCTAAATAATATTCCAGCAATTAAAATCCCAGATGTATTGAAATAACTGATGGCAAATTAAGTATAAAATATGTTGATTGTATACTTGCTTGTTCATTAATATGGTTATATAATTATAATGTAATTTATATTGGTCGTTATTAGTTTGATTATTAATTTATTAAAATAATATTTTATGAAAAGAAAAATTTTAGCTTTTGTCGTTGCGGGTTTGGTACCATCAGTGTCGTTTGCTGCTGTTGCTATTACCACATCAGTAAGTGGTGGAGTATATGGTTTGTTAAAATGGTTTGGTGATATGTTAAGTTTGGTTGTTCCGTTGATCATATCTTTAGCCGTCGTATATTTTATTTGGCAGGTATTTCGATACGCTATCGCTGGTAATGAAGAAGATAAGGCAAAAGCAAAAACCCATATGATATGGGGTATTGTAGGAATCTTTGTTATGGTTTCTGTTTGGGGTCTGGTTGGAATACTTACAAGTACTTTTGGTACCGCTGGTCAGTCTGCAATGACAGGACCATCTATTAACGTAATAGGACAATAATAAATAATGAATTTTTTGGTCCAAACAGTATATGCTGCTGAAAATCTTACAAGTAGTTCATTTGATTCGCTATTCGGAAAGATAATAAACAATATTGTTAACCCCGGAATAACATTATTTTTGGGTTTGGCAGTAGTATTTTTTGTATGGGGGTTGTTTGAGTTTATATCGAATGCTGCCCAAACAGAAAAAAGGGACCAGGGATATCAACATATGTTGTGGGGAATTATCGGAATTTTTATTATGATAGCCGCAAAAGGAATAATTAATATCATTTTGGCAACGGTTGGAGCATAAAGAAAGTTAAATAGTAATTTATAAAAAACACCTAATTTACTATAGGTGTTTTTTATTTTATATATTAATTTGCATAATATATAAAATTATTGTATAATTATTATGCCTTTATATCGGATAACTACTCAAATAGTAATGTTTGGGAGGAAAGTCCGAACACTACCTAGATGTTAAAATTTAGGAGAAGGGTAGCGGGTAACGCCCGTCCATAGCAATATGAGAGGTGCGAACAGTGACGCCGATGCCGAAAGGCTAGGATTCCTTCGGGAATAATCTCATCGAGAGATGAGGGTGCAACGGCAAAATTCCTTACTTTAGTGCAAGGCCGTGCCTACCTCGTGTAGGAGCGCCGCTTGAGCCATTCAGTAATGTTTGGCCCAGATAGATGGTTATCTCGTTGTAGTAATACAGCGAACAGAATTCGGCTTATAGGTATAGAGGTTATGGAGGGGGCGCACCGAAAGGTGCGCCCTTTTCTCATTAACCCATTAAAGTTTTTGCCAATGTTTATTAAAAATTTATTTATAAACACATCGTAAATATTTATGATTATGTTAAACTATCTGTACTGTTTATAATGTCAAAAATAAACAATTTTTATTGGCAAAAATTTTCTCGGGTAAATGGTCAAAGGATTTTTTAAAATAATTAATAAAGAAGTTAGTGGTCTGCATCAGGCAGCTTATCTTTTGGCTTTTTTTGCAATATCGTCACAAATACTCGCACTTATTCGAGATAGACTTTTAGCATCACACTTTGGTGCAGGGCATACACTCGATCTTTATTATGCAGCATTTAGAATTCCAGATTTTATTTTTATAACTGTTGGTTCAATGGTTTCTGTTTCTGTTCTCATTCCTTTTCTTGTTGAAAAAATGAAAGCTGGTTCAGAAGAAGGAAGAAAATTTATTGGAAATATTTTTACTTTTTTCTTTTTGCTAATTATTGCAATAAGTATAATCGCTTTCTTTTTTATTCCATTAATAAATAAATTTCTTTTCACTGGCTTCAATAGTGCAGATTTAAGTATTGTAAATAACATGACTAGAATCTTGCTTTTGTCGCCCATTTTTCTTGGAATTTCTAACATTTTTGGCACTTTAACTCAAACATATAAACGCTTTTTAATCTATTCTTTAAGCCCAATTTTGTACAATTTAGGCATTATTTTAGGTATTATTTTACTTTATCCAATGTTTGGTCTTGTTGGTTTGGTTTTTGGAGTTGTAATAGGGGCATTTTTACATTTTGCAATTCAGATTCCATTTATTGTTGAAAATAAATTTTTTCCAAAACCAAAATTAAAATTTGATTTTGCAGAAATTAGAAAAGTTTTGTTTGTTTCCATCCCAAGAACTTTTACTTTAGGTTCAGATAATATTTCAGTAATATTTTTACTTTCGTTTGCTTCATCAATGGCAGCGGGCTCAATCGCAGTTTTTAATCTTTCATACAACATGCAATCCGTTTTACTTTCTGTTATTGGCGTTAGCTATTCTTTGGCGGCGTTTCCAATACTTGTGAGATTTTTTGCCGATGGAGAAAGAAGAAAATTTTTAGATCAGATTATTGTTTCAGCACAACATATTATTTTTTGGTCGCTACCTTGTGTGGTTTTATTTATCACGCTTCGTGCACAGATTGTCAGAACAATTTTAGGTGCGGGAGTATTTAATTGGACACAAACTCGTCTTACTGCTGCAGCACTTGCGGTGTTTGTAATATCAATTCTATTCCAAAATCTTACTCTTCTATTTGTTCGCGCATATTATGCCGCTGGAAATACGCGAAAACCATTTATAGCCAAATTTATTAATGCCACTTCAACAGTAGCATTAGGTTTTGGTTTTATGATTTTATACAAAGTTTATCCGCCGTTTAAAGATTTACTTGAAAACTTATTGAGAATTAAAGATGTACCTGGAACAATTATTTTAGCTTTGCCTTTAGGTTGGTCTGTCGGGGAAGTTTTAAATAGTTTAGTTTTATGGTTCATTTTTGAAAAAGATTTTAAAGGCTTTTCCAAACCAGTTTTAAAAACAGCACTTCAAGTTTTGTTGTCCTCACTCTCGATTGGAGTTGTGAGTTATTTTGTCTTGAATCTTTTTGCACTTATCTTTAATTTGAATACCGTCATTGGAATATTTATGCAGGGCTTTTTGTCAGGGGTACTAGGCATTTTGGCTGGTATAATTGTTTTAATTCTTCTAAAAAATAAAGAAATTATTGATGTTCACAATACTTTAAAGAGCAGAATATCAAAGATCAAAATATTCGCACCAACGCAAACCAGCTTATAATAGGATTGCTTTTTTTGAGTTTTTGATATATACTTTTTGAACTTAAATAAATAATAATACTTGTCCCGTTATATTTAACGAGATAAAACAAATAGCCAAAATAATATTAAGTAGAAATAAATATAAGATAGTCAATTAAACATTAATAGCTTAAAAATATATAACTGGGATGTCACAAGATCAATTAATCAAACTTGCTTGTAAAACTTGTAAAAGAGTCAATTACTGGACAAGAAAAAACAAAAAGAAAGTTGAGAGAAAAATAGAGCTCAATAAGTTTTGTAAATGGTGCAAAAAGACTACTCCGCATAAAGAAATTAAGAAATAATATAAAAAACCGCCAGAGGGCGGTTTTTTAGTGTGGGAGATGGGGATCGGTCACAAGTATTTTTCTGCTGAAAAATCTCGCGACCCCGACTCAGCTCGTCAGCTTCTGTCTTCCGATTCCTCTCTCACTACGCAATGATAATTCGCTCGAACAGATGACTATCTGTTCTTGTGAATCATTGCGGGAGATGGAGGAATCGGACCTCCGACAGCGGTTTTGGAGACCGCAGTTATACCACTTAACTAATCTCCCAACTGGTTAAGATATTAACACATTTTTATTATTTAATAAAATTATTTACAGTTTTTGTTATTTGTGATACCTGTTGTGGTTTGAACCATAATATCTTTTTGTTCCTCTTGAACCAAGTTCTCTGGCGTTTTACGAAATGCCAAATTTCTGATTTTAGGTTTTTTATCATTTCTTCCTTACCAATCTTTTTTTGAAGAAATAGTGCAGTTTGTCTGTATTCAAGACCAAAAGATTCTAATCTTTTCCAACTTACACCGAGTCTATGAAGTTTTTTTACCTCCTCAATCATCCCAAGTTTTATACGTTTAATAAGTCTTTTTTCAATTCTATCTTTCAAAATATTATTATCAGTATCAAGACCAATGAATATAAAGTCATATTTAGTTGGTTTTTCTTGTATTTTTGGTACTTCACCAAGAGTTTTAGCTATTTCAATCGCTCTTATTAGGCGAACTTTATTATTTTTATCAATATTTTTTGCGCGAATAGGTGAAAGTTTTTTTAATATTTTGAAAAGTTTTTCGGCCAAATATTTTTCAAGTTTGCTACGCAATT
>Ga0209083_1003827_pt1 | contig 12137 bp, 13 predicted proteins | sample AM7aDNAmetaG_FD_184132 | JGI IMG/M metagenome (GOLD analysis project Ga0209083, IMG submission 184132) | Freshwater microbial communities from Finland to study Microbial Dark Matter (Phase II) - AM7a DNA metaG (SPAdes) (version 3) | ecosystem: Environmental > Aquatic > Freshwater > Lake ...
CATCAAAATCGAGTCTGGCTGCAAGCGTTGCCGCAATGGCAGCGAAGAATAACGGGAGGGGGGGCGGATCATGGCAAACAGCCCTTAGGAAACCGTTCAGGTCAAAAAGCTATTTCCATAAGAAACCTCGAAGAGGCCTCGTCTAAACCGGGCTTGTCCAACAAACGGTTAGATTGTGGCTCGCTACGCTCGCACAATCTAACCTTATTCGTTAGGCTGCGGACTAGAAAAGAGTTGCTCTTGCTCTTTGCTTTTCGCTCTTGGCTTTTAACCATCCGGCGCAATACGCGGCAAGCCGCTATTGCGCCTTACCGCGTTGCGTTTCCACCACGCTGACCCCGGCATGATCCTTGGCTTTCTTGCGACAAACCTCCGCTTCATGAGGCAGCTTTGAGTCTTCTGGTTCAAGTACTGGATAATCACGTAAACACAGTCCAGTTAATGATATAACTACTTTTCCAGAGTCATCCAATTTTTTTGCAAAGTGCCTACCCTTTAAATATAAATGAACTTTATGGTTCCATAGACCTTTCGTGACTTGAAGGTCAGAAGCATGAATAATTATCTAAAGAGGTATATTCTCAAGTTCATCAAGATATTTATATTTATCAAGATCATCAAAAAAGATATTTCTAGAAACATAAAAATGAGTATATATGCCACCGTCACTGGTTTTATCGTGATGATGAGGGGGCGCACTCTCGACTAGCTCAAATGTAAAATATGAATCACCAAGCTTTCCTTCTGCAAAGATGGATGGCTTGCCTTTTAGGTCACTTTCTGTTGCAGGAAAAGTTGTCGTAGACAGAATCCCTATTTGAAAATCCGATGGCAATAGCAAAATAGATCCTCTATATATATCTAGCATAATATTACGAGTTTGTTTCGCTTCTTCTTTTATTTCTTTTTTTGCATCTTTAGATGATTCATTAGCTAGATTTAAGGATATCTCAGCTTGATTTAATGGATGATAAAAACCAATGATAGAAACTAAAATAAGTAAACCATACAGCCCTTTAAATGATAAATTCGCATTTTTTATATCCACAAAAGCAGGAATTATGGCTAGCAATGTTATGGCTATTGCAAAAAAATAATCAAATAAATCATTCATGATGCTAACCCTTCAGGTGGGATGAGGCACTCGGCCCATTCTTCTTTTTCTTGAGTTACTTAACGGGTAAGCGTTCACCTCCCCTGCCTTTTCCTGGGAGCGCGGCCATCTTGGCCGCCAATTCAGCAGGCGAGACGCCCGCGCTCCCAGGGGGAGTGAACGCTTACCTTAACGGGAACTACTACTGATTGCCTAACGCCCGAGCTAAGCGGCGCGGCGGGAAAGCCTCGCCACGGAGCCAAAACGTAACCCCGCGTCCGCTTGAGCGCCGGGTTGGGCGGCCGCTAAGTGAAAGAAAGCCGGGGTTGCAGGGCTTTTGCTCTTTAGCTCTTCCCCATTGAGCGCAATACGGCTTCGCCTATTGTTAACTATCCGGTTGCGTCCGATTCCACCCGGCGCACCATGTTACGCTGCAAGTTCACGAAACACCTCTGGATGCCGTTCAACAACACGCAAGAGCGTTTTGGCAGCACCCGTTGGTGTGCGTCGCCCCTGTTCCCACTCTTGAAGAGTGCGCTTGGAAACACCTAGAAGTTCGGCAAATCGGGACTGCGACAACCCCAAGGTATTGCGGGCCGCAACAATGGAAGAGACATTCACATTCGTTATTCGCGCCGCATTACCCGCTTTCATCTGTCGAACAGAGGAAAGCAAATCGTTCTGAAACTGTTCCATCTCCTTATCCATATTCCACCTCTATTTTGAGTTTGGCAAGAAATTCCGTTGGAAGATTGTCAAATTTAGCCTTGGCATAGGCAATCAGCAGCCAAACGCGACCATCTTCGCTGTTAAAGTAAATTACCCGCGCACCGCCACGTTTTCCCATGCCGGAGCGAACCCAGCGAACTTTGCGGCAACCGCCAGAACCAGAAATTACATCGCCAGCAAGTGGGTTGGCTGCAATCCAATTAATGAAATCCACACGCTCTGCATCCGACCATATTGAGGCTGCGTAACGCTGGAATACTTCGGTTTCGGCGACGGTGTGCATGGAAAATATTATACGTCATTGCCGGATAGTCGCAAAGTTGATTTCGGCGGCGGGGAGAGACCACCATTGTGCCTTCAGTGTTACACAATAGGTTAAAGAGAAAATATTTGTCTTGAAATTGGCTCACTTCCATTAAAATCACCATGAATCGTTCCACAAAATCCGCTGAAAGGGACTTTTCTATCATCTGTCATCAAAGAAATCCATTTGATGTAGAAAATCTTGAAGTTTGACGCTATCGGAGTTAATGCATTATATTGTCCAACATCCTCTACAACTCCAATTGCCTTTATGGCCACCTCTTTTGCCCCTTGCCCGAGCATTCGTTTAATCGCTATTCGATCACCTACTTGTATTTCATCAATTTTGGCTTGAGCAGTGTCCTTGTCTCCAAACCAAAATCCATGTTTTATAAATTTTTCCGTCATATCTTGACCACAAACATTTGCGCCTACAACCCAATACTGAGTCATATTTTACCCCTTACTTTACTTGAAAAGCCATCGCGGTAGGACGGCCAGTTACCTGACCGCCCCCGCACAGATCCCGGCGTGCGGAATTACCGCACCGGGCTCCTCAATGGCACTCGCTTCGCTCTGGCGGTAATCGCCCGATTGCTATTCTCCACAGTGAGGTTTTCATCTGTTCTCCAGCCCTACATGTCCGGCAGATGTTACTACGTACCATTGCTGGCCCCTTCCCCATGTGAACGGCTCTCCCGTCTCCGAGTAGTATGGGCCAGTCTGACTTCCCAACGGCCTTCCGCCCGCCTTCTATTGGGTTGGCAAGGCGTACCTGTCTTCAGGTTGGGGTTTAGGTTTCGGCATACTTCAGTTTCCGGGTTTCCCCTGTCGTGGCTCATTATCCGCATACCCTACCGTCCCCCCAGGAACCGATGGGACCTCTCAAGTTCTAGACGCTTCTCTTTCCCCATGCCATGCGCTAGTGACCTCGTCAGGCCCTCGGGAATCTCGCCGCGCCAAAACCTTAGACCGATGTTTGTTTTCTCTGTTGTCCGCCTAGTTTCCCGGCGGTGCCACGCTATCTCGATCATCATTCCGACTTGCCGATTCCTCTGTATTGGCTTCCGTTGCGTTGACGACGTCGCCACCTGCATTTTTGCTCTTAACGAGGCTGAATGGCTTCGGGGTGGTGCATCACCCCTCTGGCCTAGGGTAAACTCTGACTACGCTTCACGGCTTTTGTTCGCCTGTACCGCAGGTCTTAACCCGCCAATACCGCTCCGCCAGCCGCGCAAGACTCGATACGGGTGGGTGGCTGGCCCTTGCCCGACAGGGACTTTCACCCTGCAAGAACCGCCCAGGGCAATCGCACGAAGCTCTAACCAACTGAATTTATTGATAATAAAAAATGACCAAATTATGGTCAATATCATATTAAACAATCGGTTAGCGATCCTTCATGCGATTGCCCTGAAGAACCGCCAAGCTTAGCTTGACGCACTAACGACCAGAGCTGGAGCATGGGAACCAGCACAATCCCGCAGATGTCATTATCGACATGACCATACTCCGTAAATTATTTTGGATACTCTGGATTTGGCAATTCGGTGGGGTGATCGCCCATGCTGAACCGGTGTCGCTTGATGAACACCGTGCCGATTCCCTTGCGGGTTATCTGGAGGTATTTGAAGATACCACGGATCGTTATGATTTTGCTCATATTTTGACTGGTCCCATAAGCCAAAGCTTCAAAAGAATTCCGGGATTCTTTAACGAAGGCTTTGGCAAGCAAGTGATATGGTTCCGTTTTCAGGTGCGGCAAACTTACCCGTTCAGTAGCGGAATTTACCTTGCACTTGGCCCACCCATGCTGGATTATGTCACCGTGTATGTGCAAACCGGGGATGAACCAAGCAATCCTTATGCCTATCAGGTGTTTCACTTAGGCGATCACATACCCGCCACTGATAGCCAAAGGTTACAACCGGATTTTGTCGCCCCGTTAAATTTAACTCAAGATTTGACACGGTGGGTGTACCTACGCATACAAACCTCCAGTAATCTTTCTCTATATGGATACATAAAACCAGGTTATCTACTGTTACAAGACAGTAATCATACCATCATGCTGCAAATGTTCATGCTGTCCGTTTATCTGTTGACGGCTTCAATTAGCTTGCTGCTTTATATTCGCATTAGGCAGAGACTATTTGGGTTTTATGGAATGTTCTTATTATTCTTGTTTAATAACCGTCTTTCAGCGACAGGCATATTACCTTTAGTTTTTCCTTCTTTTGCCCATCATATAGGCGATTTTATGGTATATCAAAGTGCTTGTGGTGCGTGTATTTTTCTTATCCTATTTGGTTTTACCTTATTTCAAGCATTGCTGAATCAGCGGCAAAGGCAATTTTTATTTTTACTATTGGCGGTAGCCTCCTTGACGTTTGTATCGACACCGTTGTTACCGGTTGCCTTCATTTTTTGCATTATTTTTGTGACCGGGATTTGTTTGTTTAGCCTTCTGATTTGGCTCAGTTTTAAATCCTTGCAAAAAAAAAAAAATAAGTGGCAGTTTGTATTATTGCGTGGCATTTTCACTGATATTGGTCGCACCCGCCATGGAATTGCTGCGTCTGAGTGGCAGGCTTCCGCTCACCGCGGTAACAAGCAACCTAGTCCAATTTGTGACGTTTGGCAATATCATGCTGCTTACGTTTGGCTTGGCCGATAAACTGCGAATTGACCATGACAATGCTTTATGGGCCGAGCGCAACGCCAAACAAAATGCTCAGGCTATGGCCGCCGAGATGACCATAGAGCTGCGCAAAAAACAGCAAGATTTGGAAGAGACCTTGGACCGGCAAATGCGTTTTGTGTCCACGGTGACCCACGAATACCGGACCCCGCTAGCGATCATCCGCATCAATCTTGATTTACTGTCCAAGAAGAAACATGACCCGGATAGGGTTTTTGCCTTTGCCGTCAATAAAATGCAACGGGCCATCGCCCGGTTGATGGAGTTGCTCGAAGTGAATTTGGACAAGGCAAGGTATGCCCGTGATGATTTTAAGCTCAGTCTGGAGAATGTCGGCGTGTTGGGCTTGGTTGCAGAAGTCATCGGCCAGGCTAGGGATTTTTGGCCTTGGAGTAAGTTAAATTTTTCCGATGTGATTGACGCTGAAATGGTCGTTTCAGCCGACCGGCGTTTATTGAAAACCGCTTTGCTGAACTTGTTGGATAATGCGATCAAATACTCGCCGGAAGGAAGCGCCGTGGAAGTGAAGGTCAGCCGACTAGGGGCGGAAGCCGTCATCGACGTGAGCGATCAAGGGGTTGGCATCCCGCCCGAAGAACGCGAACGGGTGTTTGATAAATATTATCGGATACCCGGCAATGATAATATCCTAGGCTCCGGGGTCGGGCTATATTTGGTCGCCAGGATAGTCGGGGAACATCATGGCACTGTCTCCATTCAAAGCAATGGTTCCGGTACGACAGTAACGGTGCGCTTGCCTGTTGTGACGGCCTTGTAGCATCCAAGTATATTTCGACCATACCTGCCACCACCTTATCATATTGCTTACTAATGCATAAATCCGAATCCAAAGTATTGATTGTCGAGGACGACTCCGACCTTCGGGAAAGCATTTCCGTCTACCTTGAAGATGAGGGCATTGCCGTGACCGGGGCCGGTAGTGCCGAAGAGTTTTATTGTTACTTGGCCCAAGGTTCTTATGATGTCGCAGTGATTGATATCGGACTGCCAGACCAATCCGGTTATGTATTGGCGGAAGAGCTACGGCGCAACACCGAGTTAGGCATCATCATCCTGACTGCGCGGGGCGACATTGAAGATAGGGTGCAAGGCTATGCAGTCGGGGCCGATCTTTACCTCGTCAAGCCGGTCGATATCCGGGAACTGTTGGCAGCCGTCGTCAGCATGACTGGGCGTAGGCTGGAACGCAACCAGCATCCATCCAGGTCGGGAGGTATATGGCGCTTAAAGCGGTCAAGCTGGCATTTGGTTTCACCGGCTGGCGTCGAAATCATGCTGACCGGCAAGGAGTTCGAATTTATCCACATTCTTGCCTTGGCGGAGGGAAGGCCCGTAGAGCGCAAGCAGTTGATGACCTCCCTGCATTATCCCGAAAAGGATTGGGAGGGTCGGGCATTGACTGAGTTGTCACGCAGGCTGAGGAAAAAAATCAGCCACCAAACCGGCTTGGAATGCCCCCTCCATACCCACCACAGCATAGGCTATTGCTTTTCCGGCAGTATCGCCATCGTCGAGTAATATCACCCGGGCGTAGCTTTGCCTAAGCCCAACGGCAGCGTCAACACCTGCTTTGACAGCCAAAGCAAGCTTTCGCGATCCATTAAAATCAACAGTATAGCCTGATTTTGTGTTATTTCGTGGGATTTCGTGGGATTTCGTGGTTTGAACATGCCCGCTATTGATTATTTAATGCAGTGGAAAAATAGAACGATAGGTAAAGCCACCTATCCATCGTTCCCCTGTTTCGGGTCACTGCCGCATGAGGGCTAACTTAATGGCAGTGAAGCAGGAGCTTGGGAACCAGCAAAAAGATTCGGAGTTTGTTTGTTTAAACCGCTCCGTTTGAATCACGTTTCACCAAGTGTTTAAGGTGAGAAGTGAGGTTGTCAGAATCTAAACTTACCATCAATATGAAAGAGGATAAGATCATGAGCGAAGCAGAAGACCTGAAAAAAAGACTTGAAGATGCCAACGCCAAGGGCTATGGCAAAACCATCAGCACTGAGATTACCACACTAACTATCGTGTGCGAATCGGGATACAGTTATAAAGTTCGCCACAAAGACAAAGGCAAAGATTGGTCCGGCGATAAAGAACTCAAATCGGGCGGAAGAATGTCCTTCCCCATAGCGACCACTGAAGAAATATCGCTGAACGGTGATGGTTCGAGTGATGATGTCAAAATCAACGATACCAAAGGTTATATTGAGTACAAATCCGGTGAAAAAAGTGGTGTAACCGGTAGTAAAAATCTTTGGGCAAATCTCATCACTTGGAACGGAGACAAAAAAGCTTGGCTGTTGAATCCCGTTTTTGACAGTATTGACAAACATGATGCGCTCATAGTCCCAGCCGTGACAGGCGCGGAATGCACTCTCACCTTGCTTAGGGATCATAGCTATGGACGTAAAATTAGCCTTGATTTCACTACGTTACGCATTACCAACAATACCTCCTACGATTTTCCCATCAAGACAAAAAAGGATGGTGACTGGCATGACCAAAATACGCTTAAAGCCAAAGCCAGTGCCGACTTTGGCATCTGCGATATTGAGATGATCTCATTAAACGGCGGCGGCGAAAGCGATGATATCAAAATCAACGACGATAAAGGCTATATTGAGTATATGCCAGCCAAGATAAAAAAAGATATGGTCGTTTACAGTGTGGAATCTAAAGTCTGGATTACCCAAGTCTGGTGGAACCCAACCCTTCAAAACTGGTTTGGCGCTGCCTCTCAATCCAATATCAACGGTCATGACGATCTGATTCTTCAACCAACCGCTTTCGATACGAAAACAAAAACCATTACTCTTACCATCAGTAAGTAATAGCGGCAAATGAAAGTGTCCGCTTTTTAATATCCCGCTGGTTCCCAAGCTCCGGCTTGGGAACCAGCAAAAGGTTCGGAGTTTGTTTATTTAAACCGCTCCGTTTGCATCAAGCTTTACTGGACAGTTAAAGTGAGACTTGAGGTCATTAATATCTAAACTGACCATCACTATCAATAGACAAGTAGGTCGGCAAGCCTTTGCCGACATGAGCACTTTATATAAATAAGGTAGTCAATCATGGGTAAGAAAACGATTCAGAATTGTAACAGATCTATTGGCTTGTCTTTATCAGACACTAAAGCCTTGGCTCAGAAATTTGCCCCCATTGTCTATTTACACAGCAAGGATGACAGTCGTCCCTCATCCGTTGACTGGTATTTAAAGAGAGTAAGGCTATGTTTTAAAAGTGATGATGATGTGGTGTTAACAGAGGGAGAAATAACTTTCAACAATTTGATTGCTCAAAACAAAGAAGGCATTTCGTCGGCTGCTAGAGAATTTGATTCGGATGAATTTGTATGGTACTTGAGGATCACGGATTCAAAAGTCAGGCAAGGCGAAGAAATTAAAGAGGGAAAAATACAGACACCGTGCTATGTCCATGTCAGAAGGGCCAAAGAATCAGAGGATATTGATATTCAGTACTGGTTTTTCTATCCCTATAATGGCGATACCGCAACGATTGGCAGTACCGGAACGCATGATGCCGACTGGGAACACATCACCGTTCGTCTCGATAGTTCAGGAAGGAACATAAAAGCGGTTTGTTATACAGGACATGGAGAAAATGAATGGTGCGAGAATGATGAGTGTCAGGGTTATATAGTTTGGCATCCCGCCAATAAATTTGATACCGGTGACAATCCATCAAGCGCTTTTCTATCCAGTAATAACATACTCGAAGTACATAATGGCGGTGGCAATAATAATCTATACTATCAAATTGGACAATTATTTGGAAACAGCATTACCTGGAATAAAAAGGGTGTCAAATACGATACTGGAAACCACCCCGCAATAGTTGTGACTGCGGCTGGAAAAATTATTGAAGTTCATAACGGAGGTGGTAATAACAACCTTTACTACCGAATTGGACGCATAGATAGTAATGAAATAATTTGGGATAACAACCAGAGTAAAAGATATGATACTGGAGATAATCCAGCTATTGTCTTTACACCTGAGGGAAAAATTATCGAAGTCCATAATGGTGGGGGTAATAATAATCTCTATTACCGTATTGCCCATTTGCATGAAAATAATATTATATGGGACAGCGATAGCATTAAATACGATACCGGTAACCGCCCAGCCATAACGTTTACCTCTGAGGGTAAAATCATTGAGGTGCATAATGGCGGTGAGAATAACAAGCTTTATTACCGAATAGGTCAACTCAACGCTAATAGTATTATCTGGGATAGCGGAAGCAAAGGCATCGAGTATGATTCAGGTGACAATCCATCAATTGCTGTAACCCCATCTGGCAGGATAATAGAAGTTCATAATGGCAGCGGAGATAATAACAATCTGTATTATCGTACTGGTGCTATCAATGGCGATACTATAGTCTGGGAGAAAGTTAAAGGTACGAAGTATGATAGCGGAAATCGCCCCTCTTTGACGCTTACCTCAGAGGGTACAATCATTGAGGTGCATAATGGCGGTGATGAGAAAACCTCCATAGAACTTACTGGGGATGCCAGAATAGTCGATGTTGATAGTAGCGGCAATAACAATCTTTACAGTAATCTTGGCTTATTGAGAAATACTGCTTTTCCGGTCGTTTATTCAGCAAAACATTCTCATGCAAGTTATTGGGATATGGATGATCACGTCAGACTATACGGTTTAGCAGAAGATAAAACTGACAAAGGACCGCTTTGGGAGGCGGCAGAACATCTGGTATTACTTCACGATAACCCAGCAGAAGACACTGACAACGCTTGGAATCGTTTTTCTGGGCATTGGGGGGATAGTGAAGGCAAAGCTGAAATAGAAACACCAAGTCCCGAAACTATAGGCTTTAAGGGTAGTTGGTGCAATGATAAAGACTGACTTGTTTATGCTTAGAATACCTGTTAAAACCCATCCGGCTAAGTTTTCCGCACGTCCCAAGCTCCGGCTTGGGAATCAGCAATATTTCTAAAAATACATTGGTAACTTGCATGGCTACTGAAGGCAGAAACATCGGCGAACTAGATAAACAACTAGAAGAAACTATTAAAGAAATAGCTTTTCTTCAGTCTTACGCCAGATCATTACCCGGAGACCGTGTCACAGATAAGGCAAAAGACGCACTCAGTCAATTAGCCGTGCAGATTTTTTCAGATAAAAAAGAAATTAGTCAAGAACAGTTGAAATTAGCTTTAAGCATTCATGGTCAACTTTGTGAAATAGTGCTTCCCGCTACGCTACGGTCACTTAAAGCAACTGATCCAGAACAAGGCTTCAGGTCGTGGTTAAAACAAGTATGGTCGATTCCGATCATTGCCATTTGCACAGTCATTGCTTTTTTGACTTTCCTTTACCAGTCAACCAATCTAAATATTAGCTCGGTTCCGTATGAGGAGCAAGGTAGTCAGCGGTCAGCCCCAGATGCGGCGCAAGGTACTTATAAACAGGTTCCATGACACTATTGAAAGAAAACTCAAGCAAGTTGCATCCATTAGATACGGGAAAAAAATACTATGTCTATTTTATTAAATTTATCAACCGCAACGCTAGGGGCAGGGTTTTATACATTATTCACAACGTATAAATACATCTCAGAACGAACTTACGAACCAGCTTATAACACTATCAATTTATTGCGGTTCTTTCTTGGAATTGTCTCGGGTGTCATACTTGCTAATTTTGGGCCTAACATAGGTGCCAAAGAATACAATCCAATTCTACTTGGATTAATTGGAGGATATTCATCCGAAGCGGTGAATCAAATTCTTCTGCGCGTGACGGAAGTGCTAGTGGCGGCAATCAAAGGTAGCGGCAAGGATGAATTTAAACAGCGTGAAGCTCTATTGCAGACTCAAGCAAAAGACCAGCAGAGCATCCAACGACAACAAACAGTCATTGCTTTAGGTAATGTCTTGAAAGATGCCATCGACAAACAAGCTCCATCAGAAGTCATAGATAGCATCAAAAAAGCCATGGATGAGCTAAATAAATCTTAAGCGCGGCGGCAATAACGGCAACCCGTACATCGCGCCCTAGTAGGCTGGCTGTGACAGCCAAAGTAAGCCAAGCCAACATCATTATTTTCAATAATAATACCTAAGAGGTGACTATCATGCAAATGAGCCAAAACGGTCGAAAATTGTTGCAACAATGGGAAGGTGTTCGTTTAAATGCCTACAAAGATTCGGCAGGGTTGCTGACAATAGGTGTTGGTCATCTGCTGACTAAATCGGAGTTATCTTCGGGCAAGATTGACATTAACGGCGAGTCAGTTAAATATGGGAATGGACTTACATCAGACCAAGCCGATGCGCTGCTGGCACAGGATTTAAAGCCAGCCGAAACCACTGTGAACAATAACGTCAAAGTTGAATTAAACCAAAACCAATTTGATACCTTAGTGTCATTTACGTTTAATGTGGGCGGCGGCGCATTTAAAGGCAGCACACTGTTGAAAAAGCTAAATAACGGTCAATATGGCGAAGTATCAGGCCAACTCATGCGATGGGATAAGGCTGGCGGTAAAGTTGTGCCTGGTTTGGAAAAAAGAAGGAAAAATGAAGTAAAACTCTGGAATAGTTAACGCGAGTTTAAAACTCGATTAGCAAGTTTTTGCAAATCGACGGTAGGCCGCGACCCTGTTGAGCGTATGACCTGCTCGATTGCCTTTGGATTGTTGGCAAGGGTAGTCATGGGCGCGGCAAAATCGCCAAAGGCAGACGGCGGCGGGCGAAGGCATCAATATAAACCCCTGAGAACTGCCCGCTGGCGTCGATGCTGTTGGCGTAGGTTTCAACGGCCCCCAGTGCGTTCAGGACGTGAATGCGCCATTGCTTTCTACGAAGCCGTGTGCAATTCGCGGATTGATTGGATGGCGGTGTATTAACGTCCATCTTGTTTGGACTGTCAGGCATTCCCGAAAAAATTTTACACTGGCCCCTATACGAACCCAAAAAAACAAAAAAGGCTTACAGCCGATTAACTGTAAGCCTCTGTTTTGTTTGGTAGCGGGGATAGGATTTGAACCTATGACCTTCGGGTTATTAGCCCGAATGTTTAGATGTTTCCTCGCGTTGATTGTTTGCTATGTAATCATAGTTTATCAGTAGCTTGAAATAAATATAAAGAGTAGGCTTATTAAAAATAGCTCCACCAAAGAGCGCATCAACCACCTGATGGACCAGATTTCAATCGGCTGGGGGGGCGTGAAATGATCCGCCTCGCCCACGTCATTGAAACCTTCGAAGCCGATTTTTTGCAACGCCACGGGGACGGGCTG
>Ga0209083_1003830_pt1 | contig 12129 bp, 11 predicted proteins | sample AM7aDNAmetaG_FD_184132 | JGI IMG/M metagenome (GOLD analysis project Ga0209083, IMG submission 184132) | Freshwater microbial communities from Finland to study Microbial Dark Matter (Phase II) - AM7a DNA metaG (SPAdes) (version 3) | ecosystem: Environmental > Aquatic > Freshwater > Lake ...
TTTAACTTGTGATTTGGCATCTTTAATCCACATCATCATCATTGATTTTGCACTCATCGGTGTTGTAACACCCGTTAATTTAAAATCTTCCGGATTATTTTCAGGATCATAAACACAAGTTGGATCTGTAATTTCATTATCACTTAAAGTACCATCTACTTTATATTTTAATTTTCCATATACTATTAAATGTGCAGTTTTTTCATCCAAAGTTGGTGCTGATGGAATATTCCCAACCGCAGGCATCATTCCAGAAGATATAACTAACATTTTTTTAGCAATTTGTCTTTCAGTTAATATATTTGGCTCAATTAAATCACCATAAATATCAATAGTTTTCCCTTTCAATTTATTAGCATTTGATATAATAACAATATTTCCAACAATACTTATAACTGTTTGTGTCATTGTTTCCATTTGATCTTTTAGTGCCATATTTATTATAATTATTTTATGATTGAAGTGTTAAAGTTGGTGGAGAAACAAATTTATCTGGATTTCGTATAAATTCTACTGGATCTATAAAATTTTGGTACTTGTCTGCTTTAACTAAAAATTTATTTTGTTGTCCCAAAACCAAGCTTCTTGTACTATCTGACTGACTAAATACACCAATTTTATTGTGGTATGGTGTATCTACACTTAAAGCTTGTGATCTTGTAACCCACTTATTCCATATATTATTTTTATTACTATCAAAAATTTCAAAATGTAAATGAACAGGATATAATTTATGTCCACCATCTCCAGTTCCACCAACAATACCTATTACATTTCCTTTATATATTTGCTTATTCTTAACAACATAAATTTCTTTTAAATGACCATAAAGAGCTTGAAAAACTTTATCTTTGTAATTAAATTGTAAAATTATATAATTACCATACCCTCTTCTTGAAGTTCCACCCGGAAAACAATCAGCAACAATAGCTGGATTATCTTTGCTTCCATAAATTGATATCGCACTAACATTTTTATTTTCCCATCCACCACCAATATCTATTCCAGAATGAAATCTCCAAGGTAATCCATTATTTAATACTCTAGGTGTAAATTCACTAGTTATTGTTCCCCTAGGATCGGTAGGCCATGCAAAATTATCTGATGATGTTGATATTGTTTTTAATTGACCTGTAGCAAAAACTTGAGAACCTGTTAAATTATTTGTTCCCATATAATTACCAGCGGACTGTGTTTGATTTGGATCTATATAAATCAATCCATTTTCATCCATTACCAATTCTTCTTCCTGATAAGTAAAACCAGTATCTCCACCCGATGATATTCCCAAAATTTCATCTTGAGATAAACCCATTTCCTCTAAATATCCCGGATTATTATCAGCAACATAAGATAATTGTTCGTTTTGAGTATTTTTTTGATTTTCATTTATTGCTTTATCTTCAGCAGCTGATGTATCTGGATTATTATCACCATCATTAGAAACAGGACTAGTTATCATATCTGGCGGTGTTGTAGTTGGTGTAGCATTTTTCATAACATTTGTTTGATTATCAGTAGTTGTTTTAACATCACTTTTAGCTTCTGGACCAGTATATTCACTATCCGTATAAACAGTTTTATTAATCTTCATGTCTTTGTCATCCAACGATGGATCATTCGGTCTAATTCCTGCCATTTTTATTCTAATTTTTTTACTTTATCATTATCCACAATAAATACATTATCTGATTTAAAAGTTCCTTTTATAGATTGATATTCTTGTAAAATAATATCCAAATTCGGCTTTACAACATTTCCGTTTGGTGCCATTAATGAACTTGGTTTAACTAATTCATTTATAAATTTATCAAACCAATCAAACCAATGATTAGATAATAAAGCATGTTGATCTGCATCAGATGTTCCTAAAGTTACTTTTCCTTGACCATCTTTTAATTCCATATTTATATTTGAATCATCAATCGTTATTCTATTAAATAAATAATCTAATGTCAAATTAGTATCATCAACATAAACCTGACAACGATGATCAAATGTAAGAGCGGTAAAATTTGAATATTCATCATCACTTAAATCATCCAATTTTTTTTGTAAATTAACATTAAAATAATTACAAGCAACATAATAAGGTTGGTATTGATCACCCCAAGCAAAAACAACAGATACAACTTTTCCAACATCCGGAACACTAAAACTTTTTCCATCAACAGTTCCAGTTGGTGATGCATAAGGAATATCAGCAACTGGAATATCATCAAATACACTTTGTACTCTAACTTTAACCCTTCCTTTTTTATTTGGATCTTTATTATCTTCTACAATTCCAAAAAATATTTTATTATCTAAAAATTTCATTCTTCTATTAAATTATTTTCATATGATTCACCTAAATCATCTTGAACCGGATATTTAATTTTATTTTCATAAACAGATTCACCATCTAATCCTTTTTTATCCTTTGATATATTGATATAATCAGATCCTAAATCTGGTTCTTGTTTAATATTTTTTGGTTGTACAAAAACAATTTCACCATCTAAACCTGTACTCTTAATATTTATATTATCATAAACAGAATTTAAATCTATTGTTTTATTTTCATTCGAAATATTATTATATACACTATCTAATTGTATTTCTGTTTTCCCAGCAACATTATTAAATACACTTCCCATATCAGATGTTAATTGTTTTTCTGTTCCTGTAAATACACTTCCCATATCTTGAGTTTGTGGTTTTTCTGTTCCTATAAATACACTTCCCATGTCTTGTGTTGGTTCTTTACTTGTAGGATTAAACACACTTCCCATGTCTTGTGTTTGTTGTTTTTCAGTTCCTGTAAATACACTTCCCATGTCTTGTATTTTTGGTTTTTCTGTTCCTATAAACACATTACCCATATCTTGTGTTGGTTCTTTACTTGTAGGATTAAATACACTTCCCATATCTTGAGTTTGTGGTTTTTCCGTAGGTCCAAACAACGTATTTAATTCGGTCGGTTGTTTCTCACTTATATTTACAAAATCATTACCCAAATCAACTGGTTGCTTTCCTACAATATTATCATATAATATATTTAAAGAAACCGGTCCTCTTTCAACACTATTATCAAATTCTGTTCCTAAATTAATATCTCTTAATTCTGAAACATTAGTATAAATTGAACCTAAATTTGGAACTGGTGATACACCCTTTCCAAATAATATAATATTTGGTAATTCTTGTCTGTTTCCAGTATTAATATAATCTGATCCTAAATCTCCGTGAACCGGAGTTCCATCATTCTTATAATCATAACCTAAATCACCGTGAACTGGATTTCCATCATTCTTATAATCATAACCTAAATCTCCATGTGTAGGTGTTCCATCATTCTTATAATCATATCCTAAATCTCCATGTGTAGGTGTTCCATCATTCTTATAATCATATCCTAAATCTCCATGTGTAGGTGTTCCATCATTCTTATAATCATAACCTAAATCACCATGAACCGGGGTTCCATCATTCTTATAATCATATCCTAAATCTCCATGAATAGGTGTTCCATCATTCTGATAATCATATCCTAAATCTCCATGAATAGGTGTTCCATCATTCTGATAATCATATCCTAAATCTCCATGAATAGGTGTTCCATCATTCTGATAATCACTACCCAATTCTCCATCTCTTAATGTTGGTTTAACAACATAAACTGGTGGATTACTATTCATATCTGTTATAAATTTATCTATTAAAGCTTTTCTAGCTAATAATGGATTTGGATCTGCAAGATCACCAGTAGTTATATCAGAACGAGTAAACCCAGATGCTTCAAAATTATAAGTATTATCATACAAACTTCCTAAAATATTTGGTGGAAGAATTGGAATATTTGGTTTAAATTTTGGAATAATATTTTGAATCATATTTCCAACATTAGAAACAATTCCAAAAACACCTTTCATAAGTTCTTTTGCTGTCAATTCATCCACTTCTGTTCTTTTCAAATTGGCGACAAGAGCAGATGTATAAATACCATTTCCACCTTTAGAATTTTCATTTTGATAATCTAGATTCCAATAATCTTTATTATTTATAATAGTATTTCTTTGACCCTTAATTAAAGGGGTTCTAAATTCTTTTTGTATTGATTTATAAATAATATCAAATTTAACAGTAGCTGGTGTATTATTTGCAGCTACACCATATCCACCAATAGAAACTTCATCGGTAAAATTTTTAGAATCAAAAAAATTAAAATTACAATCATATAAAGTGTAAATTTGAGTTGCTTTATCGTACAAATATTGTGGTGTTTCAAAATGATTTAATAATCTCATGGTTCTTAAATCTGTAAATTGTATTAATATTTTAAATCTCATTAAATTATCAGGTAAATTATATCTTTGATCTCTATAATTATATGCAAAATTATTATATGAATCTATCATATCATTAACTAACATAGCAATATCTTCAGACATTGTTATCGTTATTTTATCTTCTTCATATTTCGAAATTTTTGCTGTTAATTTATCTAATCCAGTAATAGAATTTACATACCAAGCTTTATTTGATTTTTTATCTTGATGTGATATTTTATTGAATATTTTAAAAAACATATCTTTAAATCTATTATAATTTTCTCTTGAAACATCTAACGCATTTTTTCCAACACGATTTAAATAAACATCAAAAAAATTATCAACTTCACCATTAAATAATGGAGAATTTTGATCATCAAAAAACAAATCAAACGAAACAAGTAAAGGATCTTCATAATAATAATCTGGATGATCTGATTGTTTATCCATAGAATATTTGAAATTCTCCATATCATAATCAACCAAAGGTTGTGTTCTGATATCTTGATCATATCCCATCATTTTATCTGCAATAGAATCAGCAAAATCTAAAGGATCTGGAACAGCTGGAATTCTGGGTGGAAAAGGAATAATAACACCACCATATCCTTGAATATAATGATTTCCACTCATAATATTCAAATTCTGATTAACTACATCATTAGTTCCATTACCAGAAAATAAACTATTTGCATTTTGTTGTAAATTACTAACACTAGTAGCTAAATTTAAAGCAGAATTCGATGCTTCAACCGATAACGGAAAAAGACTACTAGTATCTTTATTTTTGAAAAAATTACTCATGCTTGTGTATTCTTACTTTTATTTATTTGACACATAATATTTATATATTAAAACATCATCTTTCAAAATTAGAAAAATATGACTTAAAACTTTAATATATAGTTATAGAAAAATATAATTTCTATAAAATGTTAAAAGCATATAAATACAGAATCTATCCAACACAGGAACAAAAAGAGTTGATGCAAAGAATTTTTGGTCAAGTTCGTTTTATTTATAATCTTGGTTTAGAAACAAAAATATCTGCTTATACTGGAAATAGGAAAAATATTGATTATTTTGATTTAAATAAACAAATCAAAGAACTAAAAGACAATGAATGTCCTTGGTTAAAAGAATCTCCATCGCAATCGTTACAAATGAGCATAAGAAATTTAGATAATGCTTATACTAATTTTTTTCGTGGTTTCGGTTTTCCAAAATTTAAGAACAAACATAGTAAACAATCATTTCAGTTACCACAAGGTGTTTGGTTATCAGATGATAATAAACAAATATATATTCCAAAATTAAAAATGGTTGACATAGATTTACATAGAGAATTTAAAGGTGAAATTAAAACTATTACTGTCAGTAAAACGATAACTAATAAATATTTTGTTTCGATTCTGGTTGAAAATGGAGAATTGAAACCAGAAAAGAAACCAATAAAAATAGAAACTAGTGTTGGTATAGATTTGGGTATAAAATATTTTTGTGTTACATCAGATGGAAAGAAATTCGAGAACAAAGATTTCTTTAAATCAACGATGCAAAAATTAAGAGTAGAACAGCGTTCATTATCAAGAAAAAAGAAAGGTTCAAATCATTATCTGAAACAAAAAATGGTTATTGCCTTACTCCACGAACATATCAAAAATCAAAGACAAGATTACTTACATAAAATCAGTTTGTTTTTGGTAAAAAACTATGACACGATATGTATGGAAAATCTTGGTGTGAGTAACATGGTTAAAAATCATAATTTAGCGAGGTCCATATCTGATATGGGATGGAGAGAACTAAGAACAATGGTTGAATATAAATGTGATTGGTATGGTAAAAATCAATCTATCATAGGTAGATTTGATCCATCTAGTAAAACATGTTCTAATTGTGGTTATATCAATAAGGAATTAACACTTAATGATAGAGAATGGACTTGTGTTAAATGTAATACAAAACATGATCGTGATGAAAATGCTGCTAAAAATATAAAAAATTTCGGGCTGAGGAACCAACCCAGCGTCACTCAAAGTGAATGGTTACATTGTGCTTGTGACGTAGAAACTACATTAGTGTAGTGGTTCATATAATGTCGTTAATTCTCTTCTAACCATTGTTATTTCTTGTCTAAATACTGTTTGACCACCAGATTTAATATATTCTGGATCAAAAATCCAATTAATTCCAGTGATTAACCATTTGCCAGATAAACGATTATTTATTCTATTTCTATTTGTTACTGTTTGTTCTACACTATTATCACTTTTTCCTTTTTTAGCTGTCATATCATTCAAATCATATATTTCAACATCAACCAATTGAAATCTATACAATTCAAAATTAGGATTTGGTAAAACAACATTTATTCTTATTTTTTGTAATGCTTTTACATTATTTTCATTTTGCATTTGAGCATAAAGAAAATTTTTGTGAACATTATCAGTATCCATTTTTCCCATGAAATATTTCTTTTTCTGTTGAACATTTCCAGCGTTTGTATTCACATCGTCATTTCTTTGCTTTAATACAATTTTAGATTTATCATTACCCGCCGTTGATATTGTATCTAATAATAAATAAACAAATCTTTGTCCCAAATCATCAAAATAATAAATATATGGTTCATAACCTATGTCCATATTTATATCAGTACTATCATTAACCAAATTCCATCTTTCAATAAATAAATTAGTATGTTTAAAATCTGGATGATTTCTTAATATTAAAGGAAATGTTTGATCACTTCCAATAGTATCTTGTGTATTTAAAATTGTTTTCTGATTGCTTGTATCTTCATTTAAAGCTGTTTCAATATCTATATAATTTAAATTATAATAATAATCTACAAAAGACCAAAGAAAACTATCATCACTTTTATAAGCCTGTAAAGTAACTTCGGGAATAAAATCTTTTATATAATCATCTCCCGGATTTATCCAAGTCATTTCATCATTTGTATCATCAATATTAGTGCAAAAACCCAATATACATTCATCTGTTAATTGTTCCAACAATTTATAACTTGTTTTATTTGGAAAACTAATATTTTTAATAATTATTGGTAGATCTAATATCGCTCTCATGGTGTAAACTTTATCATCACCAAAAGATTTATCTTTTACAGGATTAAAATTTGTAATATAAAAATCACAACGTATTGGCATTAAACTTTCTGAATTTGCACGTATCATTAAACTAACAATTGATTTATCCAAAGGAAACATATCATCAATTAATTTATTCGTTGGATCTCTAAAAATAACATGTATTTCTGGAATGTATTGATCACCAATTAATTTAAAATAAATTATATCTTTCGCTTCAACCAATAATTTATCCATGTAAGCAAATACCAAATACGGAACTCTACCCAAATCATTCGCCCATGTTTGAACATCAGTTTCTTGAACAGTTTTTTTATATGTTATTACTAGTTCTTCTAGAACTTTACTCGATGATTTTATTCTTTTTATCATTTATTTAAATTTATTAATTACTGAAATTGTATTATTGTCTGTGTTCACACTAATTTGTTTCATATTTGTTGGCTTAATTGTTGGTAATAAATTATCACCCGTATCTCTATTATAATCTATTTTTTGTTCTGCGTTAGGATCAACTAAATTATTAATAATTTCTTCGTTTGTTTGATTACTTTGTGATACTTGTAATTTTGGAATATCATTTTCATCAACAAACCATATAATATCACCCTGTCTTATAGATAAAGGATCTACTATATTATTTAACGTAAATATTTCATCTACATATCCTTTCTGTCCATATATTGACCAAAGAATTAAATCTGGTCTCATCTCCTCTTCTGGTGTTATTATGTGTGGATATAATGTTAAATCATCCCTCGTAATAACAATAGGGGTGATAATATCCGTTATTGGATTACCATCTGCATCTATTTGAATTGTTCCATTTTCTAATGTATATAAATTTGCCATATATTAACCACCTATTTTTATAGGATATTTTTTTGCATAATCCGCATTACTCATCATCCCCATTTGTTTTGCTTTAACATCTGAATTTGATTTTGTATATGTGTTAGATTTTGTTGTTCCATAATTATCCGATTTTGTTGTATCTTTCGCTGTAACAGCATCATGAGTAGAAGTTTTACTATCTTCATTAGTATTTGTATTTGTAGATCCAGAATTAGAAGATCCAGCCAATGAATAAATTCTACCATATTGATTATTAAACATTCTTTCTATTTCTTGTTTTCCTAAATCTCTTCCTAATTTTAATTGAAAAGTTGCTTTTACACTTTTTGGCATATCATTAAAACCTAGTTCATTGCTAAAATCTAATTTAACATTTTCCACCACTATATTTCCAATATTTAAAATAGGTGAAAATGGATTTCCAATTGTTAAATGCCAAGGAGTTGTATTTAATCCACTCATTACTCCGATGCTACCTCTTAACGGCCAACGATAACGATAAACAGAACCAGCAAGAACAACATCCATAAATCCTTTAACTGTATTATATATTCCAAAAAATATATCCTTACCTTTAGTTAAATCACCAGCATAAGACTTTTTTTCTGTTAATTCTTTTGATTGTTGTGATGTTGATGTGGGGTTTGGTTTTAATGATGCATATTCTGTTTTATTTTCAATTGCTGTTATTCCCAATTGAAGTTTAGCTTGATCTTCAGATTTAATTTTGCCGTTTTTATCTTTAGGAAAATCATTATAAAGTTTATCTTTTTCGGCTTGTTTTTTCTTACTCAATCTATCTTTATCTGCCTGATCTGCTTTATTTTTTTCAGTTTCTTTTTTACTAGCATCATTTACATCTTTTTCTAAACTACTACCCGGTGCATAAATAGCTTGAGATGTTTGATCTCCATTAACACCATTTCCAAGTCCTTGAAAAAAATCTGAAATAGATCCCATAAAAGCTTCTATCATCTGTTGCCCAAATTTAAACCATTTATCTGCACTACCCGCTGCATCAGAATTTACAGCACCCACAAATTGTTTAAAAGCATCACTATTACCATTTATTACAAATCTCATGTCTGATGTTCCAGCTCTAAGTAAATTGGATATAATATCTTGAAAAGATAAACCGGGATCAACATCTCTAATATATTTTTGCTCGTATGCTGTTTCTAAATTAATTTTAAATCCACTCATAACAGATTGTTGCTCAACCTCTCTCATAACTGAAGTTCTCAATACATTCGGATCCCCGGTTGGAATATGTGTAGAATCATAATTTGTTAACCCCATTTTATTTAACATTCCAAATAAGAAACCTTGAGACCAACCCGGAACCGGTATAAACATTTCAGTTTTTATATTAAACTGTTCTTTCATTATCTTTTGTATAACTTTATCCAAAGTATCTGATGTTTCAACCCATTTTTCATTAAAACTTAAAGAAAATAAATCTTTGTTTTGATCATCCATTTTGACCCAACCTACTACAGTTGCTATCGGTCTTTCTTTAAATAATGTAAGATTATTTGGTACTATACAACCATCCCTAAATCTTCTGAGAATTATTAATCTATTAATTGGATAAACACCCAAATCTTTTAAATAAACAAAATCTGCCGGTTTTAATCCCATCGATGGAGTCTTAACACCATTAAAATATTCCAATAAAGCCATATAAGGATCCTGATTTAAATTTTTTGTAGGATATATTACATCATTCAAATATCCCCATACATTATTGTTGTGACTAGTATCTTTATATACTCTACCATATTTGCTTGTATTTATGACACCAAAAACATCACCAGCATTTCCATCGTTATTATTTCTAATAACATCAAGATTACTTTGATTTATATCACCAAACAAAAAACTCATTTCATTGTGAACCATTATAAATTTACTTACTTTTGTTTTTATATATTAAAATCGGAAACTTCAAATGAAAAAAATTTTTTATTTCGATTTTTTATCTTATATTTAAAAAAATTGAAAAACATGGAGAAAAAACCTGTTATCATATCCCTATTCGATGGTATGTCCTGTGGTCAAATCTCATTGAACACTTTTTTAAAAGGAAATTATACTTATTACGCCAGTGAAATTGAAGAATCATCAATAATTGTAACACAACACAATTTTCCAAAAACAATTCAAATAGGTGATGTTAGAGATATCGGCATTTTAGATTCTAACGTTTTCTTATTATTAGGAGGTTCCCCATGTACCGATTTATCTCTTATGGGTCAAATGAAAGGTATGAATACCGACACGTTAGAACAATATTTAGAATTAAAACATAGTAGATTTGAATTTAAAGGACAATCTTATTTGTTTTGGGAATACGCCAGAATAAAAAAAGAATCTAATCCAAAATATTTTCTTTTGGAAAATGTGATAATGAACAAAAAATGGCAAGATATTATTTCTAATGAACTTGGTGTAGAACCAATCAAAATTAATTCAAGATTACTCACTGCTCAAAATAGAGATAGATTATATTGGACAAATATTCCAAATGTAACAGTGCCAAAAGATAAAAAAATTATGTTATCAAATATAATACCCGGTGCATCTGGATGTGGTTCAAGAGGAAGAAAAAATAAAATTACCGGTAAATATGTTCCATTTTTTACCATAAGACCCGATGGAAAATCAAATTGTATTGTAACACAAAGAAATATGACACAAAGGGTTATTTTTCCTAATGGTTATCAAAGATATTTAACTATTGAAGAGGCAGAAATGTTACAAACAGTTCCTGTTGGATATACTAATGTTGATGGTATTTCCAAAACAGATAGATATAAAATGATTGGAAATGGTTGGACAATTGATGTAATTTCTCACATATTAAGTTTTATAAATTATGAAAAATAACGAAGCAGAAATTAAAAACCTTATTCAATTAAAAAAAGATAAGGAAAATGAAATAAAAGATATAGTTGCCGAAACTATATTAAGAGTTGCAGATCTTTTAATAGAATTTTTTGAAAATAAAGGTATTATTTTTAAAGATACTGATGAGGAACATAGTATAAAATTATTCAAAGAAAACAATCCTCAATTATTTAGATTCGAATTCTATTTACAAAATAAAGGAGATTTACCAGATATTTTTGATATTCATTGGTATCCACATATTACAATTGAAAATTGGACTAAAAATGTAGATTTTTATTGGCTCACTAAAAAGACAGCAGCAAAACCCGACCATCATTTAGAAGGATGTAATTGGTATTGGGAAAAAGAAAGTTTTGAAACTTTCTACAATAGAAAACTAAAAAAAATTTTTGAAAAATGAGAAAAATAATAAAATATTTCAAGAAACTGTTTTGCAAACACGAATGGACTCTTCATTCTAGCATTTATGATCCAGATTTAACAAGAACCTGTATTCGTTGTAAACAAGAACAATTTGTTATTGTGGTGATTGGTATAATGTTCATTAATTATTCAGTAACATAATCTTTATATCTCAAACTCAAATATTCTCTTTCTTCAAAAGAAAGTGAATTATTATAATTGATAAAGTGAGATATTGCTTTATTTTCCATTCTATCTAGCATATACTTTAAAAATCCATCTAATTCATATACCCTATCAATTCTTAATTTTCCGTGCTTATTAATTTTACTACGCATAATCTTCGTTTTTGTTTATTATACACAAGGATTTAAAAAAGGTTTATTATTTTAAGACACAATAACAGAAATCTTCTGGTGTAGATTTATCATAAATATAAACTTCTTGTCTATTCGTTTTTTCTACTTCGTTTGTTATAGATTTCAATATAGTAATTATATCACCAGAAACGGAACCCATAGTAGAAAAAATTA
>Ga0209083_1003831_pt1 | contig 12128 bp, 7 predicted proteins | sample AM7aDNAmetaG_FD_184132 | JGI IMG/M metagenome (GOLD analysis project Ga0209083, IMG submission 184132) | Freshwater microbial communities from Finland to study Microbial Dark Matter (Phase II) - AM7a DNA metaG (SPAdes) (version 3) | ecosystem: Environmental > Aquatic > Freshwater > Lake ...
TCGCCCGGGTCTTTCCAATCCACTTTCATAGACGCCTCCTTGCAGAGGCTTAAGCATCGCCGCTTCCGTGAAAGTGCGCAACCTAACATGCGCCGTACCGCGCGCGAGATTTAAGTGGGATCCGGATAAGTGATGGCCGCCGATGCCGGCATGGCACTGGCCATGACTGCCGCGGTCACCGCAGAAGCCAGAACGAGTTTTTTGTTGAGCTGATTGAACCGACGAGCGAGAGACTTACGCATGAAACAACCCTCGAAAGAGACTCCCTCCGCCATGCACTCGCAAAGCGGTACAGACTTCTCTCTCGCCCTGATTGTCTCTCTCTTGGATCCCTGCCGATTTGTCGGGCCTAGCGCCCGCGGCTCTCTCATTTCCCCCGCGTAAATAGACGCCCGGAAAGGCATCTACTTGCTGGAATCTTTGATCGCTTCTGGTCCGACATGAGCGACCAAAATAGCGCAATATCCGCGAGCCAATTAGTACAACTATGCAAATCTAACCCTTAAAACGGGGTCCGTCAAAAAAAGAACGACAAAAATATCCATTAATATGCCAAAATTGCGCACATAAATACATATTAGTGAATTTTCTGCGTGACTCAACATGAGACTTTTTCATTGGTAAATACTTCACCAACTCACCTTTGGGTCCTTATTTTCGCTTTTAGGTGCCTAAATACTAGTATTGACGCGCGACCCAGAAGGTAATTTGGGTAGTTTACATAAAAACTTCAGGTGGAAGAAAAACCCTCCCTTGGCGCTGAGCGTACCGGCAACTGCTGCGCAAAAAATGTTGCGGGAACGTTAGACATTAATAGATCGCTTTCAGACGTGGCAAATGTTACCGGCCCGATCAGCTTCCAGAATCGTCGCCAGAATCGTCGCCGCTTGTCGCACTCTATATGATTCCCTACACTACCCGCTTCATCGTTTTTCCGAGGTTTCTTTACCATGAACACCACCATCCGCGGCAAGGCCTTTGTCCTGGGCGATAACATCGATACCGACCAGATCATTCCGGCCAAGTTCCTGGCTTACAATCCCTCCGACGCCAGCGAGCGGAAGTACTTTGGGATGTATGCCATGGACGGGGTTCCGGCGGGGCAGTCCGGGCTTCCCTTCGGCGATCGCCGCTTTGTGCGACCGAACGAATTCAAGAGCGACTACGCCATCGTCATCGGCGGCAAGAATTTTGGTTGCGGGTCATCGCGCGAGCACGCGCCGCTGGCCATTGCCGAAGCCGGCGCCACCTGCGTCGTCGCCGAGTTCTACGCCCGCATTTTCTTCCGTAATTCCATCAACGGCGGCTACCTCGTCCCCTTCGAAACCACGGACCGGCTCTGCGAGGAAATCAAGACGGGCGATGAACTGGAGATCGACGTCAAGACCAGCACCCTTAAGAATCTCACGCAGAAGAAATCGTACACGCTGAAACCCCTCGGCGACGTCACCCCCATCATCGACGCCGGCGGCGTTTTTGAATACGCCAAACAATCCGGCATGATGGCACGGTAACGGAACCCACGGAGCACCGGATGGAAATCCGGTGCTTGACGCGCTTCCTGAAAGCCCAAATGAGCGAAAGACCATGAAAATTCTCCTCGTTGGTTCCGGCGGTCGCGAACACGCTCTTGCCTGGAAAATCAAGCAGTCGCCCTTGTGCGATCGGCTGTTCATCGCCCCGGGCAATCCCGGCATGGCGGCGCTGGGCGATCTCCTGCCCATAAAGGCCAACGACGTTCCCGCACTCGTTCAAGCCGCTGTGGACCTGGGCGTCGAGCTGGTCGTCGTCGGACCCGAAGACCCGCTGGCCCTGGGGTTGGTCGATGCGCTGAGCGAAAAGAAGATCAAGGCGTTCGGGCCGACCCGCGCCGGCGCCCAGCTTGAGGCCGACAAAGCTTTCAGCAAGAAGATGATGCGTGACGCTTCCATCCCGACCGCAGAAGGACGCACGTTCACCAGCCTCAAGTCTGCACTGGCATTCGTCGAATCGCGGGCTGAGCCTCTCGTCGTCAAAGCTGCCGGCCTCGCCAAGGGCAAGGGCGTCATCGTCTGTTCCGACCCCGTCGAAGCCATCGACGCCGTCCGCCTGATCATGGAAAAGAAAGCGTTCGGCGATGCGGGCAACACCATCGTCGTCGAAGAACGCCTCGACGGCCCGGAGATCTCACTCTTCGCGTTCGTCGACGGCTCCAGTGCGTACATTCTTGAAGGCGCACAGGACCACAAACGCATCGGCGACGGCGACACCGGCCCCAACACCGGCGGCATGGGCGCGTACTCTCCCGCACCGATCCTCACCGATACCATCATCGATAAATGTCAGCGTGAAGTAATCGTCCCCCTGCTCGATACGCTCAAACGCCACGAGATCGATTTTCGCGGCATGCTTTTCACAGGCGTGATGCTCACCGCGGGCGGGCCTAAAGTTCTCGAATTCAACACGCGCTTCGGCGATCCGGAATGTCAGGCGTTGATGCTTCGCCTGAAGTCCGACCTCGTCGAAGTGATGCTGGCCACGATCGACCAGAAGCTGGATGACATCACGCTGGAATGGGATGACCGCACCAGCGTCTGCGTCGTGCTGGCGTCCGAAGGATACGGTTGGAAGCCGGATGATCAGGTGAAGAAGGGCGTCGTCATCACGGGTCTCGACGAAGCCGCCAAGACTGCCGACGTGCAGATCTTCCATGCCGGCACGGCGAGCAAAGACGGGAAGATCATCACGGCCGGCGGGCGCGTGCTGGGCGTCACCGCCATCGGCGACACGCTGGAAGAGGCCCGCGAAAAAGCCCACGCCGCGATTGCCAAGATTCATTTCGACGGTATGCAGTACCGCAAAGACATCGGCCATCGCGCGCTACGGACAAAATAATGAGCGTTCGAAGCGCGCACTCTCACCGCCGCATCACCGATTGCCGATCCTGATACATCTGCCAGAAGAGGATCCAGGGATCGAGCAGGATTTTGTCGGACTCGGCGGCGCCGGGCTCGATCACCCCGAATACAAAATGACTGTGCTCGTGGCTGCCGATGTGCACACCCGCGGCATCGGCCAGAAGGACTCCGGCATCGAGGGGTCCGCCTTCCTTGACGCGTAGTCGTAGCAGATGATGGACCTGCAAAACCCACGTCGAACCATCCGCCCACCGTCGCGTACCGCGCCAGCGGTTGTTGTTGTCGCCTGCCGCAATGCTGTTGAAATAGCGATGATCATCCAATGCGATCGGCGTCCAGATCGGCGTGCCCGCGGGATGATTGATATCGAGTCCGCCGTGGGCATCGACGCCGAAATACGGTCCCATCCAGCAGTCAGAACCCTGGTAACACTCTTCGATCCGCAATCCCCCCTCGTGCAGCGGACACCACGGATGCAGCAGCACGGGGCAAATCCGCTGCGACGCATCCTGCACTGCCAGCCGCACATGCTTCCGCGGCTTGCACGAGCCGTGATCTTCCTTCAGATGATCAAAGAGGCCCGTGCAGGCATCAAACCACAAACGCAGGCCGAAAAACTCCCACGGCGAATAGAAGCTTTCCGGGCTGCCGACGCGCCGGGCAATCGAGAATTCGTGCCCATCGATCGACAGGCACAGGTACATGCGGAGCACGACCTTGGCCAGCGGCCCGGGCTTGGGCAGGGTGGCAAGATTCGACTGCTCCACTTCCGCGCCGCTCTTGAGCACCCGAATTCGCCGCGTCTGACCGCCCGCCAGGACGAAGTGCAATTCATCGCCATGATCGAGTTCGACGGCCGTAAGCGTGGGGCGCGCAATTCTTTCGATGATCATGGCAGAAACCTCGATCCGGTCCGCAGTTCAAATACAGGCTGGATTGTCGCTCGCGAAGTTTGTGTTGTAAACGTCTGCGGTCGAATCGGGCGCCCGGCAACAGAAACTTACGCTCACAGGTTGTCGGCCCCCGCCGCCGAGCCCCGCTGCCGGTGACGGCGGCGATAATCCGTCGGCGTCATGGCGAATTTCTTCCGAAAAACTTCGCCGAAGTAGGAGGCCCGCGCGAAACCGCTGCGTTCGGCGATCTCAGGCATCTGCAGGTCGGTTTCCACCAGCAGTTGCCGCGCCAGTTCCAATTGCACCCGCTGGATCTCCGCCAGAGGCGAACGCCCGACCACTTTCCGAAACCGCTGTTCGAGTACCCGTCTGGATAGCGGCACCTGCCGAACGACTTCTTCTACCCGGATCTGCTTGTGGGCATTCTGCCGGATATAACGCAGGGCCTCGGCCACTTCGCGATCATCGATCGCCAGGATGTCCGTGCTCTTGCGTGTGATCACCCCGTTGGGCGGAAGCATTTTCGATGCCGCCACGGGTTTTCCATCCATCAAATCCAGTAGCATTCGCGCCGCCTCGAAGCCCACCTGATCGGCCGGAACCGAAATGCTGGAGAGAGAAGGCCGCGAACAACTGTTAATGAGGTCATCGGCGTCGCAACCCAGCACGGCGAACTGTTCGGGAATTGCGATGCCAATGTCGGTACACGCCTCGATGATCTGGGCGGCACCGTCGTCGTTGGGCGCAAACACTCCCAAGGGTTGCGGCAAAGTCCGCAGGACGCCAAGGAATTCCTGGCGATTGGTTGCACCGCGCCGGGCTTCGTTAACGGATATGTGCGGGCAATGGCAGGGCCATCCTGCTTCTGCGATGCGCTGGGCAAAGGCTGCCCCTCGTAATGCAGAGAAGTGCGTCTCGGTCCCAAAAAAAGCAAAATTTCGCAAGCCGCGTTCCAGCAAATGCTCCGCGGCCATGCGACCGATCGCCGCGCAGTCCACGGCCACGGTTGGTAATCCGGTATCGGCGACGATCGTCGATACATTCACCGTGGGGATATTCAGTTGCCGGAGCTTATCGACGAATTTCAGAAAGGCCAGCTGGACGATCATGCCGTCGACATCCCAATGCTCGCAGTTTTCCAAAGGCTCCAATTCCAGCCAGCGGGGCCTGACCGCATAATGTATCTGGCCATTGGCCAAGGCAAAACGGTTAATGCCTGAGAGGACTGTACGGCCATATTGACCGATCAGGTCGACGATGACGCCGATGCGCCGCATGTTCGGTACCTCTGTTTTTTAGAGAAGGTAGTGATCAGAGGAAATGATAGGGTGGATTTCCCGGTATAAAAATCACTTTTTGCCCATAATGTCAAAAAGTGGGAAAGATTCGCGCGTTACCGGCTGGCATGGTGCTAGATGTTGGGGAATACTTGAGTTCGCGTATCTCGCTCTGAATCGCCTAGGTTTTCACCACAGAATTTCATTTATGAGAAAATTAGTCCGGTCGAATCTTGCTAGGACGCAGCATCACATTCGATCAAAGGCGAAACTGACTGAGTCTTACGATTTGTTGCGAAGTGAAAAAGATTAGCGCGAACTCGGGTTCACGGCGCGAAATTCGGATGTAAATTTAACACGAGCCTAGCAACGGTTCGTCCATTTCTTCTGAGTAGTTAGAAATCCCAACGAGAAGAGAGAGAGACCGGCAGGGTCGAGAGAGAAGTCTGTACCGCTGATGCGAGTGCACGGCGGAGGGAGTCATCTCTTTCGAGGGTCTGCTGTATGCGCACTTCTTTCTCTCGTGGGCAAGTCCGTCGTTCCACCCGAAATTTCGTCCTCGCTTCCGCCGTGGCCGCAGTGGCCGGCATGGGGCTCTTTGCTCCATCTGCCCATGGTGCCATCATTAATATGACTGGAACCGATACCTCTGGGCAGAACAGCTTCAGCGGCGGGTCCCATTGGCCTGGCAACGTAGCGCCGACTGCGGGCAATGGCTATGTGACCGGGGCCAATATCCTTCGGCCGGATGCGAACACCAGCGTGACCTTTGCTGGTGACTATCTCGAACTCAGTACCAATGGCGAATTTCGCAACAAAGGCAATAGCACGACGGTCACAATCAACGATCTACGCATGGACAATGGCAGCCTTTACGCCATGAGCGATGCAAACAATGTGACCAACGCCATCGATACGCTGGCGGGGAATATCAAGATTGGTGATTCGAATGGTACGGCCGGTGGTACAGCGACGTTTATGACGTCAAACAATACCGAAATATCTCGCATAACCGCCAATATCAGCGGCAATGGTAGTTTGCGCATTGCGTCGGCCACTACTGGCGTCAATACCGGAACTACTGAGTTCCGCGGGAATAATACCTACACTGGCAACACAACTATCGCAGGTACTGTCACCTTTGGAGGGCCCAACGCCCAAACCGTGGGGTCCGCCTGGGGTATCCTCAAACTGACCAGTTCCACCAGCAATAACAACATTGCCAACAGCGCCAAGATCATTGTCGGCGACTCCTCTACCAATTCCAACGCCAAGTTTGACGTCACCGGCATCACTGCCTCCGGCGGCTTCATCCTCGGCACCAACCAGTATCTGGGCGGCTACGGTACGGTCGCCGGTAACGTCACAACCTCCAGCACCAGCCACCTGAACCCAGGCGGCAATGCCTCCGCCCCAATCGGCACCACCACCTACAGCAACAATCTTACCGTGGTTGCCGGCACCACCCTCGACTTGTACTTCGGCACCCCAGGCACCGTCGGCGGCACCATCAACTCTTCGGCCAGCAACGGCGTCTCGGGTCTGTTGAACGTTACCGCCGGTACCCTCACACTTCCCTCTTCTGGTACCGTCACCATCAACCTGCTCGACAACGCCGGGCTCAATAGCCAGGGCACTCTCGGTCTCGGGACCTACAAGCTCTTTACCTATGGCACATTGGTGAACTCGATCGCCGGTCTGACTGTCGGCACGACGCCGCTGTCCGGCAAGACCTACACCTTCACCAACAATGCCACCCTTAAGGAAATCGACCTGACGATCAGCAACCCTGTCGCCTCCAACGGCCAATACACCCTTTCTATTGTTGGCGCTCCTGCCCGCGCTCTCGTCGGCAGCACCGTCACCGGCTTGACCGCCAAGATCACTAACACCGGCACGGGCACGCAGGACACCCTCAACTATTCCAGCCTCACGGCCTCGCCGGATATCACGGGAACCGCCGGCTCCGGCACCGCCTTGGCGCAGAGTGCCAACGCCAGCTCAGGCAGCCTCACCTTCACCGCCCCCGGCACGGCTCAGACGGTTACCCTTACCCCTGGCGCTACCGTCACCAATACCACCTTTGTTGGAACCCCGACGGCCACCGTCAATACCTCTTCGGTCGTCGTGGTCAACCAGCGCAGCTTCACTGTCGGCACGCCGACGATTGCTTTGGGCCGCTTCCTGGCGACCGGCACTCCGACCGGTTCATCTGCAATCAGCAGCTCGGGCCTCAACAGCGCCACCGCCAACGCGACTCTGGGCAGCTTCACCGGCACCAACACCAACGGCTTGACTCTGACCACCGGCGATTCAACCGTCTTCAACGGCGGCTTGGCCACCCAGACGGCCAATTACACCATCGGCGGCACGGCCTCTGTGGGCACCCTGACCAGCGCCAGCTTCTCAGCTCCGGTCACTGCCGAACTCGGCTTGATCTCCAACGTGGTGGTGAACGTTACGGGTACGGCCGTCAACCAGCGCAGTTTCACCGTCGGCACGCCGACGATTGCTTTGGGCCGCTTCCTGGCCTCCGGCACCCCGACGGGTTCTTCGGCCATCAGCAGCTCGGGCCTCAATGCCGTCACGGCTAACGCGACTTTGGGCAGCTTCTCCGGCACCAACACCAACGGCCTGACCCTGACGACCGGCGATTCGGCCGTCTTCAATGGCGGCGTGGCCACCCAGACGGCCACCTACACCATCGGCGGCACGGCCACGGCCGGCACCTTGACCGGTGCAAGCTTCTCTTCTCCAGTCACCGCCGAACTCGGTTCGATCTCTAATGTCGTCGTCAACGTCACGGGCGATGCGGTCAACCAGCGCACCTTCACCCCCAGCAACAGCGGCGTGATTCACCTGGGCCGCTTCAATGCCGGCGGGACCCCGACGCCGACCAACGGCAGCATCACCGTCGCCAGCTCTGGCCTCAATAATGTCACCGCCAATGCCACCCTGGGCAGCTTCGCCCCCACGACCACTGACGGCCTGACCCTCGGCCTGAGCAGCGGCAGCAACATCTTCAACGGCGGCGTGGCCACCCAGACGGCCACCTACGCCATCGGCGGAACCGCCACCTCCACCGGCCTGATCAGCGGCAGCTTCAGTTCTTCGGTCAGCGCCGAATTCGGCTCGATCTCTAATGTCAACTTCACGGTCGACGGCACCGCCGTGACCAACCAGACCTTCTCCGTGACCGACGCGGTCCTCAGCGGCACCAACAAGCTCGCCGGTGCCACCGTCTCCGCCAATGCACTCATCGCCGGCATCACCGACGACAACCATGCCAACCGCACCAATCTCTCGGTCAGCGGCTCCAGCAGCGGTTACACCATCAGCGGTTCGGGCGCCATCACCGGCACCGGTTCGATCAATGCCCTGGTAAGCGGCAAGGTGGGCTACTCGGCCGGCAGCGGCACCTTTACCGGTGCGGCCAGTGCTACCGACGCCGAGAGCCTGGGCTTCACCTATTCCAACTTCAATGTCGGCTACAGCACCACCGCCGCCGGTGCGGCCACCGCCACCCGCGGTGTGGATCGGGCCGACTTCAGCCAGTCCAACGCCTTGACCGGCACGGTCGGTGCGGGCCAGTCGTATGCGGACCTCTCCTCGGAAGTCACCGGCTATCTCAATTCGGTTCTGACTGGTACCCCCAACGGCCCGACGCCGGAACTGGGCTCCAGAGCCACGATTCGCATGGGCACCTCGACCAACGGCAACACCGTCAGCATGCAGTGGCGTCTGCGGCAGGCCGATGAAATCGGACCCGGCGACGGCACCCTGCTGCCTAAGGGCGATGGGCTCATCGCCGATGTGGTCAATATCACCGGCATGCAGGACGGCAGCAACATCACCTCGCACAACGGCCTGATCAGCAAGACCGACGTCTATACCCTCCAGATGTCATACAGCAACGCCGGTATGGGCTCCATGGAATCGGTCTATGCCGCCACCGGCAAGATCCAGCTGGTGTATCTGAATCCGGGCACGGCCGATCATTACGGCACGGCGCAGGATCATTGGGAGAACGCCGTGCTGGGCAACTTCAGCAGCGGCGACCTGATGTATGTCAACTTCCAGGGCTCATGGGACCAGTTCGTCGACCCGACGGAGCGTGCCTTGCTCTACGGCGGCCTGATCGCCGGGGACACCTACGGCACGATCGACGCCAGCGAACTGTCGCACTTCCTGGGCTCGTGGGGCGTGGACATTACCAGCCACGACGTCTGGGCAGTATTGAACCACAACAGTCAGTTCTCGGTGGTGCCGGAACCGGCGAGCTTGGGTCTGTTGGCCCTGGGCGCCGTCGGCCTCCTGACCCGCCGCCGTCGCCGCGCGGCTTGAAACGGATACTGCAGGATGGAACTGAAGGAAGGAAAAATACCTGGGTGAGGGAGTACTGAGAGCCGTTATCGCAACGAAACCTACCGTGGCCGCGTCCGAAAGGGCGCGGCCACTCTCATTTTGCTGCGAGTCGGATTGCAGGCGTAACTGACGTTGGGAGTCGGTGTGGCTCTAGAACCCGCGGACCTCTTGCGTCATATAGGTCGGTTCATCGTTGAGGCACATACGGAGAATCAAGATTGCCAGTGCCGTGGGATAGCGCTGAGTTCCCGCATCGACTTCCTTGTGATAGGTGCCCCAGGAACCGTCTGGGCGTTGCAGTTTCACCAATTGCCGCATGGCGCTCATGCGCCACGCCTCCCACGCGTCGGAGCCGCGCAGGTAATGAAGCCGCGTGGCGTAATAGGCGTAATAAAGTGGAAAATCCTCGATATCATCGGCCTGCGTGCCGGCGAACAGGTGATGGTCGAGAGACCCGACGGCCGCATCCCATTCGCGGCTATGCTCGCCATACAACTGAAAGACCAGTGCACCGATCGCATCGCGGATGGTTGCGGCACCGCCTCCGCCGCCGGCATAGTAGGCAAACCCCTCTTTTGTGCGTGTCTTCTTCACGAATCCCACTGCGTCCTGCAGCGATTCACGCATGCCGTCGGGCTGGATATCCGCGGCCGCGCAGGCATTGAGCGCGATCACGCACCATCCGGAGACCGAAAGATCGGCGTCGGCGGCATTGGCCGTGTAACGCCACCCGCCGAAACTTGGATTGGTCTTCAAGATCGCTCGCCACGCCACAGGGCGGCGGTCGGTGAGCTGGGCCGCGAGAATAAAGTTTGCCCCCTGTTCCGCCAGCGCCTTGGCCGCAGGACTGCGCGGCGCCATCTCTGCCAGGGCCAGGGTCGCAATCGCATTGCAGTACATTGGCGATCCGGCCCTTGTCAGGCCGCTGACGGTTTGGCCATTCCACTGCACCGTTGGCACTTCGTGGAACTGATTCTTAAGCCACGGCAGATACTCTTTTTCGATGACCTCCTGATGGGCGCCGGAACGATCCGAATCCAGTGCGGCCATCACCAGGCTCTCAATCGCCGGGGCAAACGCGAGAGGATCGTTCGTCTTGGAGGGGGTGGTACTCAGGAGATTCGCCGTGCCCTTTTCGATTGCCGCCAGAACCGCGGTCTTATCCTGTTCGGTCACCTCCACTTTCAGACGCCGCAGTTGCAGCGTGAACGGCGACTTGGCCACCGAACCGCGCACGAACACCTGATAGTTTCCGCGTTCCAGCACCGGGAAGAACAGGTAAGAACCCAGATCGGTGTCCAGCACGTAGTCGAAGAGCAGCTCGCGTCCGTGCATGATCTGCACGGCAAACCGGGGATATACCTGCCTGGCGGTGGGCGTCAGTTGCATGGTGAGCTCCATGACGCCGGGATCCGTGACCTTGTAGATGAAAGAACTGGGCATGGGGTAACCGGCGCCATTTGCCGGCACCACATCCTGCACAGCGATGCCGTCCTGCAGCGGAGTGGCATCCGACGGCTGCGCGGCATAGGCATGGAATGCCAGCAGCGGAACAATCATTGTGGCGGCGACGACCCGAGATCTACCGTGATTATTTCTCATCATGCCCCTCGATTTTCCGCGCCAGATAATGCGTTGTCTCCAGGTACCCAAGTTGGCACGCCGGCTTTGCCGCGTTCACATTGATCGTGCCGGTCTTGAGCAAAGCCCCCAGTTGCCCCGCCAACTGATCGTCCGTGAACGCCGCAAACGTGCCGGCAATGTCAGTGGCATCCGCCCAGCACTTCATGGCCTGAAGGGTTTGCTGGATGGCTTCGTCTTGGCGTATGCCGCCGGCGCGAGAAGCGCAACAGACGCGCCATGCGATGCAGGCATTGCGGTAGGTGCGCGGAGAACCCGTTTCGACGGCGCTTGGCGTCTGCTGGGTTGTGTCTTCTGTCGTCGCGCCAGGTTGCGACGCATTTTCCTGGATCGTCTGAGTCCAGTTGGTCGATCCGCACAGACCATCTTCCGTCACACCGGAATAATCTCCCGTTGCGCTGTCGCAGGCGTAGTAACCGGTGAGTTCGCGAAAGCCGTCCGTCACATATTGAACCGGGATCACCACCATGCGACCGGCCTCAAGATCGCGGCGGGCCTGGCGTTTGATTTCTTCAGACAAGCTCAGCGCCTCAAGCTGCCGCCGGTCGTTGCGGTTCAAGTACAGCAGCTTGGCGTGCGGGCGTTCCACCCTGACCGGAACGATCGACAACCCCGGCGACGACAGATCGACCTCCACCTTTTGTGTGGACCGGTCGCTGAAGGTCACGCGCAACGCTACTTTTCCATAGCTATCGGCCTCGTCCGGCGGCGGAAGCAGGAACAGCCCATCCGGCGCGGTGGGCCCGGCCGCCTCCCCCTCCTCTTCCTCCGAAGGCGCCGCCTGAGCCTTGTCGACCACGCGCACAAACGCGCCACAAATCGGCACATCATGGGTGTCCACGAGCCGGCAGCGAATCACCGTCACCACCGACTGAATCGTGTCCGCCAGGCCGACGGGAAACACGGGGTCGTCGAGAATCGCCATCGGCTTGCCGCGGAAGGTGCAACGGAAAACCTCCATTTTTTCAGGCCGACCGTTGATGTTCATGGAAAGCGTGTCCGGCCCGACCGGCACCAGCGGTGCGGCAAACTCCACCGGCCGGGTTGTCGCCACA
>Ga0209083_1003834_pt1 | contig 12126 bp, 11 predicted proteins | sample AM7aDNAmetaG_FD_184132 | JGI IMG/M metagenome (GOLD analysis project Ga0209083, IMG submission 184132) | Freshwater microbial communities from Finland to study Microbial Dark Matter (Phase II) - AM7a DNA metaG (SPAdes) (version 3) | ecosystem: Environmental > Aquatic > Freshwater > Lake ...
TGGTGGAAGAGTTGATGAAGGAAATAAATAAGCTAAAAAGTTAATAAAGTTCATAAGGTTTATAAAGTTTATAAGGTTTGTAACTGGGGACCAAAACCAAACCGTTTTGACTTGAGTCATTAACGGCAATAAATAAAACAAATTAAACAGGTATTCGCGGAGGGGAAATGTTTGAAGTCAAGGTGCTCGGAGGGTTTGAGTCGGCTCATTATCTTCGCGGATACAGAGGTAAGTGCGAGAATATGCACGGCCATAATTATAAAATTGAAGCGGTGGTTGCCGCAAAAAAACTTAACAGCATCGGGCTTGCCGTGGATTTTGGCGATATAAAAACCGCGCTGAAGGAGATAACAGAGGCTCTTGACCATAAAGTCCTGGATGAACTTGCGCCTTTCAAGAAAATTAATCCGTCGGCGGAGAATATCGCGAAGCATATTTACTCGGAACTCAAGAAAAAAGTTAAACTCAAAGGCGTGAGGGCGGCGCGTGTATCCGTCTGGGAGACCGAGAGGTCTTGTGCAACTTACTTTGAATAAAGGCTGGGTCAGCGAAATTTTTGTTTCCCTGCAGGGTGAAGGCCTGTATATCGGAGCAAAGCAGGTCTTTGTAAGATTATCAGGCTGTTCTTTCGGATGCGCTTACTGCGACACAAAGCGCGCGTGGAAACGGGTAAAGAAGGCGGATATCTCCGGGAAGAAGGAAATAAATCCGGTTTCGGTTGCGGCCGTGATTAGCGCGGTTAAAGAGTTTGGTCCGGTCCATTCTGTAAGCGTTACGGGAGGCGAGCCGCTTGAACAGCCGGAGTTTACGCTGGAACTCCTAAAAGGGCTGAAGAAGGCAGGATACAAGACCTATCTTGAAACTAATGCCGCGCATCCTGCGGAGTTGAAGCTGGTGCTGAAATACGCCGATATTGTCTCGGCTGATATAAAACTGCCATCCGCAACCGGCAGAAAGGCGGTCTGGAAAAAACACCGCGAGTTTCTGCGGCTCTCCGGGAAAAAAGCCTTCGTGAAGATAGTTGTAACCGGTTCCACGGCTGAGAAGGAGCTTCTCTTTGCGCTATTGATGCTAAAGAAAGTCTCACCCGGGATAACGGCCTGCATTCAACCGGACCAGGCGCTGGGAATAAAAGGCGCGCTTGAAAAGTTTGGCATGGCGCTTTCAAAAGGGATTCTAAAGGATCTGAGGGTAACGCCTCAGGTCCATAAAATTGCGGGGATAAAATGACCACAAAAAACGGTTATGCTGATCTGCACGTTCACACCAACGCTTCTGATTCAACTTTTGGCCCTGACGAGGTAATTTTAAACGCCAAACTTGTCGGCCTTTCGGCGGTCGGCATAACCGATCACGATACGGTTGATTCCCTTGACAGAGCGCTTCTCCTCGGCAAGGAAGCCGGCGTAGAAGTTATTCCCGGCATAGAATTGTCGGCAGAAGAAGGCCAGGCAGAGATACACATACTCGGATATTTTATCAATCACAAGGACCCGGTTTTTGCCGCGACGCTAAAAATGCTTCGGGAATCAAGGCTGGAGAGGGCAAAAGAGATTATCCGGAAACTCAAAGGGCAGAATGTCAACATTGAATTGGAAGATGTCCTTAAACTGACCGAATCCTACACCTCGGTCGGCAGGCTGCACATAGCCAGGGCTTTGAAGGACGCGAAACATGTCTCAACTATCGGAGACGCGTTCAGGCGCTACATCGGCCAAAACGGGCCTGCTTATGTGGGCAAGCACAAAATGAGCCCGCGTGAAGTTATCCGGATGATAAAGGCCGCCGGCGGAGCTGCCGTGCTGGCGCACCCGGTGGTCCTCAATAACGACGAATTGGTGAAGAGCATGATTCCGATGGGTCTTGACGGGATTGAAGTTTATCACACTGAGCATAATACTGCCGCCGTGGAAAGGTACAAGGCCATGGCGCAGGCGAACGGACTGGCAATGACCGGCGGTTCCGACTGCCACGGAATGAGCAAGAATAAGATGCTCCTCGGGACTATCTTGATTCCTTACGAATATGTTGAACAGCTTAGGCTGCGCGCCGGAGCGAGATAATGCTTTTCATTCTTGATCTTGACGGCTGTGTTTACAGGGAATCCCAGGTGGTCAAGGGCGCGGTTGAAACGCTTGCCTATCTTCAGGAGAATGGGCACACGGTAACTTATGCTACCAATAACGCGCTGCTTTCAAGGGCGCAGTACCGAAAGAAGCTCCGCGGCATGGGTTTCAATGTAAAACTTGAAGAAATAATGTGCGCTGCGTATGCCGCCGGAGAGTTTCTAAGAAAGAAGAAAGCGAAGAAGGTGTTTGTGATAGGAGCGAAAGGCCTGAGGGATGAAATAAAAAAATCAGGAACTCGCATAGTAAGGGAAAAGCATTCCGTGAAAGGAGTGGATTTTGTTGCTGTGGGGCTTGACAGGCAGTTTAGTTTCAAAAAGCTGCTTGCTGCCCAGCAGTTTTTATTGGGCGGAGCGAAACTGATGGCTACAAATAAAGACGCGACCTACCCGGGTGCGAACAACTCGGTGTTTCCCGGCTGCGGAAGCATAGTCGCATCGGTTGAAGCCGCGTCGGGGAAAGAGGCTTTTGTGGTCGGGAAGCCCGGCCCCTTTATGCTTGAGAAACTGCTCGCTCAAACGGGTTATGCTCCTAAAGATACGCTTGTGGTCGGGGACAGATATGAAACCGACATTCTTTTCGGAAAGAAAGCCGGTGTGAAAACAGCCCTTGTTTTGACCGGTATTACTTCAAGAAAGGACCTTCAAAAGATTCCGAAAAGACTGCATCCTGATTATGTCCTGCAAAGCGTTGCTGACCTTACGAGGTTCGCGTGACTGATGAAAAGGTAGTAGAGAAGCTGATTTCCGCCAACAGGAAGGCGACATTTGATTACTCCATCCTGGAAAGGTATGAGGCAGGTCTGGCCCTTACGGGAACAGAAGTGAAGTCCGCGCGGGACGGCAAGGTAAATATAAAGGATGGTTTTGCCCGCATTGACAACGGAGAACTCTACCTATATAATGTACATATAAGCCCGTATTCATTCGGCAGCTATAATAATGTTGACCCGGAAAGAAAGAGAAAACTCTTGCTTCACAGGCGCGAGATTAACCGCCTGATGGGAAGGCTGACGGAAGGGAATCTTACGCTGGTTCCGCTCCGCATCTATATGAAAGGAAATGTGGTAAAAGCGGAGATAGGGCTGGGGCGCAGCAAGAAGGCTTTTGACAAGAGAGAGACTATCAAAAAAAGAGAAGTGAACAGGGAGATACGCAGGGCTTTAACTGACAGGAAGTAAAGGGAGGAAATTATGAGAACATTTATGGTAGCGGTTACTGTTTCTTTGTTCGGGTTTGTTCTTTCCGCGGAGACGGCAAAGACTCCGGCGTCGGCAACAGGAACCGCCCCGGCGGCGGTTTCAACAGCTGTTCCTGCAGTAAATGCAGCGGACAAAACTGTGATGAAAGACAAGGACTGTGTAACAGAGGAAAGGTATTGCTGCGAGAAACACGAAAAGATAGAATCTCTCGGGCCGGGTAAATGCCCGACCTGCAAGCAGGCTCTTGTAAAAAAGATAAAGAGCTTTACTTACAAATGTCAGGCCTGCGGGATGACAAGTGATAAGCCGGGAACCTGCCAAGCGGATAAAGGCGCAAAGTTGAAGAAGTTTAGGGTGATTTATACTTGCGTGCCGGATAATATCACCTCCGGTCTTCCGGGGAACTGCCCGAAATGCGGAGAACCGCTGAAAAAAATCGTAGGTGTTCCTGTGAAATAGTATTCCTCAGTTAGATTGGGCCTCCTATCGGAGGCCCTTTTTTTTGCGGGATTCTGTGAATTTATTTACAAAAGGCAAGACACAAAAGAAAAGAAGGCAGATTAAATATGAGGTAATGCCCTGTTTAGGCACAAATGAGGTGTCGGGTAAGAATATAATAGTTTTAAAAATGATTACTTTATGAACCTTACCAACCGAAACAAAAACTCCGGCCTTCAGGCCGCAGTATTTTATTTTCTTATTACTACCCTTGCGGGTGCGCCTTCAAGACCCACGGTTTTCAACGGCAGGCAGAACAGCTCATACTTGCCCGGTTTGACACCGCTCAGGTCCAGTCCTTCAATCAGCCAGATTCCCGCTCCAAGAAGGGCCCTGTGTACTTCAGTTCCGTCTTTTTTGAACCCGCCCACGGAAAGATAATCAATGCCTAGCGTCCTGACGCCCCGCGACAGAATGTATTTTGCGGCTTCAAGGGATATGTATGTGAAATTTTCCCGAAAACTGCGTGCTTTCTTAAATCCTGAATTCGCGGTCTTTATGAGTATGCGCTCCCCTTTGAGAATATTAAAGCGCCTAAGCTCATCTGATTTCACGCATTCTTTGTCTTTTATCTCAAGCACTCGGGCAGGGCCTATAACAGCTTCTAAAGGCATTTTATCCAGGCTCTTTCCGCCGGCAAAGAAGTGAAGGGGAGCATCCATATGTGTGCCGGTGTGCGACCCGAGAGAGATAGCGCTGAGGTTATTCTGTGCGCCTTTTTTCATTTCTTTCATCTTTATAAAGCGGACTAAAGCGTCGCCTGGCCATCTGAGCATTCCCGGCTTTACAGGTAAAGTTATGTCAATCCATTTTGTTTGCATTTCACTCCCGGGAAACTCCGGACCCTTGAAAGGAGGGGAATTAGCAATAAGCAATCAGTAATCACATTTACATGCCGGAGGAGAGAATCGAACTCTCATGACCGTGAAGTCGGAGGATTTTGAGTCCTCTGCGTCTACCAATTCCACCACTCCGGCATTTAAGAGTTTCAATAATAACATTAGCAAATTGAATTATCAAGGTTATTCAAAAAACATGAATTTGTTGACTTTTTCAGCCATGTGTGGCATAATTACGAAGTTAAGTTCAGTCCTCAGGAGGTATCCTTTATGAGGTTAATAGTGACAATTCTAGGTGTACTTTTCCTTTCTGCCGGAGTATTTGGCCAGGCTTTTGATGAAGACGAGCCGGCGCCTGAAAAAAAATCAGCCCCTAAATCAGTTGTTCAAGAAAAAAAAGTAGAGGTAACTGTTCCAGCAGCTCCGGCGCCGACGGCGCCGACGGCTCCGGCAGCTCCGGCGCAGGCGGTTCCTGCAGTTCCGGCGCAAACTGTTCCTGCAACTCCGGTGCTGGCTATTCCTGCAACTCCGGCGCAGTCTGTTCCTATAGCTCCGGCGCAGACGGCTCCAGCGGCTCCAGCAGCTTCGGCGCCGACGGCTCCGGCAACTCCGGCGCAGGTGGCTCCTGCAGTTCCGGCGCAAACTGTTCCTGCAACTCCGGTGCTGGCTATTCCTGCAACTCCGGCGAAGCCCGCTCCTATGGCTCCGGCCCAGGTAGTTCCGGCAGCTCCGGCGCAAACGGCTCCGGCAGTTCCTGCCCAGGTTGCTCCTGCAGCTGTTCCGGCGGTAAAACCTGAAGCAGTAAAAAAGGTTCCTGTTCCGGCTGAGGCGGATTCAACGATACTTTCCGAAACGGTTTGCGCGGTTACGGGAACAAACATTAAGGTTACGGAAAAGACGCCTTCTTCCGAGTATCACGGGGTAAGATATTATTTCATTGACGAGGCAAGGAAAAGAGAGTTCGAAAAGAACCAGTGGAAATATTCAAAGGAAATAGTAACCTGCCAGGTTTGCGGCAAGCAGGACAAGATAAGAGGGCGCGGGAGAAATACTTTTCCGGATGCGAGGTATGAAGGGAGAAGCTATTTTTTCTGCGGTAACACGCACAAAGCCATGTTTGAGGCGAGTCCTCTTCAATACATAGACGCTGACAAGATGTATTTAAGGACCGTACTAAAAAAGCCTGTAGAAGACAAAAAGAAGAAGGCTGCAGAGCCTGCGGCAGATACAACTAAAGAGAAATAGCGGCTTTGATTAAAAGTTTTCAGGCCGCGTCCGCTGTTTGGCGGGCGCGGCTTTTTAAAAAGGGAAAAAATGCCAAAGAGAACTGATATAAAGAAGATCCTCCTGATAGGTTCAGGCCCGATAGTTATCGGCCAGGCTTGCGAGTTTGACTATTCAGGCACGCAGGCGTGCAAAGCGCTGAAGGAAGAAGGCTACACTGTAATTCTTGTAAACAGCAACCCCGCCACTATCATGACGGATCCGGAGTTTGCGGACAGGACCTACATAGAGCCTGTTACCGCCGAGATGGTCGCCAAAATAATAGAGGCTGAGAGGCCTGATGCTATATTGCCCACCATCGGAGGCCAGACCGGACTGAATGTCGCGGTGGAGCTTGCCGAAAGCGGCGTTCTCGCGAAATTCGGCGTTGAATTGATTGGAGCCAAACTTCCCGCGATAAAGAAAGCGGAAGACAGGATTCTTTTTAAAGAAGCGATGCAAAAGATAGGGCTTTCAGTGCCGGCCAGCCATCCGGCCTTCAGCATTGAAGAGGCCGTTACCATTTCAAAAGAGCTCGGTTTTCCACTTATCATAAGGCCCTCGTTCACTCTTGGAGGCACGGGCGGAAGCATTGCCTACAACCTTGACGAGCTCCGCGAGAAGTCAAAAATAGGCATAGAAGCGAGCATGATTGGGCAGGTCCTGCTTGAACAGTCCGTAATAGGCTGGAAAGAATACGAGCTGGAAGTCATGAGAGACCTGAAAGATAACGTTGTCATTATATGTTCCATTGAGAACTTTGATCCGATGGGAGTGCACACCGGCGACAGCATTACGGTCGCGCCCGCCCAGACGCTTACCGACAAGGAATACCAGAAACTTCGCGACGCTTCCATTGCAATAATGAGGGAGATCGGCGTTGACACCGGCGGTTCAAACGTGCAATTCGCTGTCAATCCCGTAAACGGAAGCATCGTCGTGGTGGAAATGAATCCGCGCGTGTCGAGAAGTTCTGCTCTGGCCTCGAAAGCAACGGGTTTCCCTATAGCGAAGATAGCGGCAAAGCTCGCGGTCGGCTATACTCTTGACGAAATTCCCAATGACATTACCAGATATACTAAGGCGGCCTTTGAGCCTACAATCGACTATGTCGTGACAAAGATACCCCGCTGGGCTTTTGAGAAATTCCCCGGGGCGGATGAAGTTCTGGGGACCCAGATGAAATCCGTAGGCGAAGTAATGGCCATCGGCAGGACTTTCAAGGAGTCCTTCCAGAAAGCGATAAGGTCCCTGGAAATAGATAAGTTCGGACTCTTTAACAGGGTAAAAAAATATTCACAGGAAGAGATAAAGCAAAAACTTCAGATACCGAACTGGGAAAGGCTCTACTACCTTCGCGACGCCTTCAAATCCGGTTTTTCAATGGAAAGAATATTTGAACTTACAGGCATAGACAGGTGGTTCCTCTCGGAAATGAAGGACCTCGTAGACGAAGAAGATGTTATTGCCGCGGCAGAAGGCAAACCGAAGGAATTGGCGGCCGTAATACGGGGAGCGAAACAGAAAGGTTTTTCCGACAAGGCTATAGCCGTGCTTCTTGGAAAGAAAGAGCCGGATATCAGGAAATTCCGCCTGAAGAACGGGATAGTGCCCGTATATAAGATGGTTGACACCTGCGCCGCGGAGTTTGAAGCCTATACGCCCTATCTTTATTCCACTTACGAGACTGAGGATGAAGCCCTTCCTACAAAACGCAAGAAAATCGCTATACTCGGGGGCGGCCCCAACAGAATCGGGCAGGGGATAGAATTTGATTATTGCTGCGTGCATGCCGCGTTCGCGCTCAAAGCCGACGGGTATGAAGTGATAATGATAAACTGCAATCCGGAAACCGTCAGCACGGATTATGATACTTCTGACAGGCTCTACTTTGAGCCTCTTACATTTGAAGATGTAATGCATATAATGAAGCGTGAGAATCCTTACGGGGTTATCGTTCAGTTCGGAGGACAGACACCGCTCAAACTTGCAGTCCCTTTGTGGAAAGAGAAGGTGAAAATAATAGGCACCACTCCGGAAAGCATTAACGTCGCCGAGGACAGAAAGCTCTTCGGCTCCCTGCTTGACCGGCTCAAGATTCCTCAGCCGGCTAACGGAACGGCAAGGTCGCTGAAAGAATCCTACAAGGTCGCTGAAAAGATAGGCTATCCCGTGCTGGTCCGCCCGTCCTACGTGCTCGGCGGCAGGGCTATGGAGATAGTTTACGACGAATCCCAGATGGAACAGTTCGCGAGCAACGCCCTGCTGGTTTCTGGCGAGCACCCGGTGCTCATCGACAAATTCCTGGATGACGCCGAAGAGGTGGATGTTGACGCGGTCTCGGACGGCAAGCAGACAATAATTTGCGGGATTATGGAGCATATTGAAGAAGCAGGCATTCATTCGGGCGATTCAGCATGTGTCATCCCGCCGTTCTCTCTTGGGAAGGCGCAAATAGACACGATAAGGCACTACACTTACCAGCTTGCCAAACACCTCAAAGTGAAAGGTCTGATGAATATTCAGTACGCGATTAAAGGCGAGACCGTGTACGTGCTGGAAGTTAATCCAAGGGCGTCCAGGACCGTGCCTTTTGTCAGCAAAGCCACGGGTATCCCGTGGGCGAAAGTCGCGGCAAGGGTAATGGCCGGAAAAACGCTGAAACAGCTCGGCATAACGAAGGAACCCGTACTTGAACATATTTCCGTAAAGGAATCGGTATTCCCGTTCGTTAAATTCCCGGGTGTTGATTCCGTGCTCGGACCGGAAATGAAATCAACCGGCGAGGTCATGGGCATAGATTCTGACTTCGGCAGGGCGTTCGCCAAGTCACAGATAGCGGCCGGGAGCGCTTTGCCCGTAAAAGGCACCGTATTCCTTTCTGTAATCAACAGGTATAAACGCGACATAATATTTGTCGCCAAGCAGCTTGCGGATCTTGGTTTCAAACTGGTCGCTACGGCAGGCACGGCTGAGACCTTGAAAAAGAACGGCCTTGAGGTCAAGGCTGTGAATAAAGTGTTCGAGGGCAGGCCCAACATAGTCGACCTAATCAAGAACAAAGAGATTGCGCTCATCATTAACACGCCTTCGGGCAAAGGGCCAAAAAACGACGGCTACCAGATCAGAAGAGCAGCGATAGTGCACGGTGTACCGTGCATAACCACCATCTCCGGGGCGCAGGCGGCAGTAAACGGAATTGAAGCGATGATGAAGAAGGGTTTAAATGTCCGCGCCTTGCAAGATTATTTAAAAAAGTAATTATTTGCTTGCGCAGATTTGAAATCCCTCTAATCAACTATTCAAAGGATGGGAATGGACGCACGCAAGACGGTTGTCGGGCATTTGGAAGAGCTTCGCGGGAGGCTTCTGGTAGTTATCGGATGTTTCCTGCTCTTCTTTACTATTCCTCTTATATTTCCCTATTTCTTCGATTCCTACGCTGCAAGGCTTCTTAAGTATCTCTTCGAGCATTTCATGCCCAAAGCAGGTGAGTTCGGACTGCTCGAAGCTCCTAAGTTAATCTTCACCCAGCCTCTTGACCCGGTTTTTGCCGGAATGAAAGTAGCCGCTTTTATCGGGGCAGCCGCGGTTTCCCCCGTCCTTGCCTGGGAGGCATACGCTTTTATTTCTCCGGCATTCTCAAAAAGGGACAGGATTCTTCTGGCTTATGTCGCTTTCGGATCAATCTTGTTTTTTGCCGCCGGCGCTTTCGTGTCCTATTTCCTGCTTATTCCGGCAACCATAGACATCTTCGTGAAATACGGGGCGTCCGCAGGCGCCGTGCCAATGATAACGATGGGAAGCTTCACGAATTTCCTGCTCCTGATGACAGCAGTTTTTTCTTTGCCCTTTGAGCTCCCTCTCGCGATAGGAATGCTTGCGCGGGCCGGCGTTGTTTCGGCAAAACAGCTGAGGACTTCAAGAAAGGCGGCAATCTTGATCATCGTCATATTCTCGGCTGCCATAACTCCTGACCCTACCCCGGTTTCTATGCTGGTGCTTTCGGCCTGCTTGATATTACTTTACGAATTGGGGATAATAGTCGCGGTTTTTACGGGTAAAGGAAAAGCAAAGATAGAGGCAAAACGCGGGAAAAAAGTTTAGTCCGGAGGGTCAATGTCCATAGAAATATCTTTTCTCGGCGCCGCGAGGACCGTAACCGGTTCAAAGTATCTTATATCAGACGGTAAGCACAAGATTATGGTGGACTGCGGGATGTTTCAGGGGACTAAAGACCTGACAGAAATGAATTATCAGGATTTCGCTTTTGACCCGTCGGAAATCAATTACCTGATACTGACCCATGCGCATATTGACCATTCGGGGCTGGTCCCAAGGCTGGTCAAGAAAGGTTTTAGGGGCAAGATACTTTGCACAAAACCCACTATGGAACTTTGTAAAATAATGTTTATTGACGCGGCCCATGTGGAAAGCATAGAACTTGAATGGCGGAACCGCAAAAGAGTGCGCGCCGGCAAAGAACCGCTTGATCCGGTGTACACTGTTCCCGATGCCGAAGAATGCATGAAATATTTTGAGACGCGCGAGTACAACAAAGCGTTTCCGGTTAACGGTTTCAAGGTAAGGTTTGTGGATGCCGGGCATATCCTGGGTTCTGCCATAGTGGAGATAAGCTACGCCGAAAAGGGCAGGAACAAAAGGGTGGTTTTCTCGGGGGATGTCGGGAATGAAAGACAGGAGATACTCAGCGACCCAACCAAGCTAAAAGACACGGACTACCTTGTAGTGGAGTCAACCTACGGCGACCGGCTTCACAAGTCAAGGCAGGAGACTGTGAAGGAGTTCGCAGGCATAATAAAGAAAACCAAAAATACCGGCGGAAATATAATAATCCCGGCCTTCGCGATTGAAAGGACGCAGGAGATTATTTATGAGCTCCGCATGCTCTATGACAAGAAGAAACTTGAAGGTTTTACGGTTTACGTTGATTCGCCCCTGGCCATTGCCGCCACAGAGATTTTCAGGGCGAACACGGGCTTTTTTGACAGGACGACAAAAAACAGGATGAAGAAAGGCATGGAACCGTTCGATTTTCCCAGCCTGATATTCGCGAAGAGAGCCGACGATTCAAAGGCCTTGAACGAAGTGAAAAGCGGGGCCATAATAATATCAGCGAGCGGGATGTGCGAAGCCGGACGTATTAAACATCACCTCAAGCACAACCTCTGGAGAAAAGAATGTAACATTGTTTTTACCGGATTTCAGGCCAGAGGAACGCTCGGCGACGCCATAATCAAAGGGAATAAGACGGTAAAGATTTTTGGAGAAGAGATAGCCGTAAACGCGAAAATATACACGCTGGGAGGTTTTTCGGGCCACGCCGACCGCAAAGGGCTCTTAAGCTGGGTTTCAAACTTCAAGAGCAAGAAACCCAAGGTTTTTGTGGTGCACGGGGAAGAAAGCTCCGCGCTAAAATTCGGCAGCTTCCTGAGAAAGAAGTTAAAATTAAAGGTTAAGGTGCCTAAACTCGGTGAAAAAGCAAAAATTTAACATAAATGTTTCTGACGCCGTTATTCTTTCTGTAAAAGAGACTGACGGAGGATACTTTAGGATGAAGCTTGCGGCTCCCGTAATAGCCCGGACAGCGAAACCGGGCCAATTCATCAGCCTTAAGGTGAATGCTTCAGGCATGCCTCTTATCCGCCGGCCGATGGGAATATTCTCCGCCGGGAAAGGGTGTGTTGAGATTCTCTTCAAAGCGGCGGGCAAGGGCACTGAAATTCTCTCAAAGAAAAAGAAGGGCGAGATAATTAGCGTTCTCGGGCCTCTCGGCAACGGCTTTACGGTCAGGGAAGGCCTTAGGCACGCTGTTCTCGTAGCCGGAGGGTACGGTGTTTCTCCTGTGGCATTCTTATACCGGGAACTAAAACGCCGGAAAATTAATACAACGGTCATAATAGGCGCGAAGAATAAAAAACTTCTGTATAAAGAAGGTTTCAAATCCCCCAAAATAACCACCGAAGACGGAAGCCGGGGATTTAAAGGCCTGGTGACGGGACAGTTGGATAAGGCCTGCGCGGGACTTTCCTGCGGGACCTCCGCGGTGTATGCCTGCGGGCCGGTCCCGATGCTTAAGGCAGTTGCGCAAGTCTCTGAAAAACACGGGATAGAATGCCAGGTCTCAATGGAATCCATGATGGCCTGCGGCATAGGTGTTTGCCTGTCCTGTGTCTGC
>Ga0209083_1003835_pt1 | contig 12124 bp, 9 predicted proteins | sample AM7aDNAmetaG_FD_184132 | JGI IMG/M metagenome (GOLD analysis project Ga0209083, IMG submission 184132) | Freshwater microbial communities from Finland to study Microbial Dark Matter (Phase II) - AM7a DNA metaG (SPAdes) (version 3) | ecosystem: Environmental > Aquatic > Freshwater > Lake ...
ATCCTGCTGTTGCTTCTGTTAATCCTAATACTGGTGCTGTAACCGGTATTGCGGCTGGTACTACTGATATCATTTATTCTTATACTCATGACAATATAACTTGTTCTGTATCTTCAACCGTAACTGTAATGCCAAGCAACACGGTAACTTTAACTTCTGAAAAAGGTACCAATGCACAGACAATTTGTATTAATACAGCACTTACGGATATTACATACTCTACAACAGGTGCTACAGGCGCTACGGTCACTGGTTTGCCTGCCAACGTAACAGGCACATGGACAGACAATGAAGTAACAATTAGCGGAACGCCATCAGCCTCAGGAATTTTTAACTATACAGCTACTTTAACTGGAGGTTGTGGCACTACAACGGCCACAGGTACCATAACAGTAAACTCGTGCAAAGCTATGGGAATCAATGATCAAGATAATGAAACATCTGAGTTGATAATATACCCAAATCCTTTCAATGATAAAACAACTATTGAATTCCCTAATCATAATAATTCCTTATATATTTTGAATATTTATGATGTTACTGGAAAATTGATTAGAGTTGTTGACAATATCAATAGTAATAAGATTGTAATTGAAAGGGGTAATCTGAGGTGCGGATTTTATATGATTGAGTTAAGCGGAGAAAAAGTATTCAGAGATAAGATTATTGTAAATTAAACAATCCAGGTATCTCATGGCATAGTGCCAACCGGATAATCTTTAGCAGCCCAATTCGTATTAACGATTTTGGGCTGCTATGTTTATATGAAATTCTTATTATTTTTGCATCCGATCTTTTTAAATATCTCATAAAAACACAATAATATGAACAGGTTACGGAAAAGAATTTTATCATTTCTTATATTTATCGCTCCATTAGGTGTTTTTTCTCAGTCCTCATCTGTCAGTGCGATGATTTCTAACAATGTGCCTTCTTTCCCTGTTACTGGCTATCCTCAACTTTTTTACAGCCAGTTTCATCCGGGAATTGATGGGACTAAAAGCTGGAAAATAAACAAAAGCGATAAACATCAGTTATGGGTTGCAGCCAATGTGGGGGTTTTTTATCACCGGTTTGTGCAGACAGGTTTAAAGGTTTATCCTTCACTTGATTACAAGTTCTCCGTTTGCAACAGACTTCGTCTTAACATAGGCCTGGGGTTGGGTTATCTGCACTCTTTTGAAGGCTATGAGGTGTTTAAACTAAAAGACGGTGGTGGCTATGAAACAAAAAAAGTATGGGTAGGCCGCCCTCAGTTTTTAGGGGCGTTGGATTGGGGTTGCGATTATAAGATTAAAAAAGATAACGAAAATTCACCTCTGTTGGTTTTTCAGTTTCGTACCAATATGCAGGGACCTTTCGTCAATAGCTATGTACCCGTTCTGCCAATGAATTCAGTACTTCTAGGTGTTACTTTACCCTTAAAAAATAAATAATAGAAGATGAAAAAGATAATACTGTTAACAAGTCTTACTGTTTTGTTTATAGCATCATGTAAAAAAGCAGATATAGTATCAACAGCAAATATAGCATGTAATTTTGCCGACAGCAGTGCCACACATCCTAAAAATACAGCTTTCACCAATGTGATGAAAAAATATATTGCCAAAGGACTACCCGGCATGTCTATCCTGGTGCAGGATTCTAATGGCGTATGGGTGGGCAGTGCCGGCTATGCCGATATAAAAAACAACATACCTTTTACACCCTGTCATATCTCTAAAGGAGGCAGTGTCACCAAGATATTTATGGGTACTTTGTTTTTTAAACTTCAGGAAGAAGGTAAGATAAACCTTGAAGACCAGGTTTCTCAATACATAGACAACGACATCCTCAGCAAGCTTAAATACAGCGGTGACCTGAAGATCAAAAACCTCCTTAACCATACTACTGGCATCTTTGACGTTATCAACTCATCAGACTTTTATCTGGCAGTTATCAACAATCCCAACAAACACTGGGAAGCTATGGAACTTTTAAAATATGTATATGGCGTGGATGGCTACACCCTCAACCAGCCCTATCCTGCCCACTATTCGAACACCAATTTCCTTCTCCTTTCAATGTGTATAGAAAAAGCTACCGGCGTAAAACACGAAGTGTTACTTCGTCAGAAAGTATTAGACCCCCTGGGACTCACCAACACTTACTATCAGGGCAGGGAAACTATACCCGACGATGCTGCCCAGGGCTATTTCGACCTACACAACAACGGCACTATTGTCAACGTATCTAATCTCATTACTGGCAGTGGTAATGGTTATACAGGTATTTTTTCCAATGTTTTTGATTACTACCATTTTATCAAAGCTCTTTTCGTTGACAAAACAGTCCTCTCTCAGGCCTCCCTTAACCAGATGCTCACCTTTGTTCAGGAAGACGACGACTATTTTACAGGCTTTGGCGCTGTTAAAAAATTCACCAACAAATCGGCTTATGGTATAGGGCATACAGGAAGGGATCTGGGCTATGTGGCAGATGCCTTTTACTTTCCACAGCGAAACATCATCATGGCTTTCTGTGTAAACTATGGTACCGACGGCGACAGCTTCCTCAAACCTGTATTCCTCGACTTCGAAAACGAGCTGGTGGATGAGATATTAAAATAATCAATAAAAAAAGTCAACAGTCCTCAGTCGGCAGTCTGTCAGTCTGCATAACGTCTTTTTGTCCAACTGCCACTGCCTGCTGCTAATTGCCGATTACCCTCGCTACCCCCGACTCCTAAAGGGGAGACCCATCACACCAATAGGGATGCCCCCTTCAGGCGGCGTATTGAGTTTATCGAAATGGGATTATGGGGTGTGGGTGGGCAAAAAATAAAACTTTCTTAAATTTACATCCTTTACTTTTCTCTATCTGCCATCGCTACCCCCAAACCCTAAAGGGGAGCTCCAACGCTCCAACAGGAAGTACTTTAGGCACTTTAGTTCACTTTTTACACTGAGTTTATCGAAGTGTAGGCACTTTAGTTCACTCTAGGCACTCCAAACTTTGTCTAACTTCATTTTCTATTGAAGTTGATTTTTTTTACCTTTGCAAAAAAAATCACATTTTATGAGTATCGAATTATCAGAACAGGAAATTTTCAGACGCCAGAGTCTTCAGGAACTTATCAAACTAGGTATCAATCCATATCCGGCAGAAACATTCCCTATAAATGTTACCGCTAAAGAAATTCACGAGAACTTTCCAAAAGACAACACCCTATTTCAGGAAGTATCTATTGCCGGTCGCCTCATGTCGCGCCGCATCATGGGCAGCGCCTCTTTTGCAGAGATTCAGGATGGCACAGAACGCATTCAGCTTTACCTGACAAGAGATGAGATTTGCCCCGGCGAACTCAAAACAATGTATAACGATGTGTTTAAGAAGCTTTTAGATATTGGCGATATCATTGGTGTTAAAGGATTTGTCTTCTTCACCAAAATGGGCGAAATAACCATTCATGTAAAGGCAATGACTGTTTTATGTAAATCGTTGCACCCTCTGCCTATAGTAAAAGAAAAAGACGGTGTTATTTTCGATGCTTTCAGTGACCCAGAACAGCGTTACAGACAGCGTTATGTTGACCTTATCGTGAATCCTCAGGTGAAAGAGACTTTTGTTAAGAGAACAAAGCTTACCAATACCATGCGTTCTTTCCTTAACGAGAAAGGCTACCTAGAAGTAGAAACCCCCATTCTGCAACCTTTGTATGGCGGTGCTGCTGCTCGTCCTTTCAAAACACACCACAACACCCTTGACATGACATTGTATATGAGGATAGCCAATGAACTTTATCTTAAAAGGCTTATTGTAGGTGGATTTACAGGTGTTTACGAATTTGCTAAAGACTTCCGTAACGAAGGTATGAGTCGTTTTCATAATCCTGAATTTACACAGATGGAGCTTTATGTAGCATATAAAGACTACATCTGGATGATGGAGCTGGTAGAAGAAATGGTAGAACGTATAGCTGTTGAATTGCATGGCTCAACAAAAGTAAAGGTAGGCGACGATGAAATAGACTTCAAACGCCCATGGCAACGCTATACCATGTACGAAGTGATAGAAAAGTTTTCGGGCACTGACATTTCTGTGCTGGACGAAAAAGCCTTACGTGAATTTGCCCTTGCACATAAAATACCAACAGACGACAGCATGGGACGCGGCAAACTTATTGACGAAATTTTTGGCTTTCTGTGCGAGCCTTTCCTTATCCAGCCTGTGTTTATAACAGATTATCCTGTCGAAATGTCACCATTGGCAAAGAAGCACCGTACTAAAGAAGGACTTGTTGAGCGTTTTGAAGCTGTTTGTAATGGTAAAGAGATTTGCAATGCTTTCTCTGAATTAAACGACCCTATAGACCAGAGAAATCGTTTTGAGGCACAGCTTGAACTGGGCAAAAGAGGCGATACAGAAGCCATGGTACTTGATGAAGACTTTCTGAAAGCTATTGAATACGGCATGCCTCCCACAGCAGGGCTCGGCATAGGTATAGACCGTCTGAGCATGATAATGACCAACTCAAACTCTATACAAGATGTACTCTTCTTCCCTCAGATGAAACCGGAAAAGAAAGCAGATACTTCGGCTTTCGACCAGGAGCTAAGCAATGCGGGCGTGCCCACAGAATGGATAAACCCTATAAAAAAAGCCGGCTACAGTACACTGGAAGAATTCAGGAAAGCAAATCCCAATAAACTCTTCAATGATTTATGTGGTATGCGTAAAAAACTCAAACTCGAAATCCCCGCACCTCTTATTGATGAAGTAAAGAAGTGGCTCTCTGCATAAGTGATTATTAACTTTTTTAGGCTAACAACGGTCGAGGGTAAGCACTATGTCGACTTCAGGAAAAGTAACCACCATCTATTTCCAGTACAAATAAACTATTATTCTTCACTTTTCATTTCTTTTTTAGGCAATGTGTTTGCCCTGTGTTAGAAACTGTTAGGTATACTACAATATTTATATTTCAAAATTAATTATTCTTTAATCATTTTTTTTACAAAAACACCATTGTTATATTGTATTTTAATTAGATAAACCCCGCTTGCTAGTTTCGAAATATCCATTGCCGTACTTGTATTTGATATATTCATGTTTTTAACTATTTGGCCTTGTAAATTTATAATCTCAATTATTCCATTATTCAAGCCTTTAATTTCTATGTTATCATTTGTAGGATTAGGGAAAATTTCTATGTTGTTTTGTTTTATTGTTTTTTCATTAACCGTAACAGTTCCATTGTCATTGGTTTTGATTAGATATACATCATAAAATCCTGCACCAAAACTTTCTGTCTGTCCTGCAATAATATAACCGCCATCACTTGTCTGCTGAACAGAATTGCCAATATCAATACCTGCCCCACCAAAGGTTTTTGTCCATAATGAATCCCCAGCTGCATTTGTTTTAATGAGATAGACATCCCCATTAATCTGCCCAGTGATAATATAACCGCCATCTGTTGTTTGTTGAACTGACTTGCCATATCCACCAAAGATTCTGGTCCATAATGTATCTCCAACCGCATTGGTCTTGATAAGATAACAATTTGGATATCCGGTGCCAAAGCTGTATGATATTCCTGTAATAATATAACCGTTATCACTTGTCTGCTGAACCGAATTGCCTTCATCATTAGCTATTCCGCCAAATGTTTTTGTCCACAATGTATCTCCAATAGCATCGGTTTTAATGAGATAAACATCTTCAAGTCCTGCGCCAAAATTCTCTGTCATTCCTGTAATAATATAACCGCCATCATTTGTCTGTTTAACAGAATTACCATAATCACCATTTGCTCCGCCAAAGGTTTTTGTCCATGATATATCTCCATCTGAATTTGTTTTGATAAGATAAACATCATAAGTTCCAGCACCATAACTCCATGTCGTTCCTGTAATAATATAACCGTTATCACTTGTCTGCTGAATTGAATAGCCCCTGTCAACATCTAATCCACCTATGATTTTTGTCCATAGTGTATCTCCATCTGCATCGGTCTTGATGAGATAAACATCATATCCACCATTGCTAAAACTTTCTGATCCTCCTACCATAATAAAACCGCTGTCATTTGTCTCCTGAGCTGAATAGAAATCATCCCAACCTAATCCGCCAAAGAATTTTGTCCATAATGTATCTCCTGTAGCATTGGTTTTGATGAGATAAGCATCATAATTCCCGGCACCAAAACTCTCTGTCCAACCCGAAATAATATAACCATTATCACTTGTCTGCTGAACGGAATAGCCCACATCATTGTTTGCTCCACCAAAGGTTTTTTCAAAAGTTATTTGCGTAAAAGCGTTTAAAGCAAAAAACAAAAAAATAATCGTAAAAAACTTTTTCATAGTCTTGTAAATTATTGGTTAACAATTCATATTAATTTATTACATGTAAATATTTATTCCTTTTTATAGGCCAAAAAACTCAAATTATTAAGAAAGGTTTTATAATTAATTACATTTTTTTGTCAATAATTTTATGCACGATACTTAAACCTATAATTTCTACGGTAACAGCTTGGCTTTGGACTTGCTTTTACTTTCACTAATCCATCAAACTGCACCTCAAATATACAAAATAATTCAATAAGTCAAGTAATGATGACCAGCAAGGATAAAGCTAGCTGGAGTTATAGCCAGTACAATACAACGCTTGTTGCCAACTGGACGTTTTTATTATTTATTTCATTTTTTTTATCTTACAAGGGTCACATTTCCCTTTTTAAACAAAGGTTTTCCGTTCGAAAAAGTAATATTTGCGACATACACATACACACCTATTTCACAATCCTTATTTTCATATTTACCATTCCATCCAATATTTTTATCTCGACATTCAAACACCTTATCTCCCCAGCGGTTGTATATTGAAAATGTCAATTCTTTAATATTCTCGCCTTGAACATAAAGTACATCATTGTTGCCATCATTGTTTGGTGAAAAAATATTTGGAACATATAAAATATCAGAAATTTCAGATGGTAGAGGAACCAAACTATCATTGCATAAAGTATCAGGAGTATATTCCCAAAAATCGTTATAATATGTTTCAAAGTTTGCACCAAAACCAACATAACCCTTATTATTTATTGTGATCGCAACAGTTTCGTCTCTGATTGAACCACCAAAATTTGATTTTTGTATCCAAATATTTGAATCTGGAATATATTCCCATAATTCATTTGTAAATATACCAGTTGGTGGTTTTTCACCAGTACAAATATATCCTCTTGAACAAATTGAGAAACCAGCAGCATCACATATTTTTCCACCGATAAAATTTGCTTTTTGTGTCCAAACGTTAGAAGACTGATCCCATTCCCAGAAGTCATCAAGATAACCGGAATTTGAAAATCCAGTTCCAACATATCCTTTATTACTAATTGAAAAACTAATACTTTCTGATCTTGGCGTACCAGGGAAAACTGCTTTTTGTGTCCAAATGTCAGTAATTGGATCATATTCCCAAAGTTCATTCAGCAAAGCCACAAGAGTATCAAATCCTGTACATATATATCCTTTATTATTAATAGTAAAACATGCAGCTATTGCTCTTTTTCCACCTCCAAAATCTGCTCTTTGTGTCCAAATATTGGTATTTGGATCATATTCCCAAAAATCTTTTAGACATGAATGTGTGCTATCATGACCAAGACCAATATATCCTTTATTGCCTATTGAAAAGCCACAAGCGCACCATCTTTTAGATCCCGGGAAATTGGCCTTTTGTGTCCAAATGTCAGTAGATGGATTATACTCCCAAAAATCATTAGTAAGTCCATTATTTTCCTCTCCTGTTCCACAATAACCTTTTGTCCCTATTGAAAATGCTGCAGGATAATCTCTTCCAGTACCTGGGAAATTCGCTTTTTGATTCCACGTACCTTGTCCTATTGCAAGTCCATAAGATATGAACAGTGAAATAATTAAAATAATAAATTTGTTAAGCATTATTGGTTTTTTCTTCGTCTTTTTGGTAATATTTCGCAAACGCAACCATTTACTTTCCCTCTTCAAAAATAGCGGATAAACATCACCCGTCATGTCTTTTCCCTCCTTATCTGCAACTTTTTTTAAAAAAAACAATTTTTTATTTTATACTATCCTCTTTTACTCTACAATAATTAACAGGTTTTTCTTTGTGAATCTTTGTGCCTTTGTGGCATTAATTTGTATTATTCCACAATTATCTTATGCGATTCGCTATACTCTCCTGCTTTAATAAATACGACATAAGCGCCGGCTCTCAGCCCCTTTATTTCCATATTATATGTACCGGCAATATCAGCATGTTCTATCTTAATAAGCTTTCCCATACCATCGAACAACTCAATGGTGGCATCAGCTATTTTCTCCTTTACTGAGATTGACACCACATCTCTGGCAGGGACAGGAAAGACATCAGCTTTCTTAACATGGCTTTGTTGTTCCATGATATTTAAAGTAGGATTATAAACCTCAACAACAGCGCCATTTGAGGGTGTCCAGATAGAAAGACCTGTAGGCAATGTACACACAGGGTCATTAGGTCCGACCTGCCCTACGGTACTATAGATGTTGAATCTTACTGTTCTTACTTCTATTTTGGATTTGTTCACACACACCACATGAAAACCATCATAAGCAGCCTGATTGCGTGTCCATCTGTAAGCAGAATCAGCAGTATAAAAAGTATATAACGTTCTGAGCGGAGCACCCCAGCATCCCTCTCCTACAAAGACTGTCCCATTTACATCATCACGTTTAAAGCCGTGGTCGTAGCCGGTAGCGCTCGATGGTGCCGGAACTATAGGCCAGGTATATTTCAACACATGACTGTGTCCTTCAAAGACAAGCTTTACATTATATGGCTGAAACAGGCTGGCCCAGCAATCTATCATGTCCTGATTAGGCGTGGTAGTCTCAGCATGAGGAGCCATGGGCACATGATACTGAGCAATTTTCCAGTATGTCTGGCTCGAAGTGTTTGTATAATGCTGAAGATCGTTAGTTAACCAGCTTATTTCTGTTGTGTCGGTACAAACGCTTACAGTTTCTACAACTTTAAGGGTATAGAACCTGAACAGGTTGCCACCGAACGATAGGGCATAATAGTTATTAGAACTCTCAATATCAAACAATTGATAAATATCATCATTAAATTCATGATTGCCGAATGTGGCTATTATGGGTATCATCAATCCGCCATCAGCATCAGGGCCTATAGTAAGCTGCCAGTCTGAAAACCAGTTGGCATAGTAAATATTACCCATACTCAGATAATTGCTAAGGATAAAGTCGCCACTGAATGCCACAAAGTCCGGACGAATCTTTGCCACCAATTTATTGCCATTTTGCCTTTGCAGCCGGCAGTCGCCATCAGTGCAACTTTCAATTAAAGGGATATTGGTTCTGGAATCGCCACCGGCAATAAAACACACCCCATCGTTAGGATCATCAGTAATAGTCCTGAACGAAAAACGTGCGCTTACACTCTCATCATCTTTAATAACAAAATAATATTTTGTATGAGGTGTTAGTCCTGTTAACTCAGCAAAATTATTTGCCATCCCATCATATTGACTGGTTCTGTCTATACCATGACTCATAGGATATGAAGACCAGTTGGTTCCAAAATCTGTAGTACCAAAATACACCATCGCATTGGATGAGATGATATCGTTTGACCATCCGATGACTACAGTTGTTGACGGGTCGTCTCTGTAAGAAAGCCTGTAATACATGGTGTTTGCAAACGAAATATGCGAAACCGCTATTAGTATAAAAAGCAGAAAAACTATTATTTTTTTCATAAAAACGTTTATAAAATTGTATAAAGTTAATCTTAAAAAATAATTTTTTAATATTTTTCAAAAACTTTTTTAATAAGGCACTAAAGATTTTTATTTTATAAATACTTTTATGAAATAAGTATCAGTATAAGATACTTTAAAATAAGAAATATTTTTTCTTCGTTTAATATTATTACTATTTTTGCATATTAACATAAAAATTAATTAACCATGAAAAAACAAATCCTTTATCTATCAGCACTTTTAGCAGTTGTAGTTTTATTTAGCAGTTGCGGTAAATATCCAGATGGACCTGCATTCAGTCTTCGCACAAAAACAATGCGCCTGACAGGCGACTGGAAAGTTGAAAAAACATTTTTAAATGGCACTGAGCAACCAAACTCAGGTAATAATAGCTCTACTATCACTTATGTTAAAGATGGCACTGGTACAATGTCTTATGTTTTAGGAACAGCTACTCTTAGTGTATCTTTTGAATGGGAATTTGGTACAGGCAAAGAAACAATAAAAGTCAGAACCAAAGACACGGCCGGCAACTGGGGAAATTGGGATGAATCAACAATTTTAAGATTGACAAACAGTGAATTTTGGACTAAAGACACACCGACAGGCACAACCGATGAATATATCACACATTTTATCAAGTCTTAAGAGAGATTAACAGTAGTTATATTACCCTAAGCAACTAAATCAAATCCTTAAGTCTTTTATCAAGATTTAAGGATTTGTTATTTTTATCAAAAAAACAAACAATAAAAAAAAATTTTTTTATTTGATAAATTTGACTTATTTTTACGCTAAATATCGAAGTTTTATATTTACCGAACTAAATAATTTACATTATGAAATCAATAATCGTATTTGCTTTATCGTTATCTTTATTTATCAGTACTACTCTGAAGGCTCAGAATGTGGTTTTTATTTTTAGTGCTCCCGAAGGGCAAGAAATTATTAAAGTAGATGAAGATAAACATGAAAAATCTGTTGATTTTTTTGTTACCGGTTTAAATACTGTTGATGAAGTTTCTGCTTTGGTTCAAAAGATATCATCTGTTACCGGGGTTAACACGTTTACGATTTCAGAACAAGTGGTTGATGGTAAAAGAGCTGCTTCAGGTACTTTCGATGCTAAAGGCAGTCTCGATTTTTTCAGAGATCTCTTAACTAATGCAGGTATAGAAGATATTATCATCAATGGCGAAAATCTTAAAAGCAAAGATTTACAAAAAGTATGGAAAAGCCAGCAAGGTGATGAAAAAGTTGACCCACGAAAATAATACCGACACTAAATAATTTTTCTAGCCATCAAATTTCGTTGAATCAGGTTCTGAGAGTTAAAAAAGACCTCTTTATTTTTTCCTTTTGCTTCAATCTTAAATATTTTATATCCCTTTTCTTGTAGAAACTGAAATAAGGATAAGCTATATTCTTCGCCAAATTGCTGCTGATATATTCTGGGGTTGTATTCAAAATAAATGACACAATTGTTGTTTTCAATTATTTTGGACATGCCTTTCAACACTTCAAACTCGAAACCTTCGGTATCAATTTTTACAACAATATGCCGGCTCTTTAAATCTAATAAATCATCCAGTCTTTTCACCGGAACAATGTAATTGTCTGTTATTTGCAAATCTGATATCAGCAACGAAGATTGCTCGGGATATTTATTTACATTCAACTGTTTATCTTCATTTAATGAACCTAATGCACAATTATTAACGGTAATATGTTTATCGTTAAGACTGATATTTTTTTGCAGTATTTTAAAAGCTTCTTTTTGTGGTTCAAAAGCATAAACCTGAACATTGGGGAAAGCAGAACTTACCATAAGGCTGTGATAACCTATATATGCCCCGGCATCAATAAAAATCTCTGCTGACGCCAGATCCTCGAGCAAATTTTCTAAGATGTTTTTTTCGTAATACCCTGCCATAAGCAAGTGCATCTGATGGAAATCTTTGCCGGCATTTATTACAAGAGAATAATTGCAGATATTGCTTAGTTTAACTTTTACAATTTCATCTTGATTTCTATATTTCTTCGTAACTCTGAAATGCAGAAACTGTACCTGCTTGTAAAAAGGATGTTTACCAATTTTAACACAAAAGGGGAAAAAGAATAAACACTTATAAAAAGGCTTACATAAAATGTCCGCAACTTTTACTAATATTATTCTACAGTTTCGCATAACACTCTATATTGTATAGCTTTATCCACCTTCTCATCTTGTCCATGCCTGAAATAGGTTGACCAAAAATAGATAAAAATTGGTTAACAAAAACAGGAAAAAATGGGAAAAGAAACATTAAAAGAACAATTTAAAACCAG
>Ga0209083_1003838_pt1 | contig 12115 bp, 7 predicted proteins | sample AM7aDNAmetaG_FD_184132 | JGI IMG/M metagenome (GOLD analysis project Ga0209083, IMG submission 184132) | Freshwater microbial communities from Finland to study Microbial Dark Matter (Phase II) - AM7a DNA metaG (SPAdes) (version 3) | ecosystem: Environmental > Aquatic > Freshwater > Lake ...
GTTTCAACACCAACTTTTTCAGAGTTTTCTCTGAATGTATGTGCTTTTCTAAATTTTACTTTTTTTGGCATCAACATGACTTTTAAAATTATTTATTTTTTGTATCAGCGGCTTGTCCACTTTTCTTTGCAAAAATATCTCCTTTGTATATCCAAACCTTAATTCCCAAATCACCGTATGTCATGTGGGCTTTTTCTTGTGCGTAGTCAATATCTGCTCTCAAAGTTTGAAGTGGAATTCTTCCTCTTTTCAATTCTTCTGCTCTTGCGATTTCGGCACCGCCAAGTCTTCCTCCACAATAAATTCTGATACCTTTTACATCTCTATTTGCCATAACTTTTTCAACAGTTTGTTTCATAACTCTTCTGAAAGGCAATCTTTTTTCTAGTCCTTCAGCAATCATTTGTGCGACTATTGCAGAATTTGATTCTGGTGATTTTATTTCTTCTACATCAAGTTTAAAATCTGCTGGAATAGTAAGTTTGTGTCGTGAAGCAAATTTCATTATATCTTTTCGAAGTTTGACTGAGCCTTCCCCGCTTCTGCCGATAACAACACCCGGTCTTGATGTTTTTAATATCAATCTAAATGTTTTGTCATTTCTTTCCATTTCAATAGCACCAATATATTGGCCTCTCATTTTCTTTTCTAAATATTCTCTTAGCATCATGTCTGCTCTTAGAAAATCTTTATATTTTTGGCCAGTTGAAAACCATCGAGATTTCCAATCGCGGATTATGCCTAATCTATGTGAATATGGGTGAACTGAATGTGACATATTATTTATTTGGTTCTGACTTAACTTTTTCTGCTTTTTTTGCCTTTGGTTTTACTTCAACTTTTTTTTCTGTTGTTTCAGCTTTTACTACTGGCTTTGCTATAGTTTTCAACTTTGAAAGTTTAGACTTTTTTGCTGGCATATTATCTATTGTATCTAATTGTACAAAAACATGGCTTGTTCTTTTGTTGATTGGATAAGCCATTCCTCTTGATCTTGGCATTCTTCTTTTTAGAACTACGCCTGCATCTACTCTAAATTCTTTTACATAAAGCTGATCGGATGAAATATTATAATTGTGAGATGCATTTGCTACTGCTGAGTCTATCAAGTCTAAAAGTGGCTTTGCCGCTCTCTTTACCAAAAAAGTTAGAGAATTTTTTGCTTCTTCTACTTTTTTTCCTTTCACTAGATTGGCAACTAATCTTACCTTTCTTGGTGACTGTCTATAATCATTTAAATTTGCTGTAATCATCATTGGTTATTATTTTTTAGCTTCTGTTGATGCTTTAGCTGCTTTTGATGCTGAAATTTCTGATTCCTTTGCTGCGATATCAATATCTTTCTGCATTTTACCTCCGTGTTTAGTAAACTTTCTTGTTGGAGAAAATTCGCCAAGTCTGTGTCCAACCATATCTTCTGTTACCAAAACATCTATGTGTTGTTTGCCATTGTGAACACCAAAAACAAAGCCAACCATTTCTGGAGAAATCTGACTTCTTCTTGACCATGTTTTTATTGAACCTGTTTCTACGGGTTTTTTACCTTCTATTTTTTTTAGAAGATTTTCATCAACATATGGTCCTTTCTTTAGTGATCGTGACATCCCAGTTATAAATTTTATTGCTACTAATCTTTAAGTTTACTATCTTTTTTTGTTTTAAATTTTAACGCTTTTTTTACTATTCACTTCATCTCGTTATTTATAACGGGACAGGTAAAATATTTGCGTAAAATAAAACAAGAAGCTCCTAAGAGCTCGAGTAAACATATTAGCAAAATCCAAAGAAATGTCAAGAAAATAAAGAGCCCTGTGACAAAACAGGGCGACTATATTTTCTTGACCCCGTCACTATTTCCACTAAATCAAAACAATCATTAAAATTGGCGAAAAAACATGTTATTTAATAATAATCAATAAAATCAAATAATAAAAATGGTGTTGGTGGGTCAACAGCTAAAACGGTGTATTTGAGCCATACTTTTTAAAATGAGATAAATTACCTTTCAACATTAATACCAGCAGTATTATTTGTACTTTCTTTTGATTCAAAATAACCGGTAACTCCCATGATCAGAAAGCTGATACCAACAATGACAGCAAAGGTAATTAAAAATTTGAAAAATGTTGAATTAAACATACCTATTATTATAGCACCCGTCTTGGCACATTAAAAATTATAAAATATATGTGCAAAAGCCTTCATCCCATTTATGGGAATATCTATTAGTTTTGTCCAGAAACTTTTTGTGGATGAAGAAGTTACTGCTTCAGCAACTGTAGCTGTTTCTTGGAGATTGTCGTTTGTGGATAAGTTTTTTGTGTCATTAGTTATTGTGGTAGTTTTTTGTGGTGTTTGAGATACTGCAATCTGTTTTTTATATTGTTCAGCCAATACTTCCGCTTCAGCAACAGAAATGCTTGGGCTGTCCGATAATGTTTCGGCCTGTGTGGTTGTTGCAACACTCGATAAAACTGAATTTTCTTGTTCTCTACTTGAAAGATTAAAATACGCCACTTCCCTACCAGATGGATTTGCTAAAGCGACTCTTTCGGTTGATGAGCTAATATTTAAATCGTCTTTAGATAAAATAATTTTATTATTCGCACTTATTATTGTATCTTTTGGAAAAATAAAATCTTTTTCGATACCGCGAATTTTCCAACCACCAATATTAATTTCTGTTTTACCATTATTTTTTATTTCAATATCTCCGCCTAAAATTTGTACTATCGATATTTCTGGATTAATTACTTTTACTATAGTTCTAGACACTGAACTTTCTTCTCCGCAAGTGCCATTTAACACAACCTGATATTCACCGGCGTACTTATATGTATGTGTGATATTTTTTCCACCTACTTCAAAACCATCTCCAAATGACCAGCTAAAATTTGGTGTGCATTGATTTGTACTAGGTACAGAATATTTTGCATCAAATTCTAAAGGAGAGCCAACTAGAGCCATTCTTTCTCTACCAGCGGACATTTGAAAAATTGTTTTTTCTGTATAATTGCTTAGATCTTCTATACCCGAATGCGCGGAAACGTAAACAGTTCTTGTAACAATTTTTGTTGTTTGAGTATTGGTGCTTGTTGATATCGTACTTGAAGATGTATTATTTTGATTATTTGTATTATCTGTTGATGTTGATATTTGTTCTTCTATAAAACCAATGGTTGCAGCAGCAGTTTCCCAAATACCACCAATTTTTTGCAAAGAATTTCCATCTCCCGATGCACCCATAGAGGAATCATAAGACATCGAATCAATTATTACATTTTTGTCATCCTTAATAGCCACGGTTCCGGAAGCGTTTGTTAGAGTAAAACTGCTATCGAATACTTTTCCATGATAATTCGGGAAATTGATTTTAAAATTAATAGGATTGTCTACCAAAACCACAGAATCTCCTTTACTTATAGTCGTTGAACCATCCAAATCTTTAATCAAATGATTGCTATCGTTAATGGTCAATTTAATTTTGGAAATATCTATATCTGATTCATTATCATTTATGATTTTGACCCATTCCTTATCAGTGTCAGTGCCTTTGGCATCATACATAACTTCAACAATAGATATTTTAGCAAAAACTTTTTTAACAAAAATAAAATTAGTAATAAAAATTAATAATATACAAAATAAAAAGAACAAATATTGTTTGTTTTTTAGCATAATTACAAAATATTTTATCATCCCAAAAAGTTCTCTCCTAATTTTTCTGTGGATAACTTTCATCCCCGAGGTGGAGCCTCGGGGATTTTTTTTTGATTTTATTGCAAACAAAAAACCGCCTTTCGGCGGTTTTTTGTAACCTATTCTTCTACGACGAATCTCGTAGATAGAATCACAAGTGGTTAGTTAGACAAGTAGTTTTGATTTGATGTTGAATATGAAGGAATCAAAGACGCATCTAATTGACCTGAATTTCCTTCGACATCGTACCATCCTAATGTTGTTGGTGCATCCAATTGTGTTGTAAGAGCATCAGTAGCAACACCAACTGTTACGCTGTCAACACTGCCATATAGTGAGTAACTATATGTACCTGGAGCTAAATTGTAGTTAGGTACGAATACAACTGATCCTATACCTGTTGCTGTCATTACTGATGATGTCGCTACGACTGTATTACTGCTGTCTTTAAGGACAAGAGCTGCACCCGTTGTGGTTGCTGTTTTTCCTTGTAGAATAGTAAATCCAATTTTAGACATTTCAACCGTCTTACCAACAACTGTAATTGATATATCAGCCAATTTAAGTGAAGTGCTTTTTGTCAAACCTGTTCTTGATGCTGAGATCAAAGAAACAAGTGGGTAAGCAGCTACTGGTGACATAGCCAATGTTGATTTGTTTGGGTAGAACGTTGTTGTATTATTTCCTGCTTGATATTTAACAGAAGTTAATACTAACTGAACTGGAACTGCAGATGTAATACCTCCAGCTGTTACTCCAACTGTGTTATAAGCAACAGAGACTGGGATATTTGTACCCACATTTGAAACTGGGATTTGAATATTTAGACCAGAAATTGTTGTTGTAGCACCTGCTGAAACTGGAACTGTGACTCCTCCAACAGAAATTGATGTAATCGCATTTAAGTTTGTAGAGCTTGCCATAAATCCAAGGTCAGTAATAACTGATGTACCGATGGTTGATGTAAATGTATATGTTCCAATAACTGAGTTTGCTGATGTTGAACCACCAATAACAAGTTGTGCTGATGTTGGTGTAACACCTGATGCAAGACCTGATGTTGACAATGAACCATTTCCAACTGTCAATACCTGTCCATATATAGGTGTAACCTGTGAAGCGTCAATATTGCTATTAACACCTGTAGCTGTAACTGCCAAACTTGTAATAATTCGGTTTGTTGAGCTATGTGTACCGTTTGTAGCTGAAGCTGTAACAACTGGTGTACCAACTACTTTTGCAACTGCAGTAAGTGTTACTTTTGTAGCATCACTTGTAGCTGTTACTGTGGCAGAAGCGGCTGCGTTTATAGCGGCTGCGAATGCTGTCATTTCAGTTGTTGTTGCAACTGAAGCGACTTGGTAATTTACTGTCGTTGCGCCGATAACTGCAGTCAAAGTATCACCAACTTCAAGATTTCCTGGAGTCAATGTGGATACCTGAGATGCTGTATCAACACCACCGGCTAATACTGTTTGTGCAGCAGTTGTATTTGTTCCTCCTGCTGTTGTTGTTATAAGATTACCAACTGTTCCAGCTGTGTTAGCTGTAAGAGTGATAACTCCTTGGACTGATGAAGCTGCAACAAGAGATTGGGAAGCATTTATTAATGCTGCTAAGTTTGCTGCTGCAGTTGTAGAAGAAACTATTCCTCCTGCTGTATAAGAAACAAGAACACCGTTAATTGTAGTACTTGCAATTTGTCCAACCGTTAATTGGTTAGAAATTGTAACTGTACCCGAAGCTTTAGCTCCGGCAGATCCTGCGGTTGTTGTTGCTGAAACTAATGTTTGTGCTGTATCTGAGTTTGCAACTGAAGCAACTGCTCCAATATCTGCAAATACATCTACTACGTGTGTACCGTTTGCTGGGATTGTGAAGTTTACTCCAAAGTTGTTTGAACTTTGAGGATTTACAGATGTATTAGCATCTGAAATTTTCAAATTTGACAAACCTGACAAAGGCAAAGTGCTTGATGATGCAATACCTAACACCAAAGTAGTAATTCTTACTGGCTCTGATGAATTTGAGCTCAAATTAAACGAACCTATCTTAACACCAGTTGAATTGGCTGTTACAGATGAGTTGTTAAATGAAGCATTTGTAGCAACTGTCAAACCTCCACCAACGATTGTCATTGTTGGTCCAGCAATTGTAGAAACTACTGTTGGACAACCCTGAATTGTACCTCCCGTTCCAGGGAATGTACACATTTGTGAAGAATATGAACCCTGAGTGTTATTTGCATAACCACCCAAAGTTACAATAACTTGAGAAGCAACTGGTGTACTACTACCTATTGAATCTTTCAAATCTCCTTTAACTGTAAGTGTAACTGTTTGGTTTGCACTTATTACCAAAGAAGAACCTAGGCTAAACAAAGTGCTTGCTGTTGGTAATACATTTTGTGAGCTTGAAATTGCAATACCGTTTGCGTACAAAGCGACATTTGACAATTTTTGGTTGGCTGAGATGTTAAGATAAGAAATCTTTTCATCCTCACCGTAAGCTTTTAATGTATATTGTGCCAAAGGAACATTTGTTGAACCGTAAACTATATTTCCAGAACTCAAATTTGAATCCTGAGAGATAGATACGTTACCGACAGTAACAGAAATATTAACTGTGGTTATTGGAAGTCCTGAAGCCGCTATTCCTACGTTATAGTTTGAATCTATAACAGAAATATCAGCTGCATTCTGAAGTGATAATGAGAATGATCTTGATGAACCATTAACAATATCTGCTCTTATCTCAAGAGTTCTTGAGCTGTCTATCTTGTATGGCATTGCAGTAAGATCAAAAGTGATCATACCGTTTGCATCTATACCAGAAGCTTTAGCTGCTTGAACCCCTGAAATGTATAGGTTCAAATTCTGAAGTGAATTTGATGGGATTGAACCAATAACTTTAACTGCCAAACTCTTTAGCCAAACATATCTTGTTATACCAGATAATGTTGCTGACCAAATTGTTTGACTTAATGTCCCTGCTTGAACAGTTGGACTAACTGCTAAGTTTGCAAGACTAAGTGGTGAAATATCTCCTGCCGAAGCAACTGTCATAACTGCACCAGATACTGGATATACAGCTGAGACTACTTGGCTTGTTGACCCTAATGTTACACCTAAAAGTGAAACATTTACTGTCTGGCCTGCTGCTGCTGTAAGAAGAATGTCTGACTTAACAGCGACTGTGACTGAAGAACCTGCTGGGATTGTAAACAATCCTTGTCCAGCATTAAATGTTATTTTTCCTGCTGAAACTGTTGCTGAATCTGTCAATCTAACAGCACCTTGGAACAAATAAACATTTGAAAGTGATGTATCTGCTGATACTCCACCTCTTTGTAATGTTATATTTGTAACGACTGCTGGAACTGCTGATGTGTTTTGGAATGTATATTCCGCAAGATCAGCTGCTGCTTGACCTGCGATGATAGCACCTGATACAGGTGAACTTGCAGCCAATGATACTGCAACACTTGAACCTGTTGGGACAACTGTTGTACCTTGTGAAACTGTAGTTCCTGCTGAAGCATTTACTACTCCTCTTGTTTTAGCACCAAAGTATCCTGCTGCTGGTGTTATTCCTTTTGACAACTGGAATTGTATCAAAGCTGCTTTTGTAAGCGCTCCGAAATATCCTGTTGCTGGAGAAATTCCTAGCAAGTTTTGTAATGCTGTAACATCAGCACCTCTTGATCCGACTGTTAAGTCTTTAGCAAAAGTATATCCTGATGAAACTGTTACGACTGATGCTGGAGCTATTGAAGCTGTAAGTGATGCGGCTTGTGAAGCATTGATAATCCCTGCGCTCAAAAGCATAGAGATATCACTTGCTGTCAAAGCTGATGCAACGTTAGCACCCGCCAATGAAAGTACCAATGCGACTGACGCAAAGATACCAATTAATTTTTTACTCATATCTAATTTGTAATTTTTAAATTAAAAGAAAAAACTTTCCCTAACATTAACTAATAAAAAACTAATAACGTTGGAAAGAATTATCTTTATTTTCTCACCAGTAAACTTTTTGATAAACAAAATTTTATTTTATTTATCTCGAGCAAAATAAAGTGTTTCGACTAAAAACAATTTTATTTAAATCTGATGAACGTCTATTCTCTCATTGAAATTTTTAAAATGACCTTCTAAAAATTTCGAGATAACACGTGGCCGACACATTGCACACGCGACTTTCTTTCTACTATTCCTAATTATTTATATTCTCATACACACGATCACCTTGAGCAGATGAAAGTTTTTTAGTGTTTGAGTTCGACACAAACAAAAAGGATTAGCTGACGTAAACGAAAACTGAACTTTCTGTGATTTTCCGAGTATTCAATTGTCAAAGTTCTCGACCACTGACAAATGGGTTTGAGCAAACCCGAATCAGTATTTCTGTATTGGTTTAACCTTTTAAAGTTAAACCGATTAGACCGCCTTTAAGCCGTCTAAATCTTGAGAAATATAAAGCGCTTTTAGGCACTTAATAAATCTCAATCTATATTATATATCTTGTTAGAATATCTAGCAAAATATATAACTGTGGATAACTAAAAAAAGCTTCTACTTATCGCACTTAACTCTTAAAAAATTAAAGGCTTTAAATAAAAACTGCAACTAATTACGACCACAACTATATTCTTACATATTATAAGCAAAAAGGCAATTATAAATTTGGTCTATTTTACACATGTATTTAATAATAATTAAGATGAAATTCTAAAAGTTTTAACATAATGGTGGTGAGCAGAAAGAGAAGCAAATAAAGGACAGAAAAATAGCCCTGTTTCCTGACTAGGAAACAGGGCTATTTTTGTCTTATTATTTGATAATAAAATATTTTGACCATCTTCTCTCGCCTTCTTTCTTTAGGACACCTTTTGAAACAAGTGATAGGAGTTCTCTTTGGATTGTTTTTTCGCTACAACCCTTAATATTCTTAGCAAAATCTTTGATTGTTAGCTTCACACCACTTTTTAACATTGATAGTATTATTTCTTGCCTACTATTTTTGTCCTTTACAGTTTTTCGTGAGACATCATTATTTGTTAAAGACACGTTTCCATCTATCACTGCTTTGTCCGATTGGCTTTGTCCTTTATTGTTGTCCTTTAGAAAATCATTCTTAGTAATGTCCAGACCCTGATGGTAATTTGGAAAGACCTGGTCTTGCACAAAATTATAATCTCCATCAAAAAGATTTGGTTCAAAAGCAATCTTTGCTGAAGAATAATTTGATGCTGAAGTAATCAAAAAATTAGCTAGTTTTGTTAGTTCTGAAGTGATTATATAATGATTGTTTTTTGATATCATTTTTGTGTGCTCTGCAATATCAAAAAGGGTTGATATTTCAGTAATAGCTGACAGTAAATTTTTATGATATGTTTCTTCCCCCCAAATTCTATCGGACATTTCCAAAACGTTACCAAGCATCTTGTGTGAGATATGTCTCGCTCTTTCTTTCATTGGCTCTTTATCAGACATGTGACTAGTAAGTAGGTATATACCTTTGACGAGCTTTTCTGTCTTTTGAAATATAAAAAGTCCGTATGAGTCACCATCAAACAATATTCCGATATCGGCTTTAACAATAGGGTTATTTTGACCTTGAGGATTAACTAAATTATTTTGATTCTTGTTTTCCATAATTAAGTTGATTATTGTCTTTAATAAAACGTCCTTTATTTTATTACTGTCTTTTAAATTTTGTCTTTTAAGATTTATTGGACAAATAGTTAAGTTAGATAATGATATTATGTCCATTAGGAAATGTAAAGAGCAAATACACCATTGCAAAACATATTCTATTGCTGTAGCAATAGGTATTGAAATATACATAAGTATTACTAATTTCTTGCGCGCGTGGCGAAGCAACCTAAGTTTTTATTGAATTTATTTGTGAACTATTTCACTACACCGACAACGGGGCTATATGATTTATTATTACAAAAAAAATCACAAGAAATAATATTGAAAATTTGATATAATTATCAGAAGTTTTTATGTTGTAAATTAAAAGTTTGAACTAAATAAATATTAAATGGCTAAAAAAAATAAAGATAAAAAAATAAACCAGAAGTCATCAAAAGAAAATATTTTAAGTGGAATTAAACATCAGACTAGACAAGGTATTTTTGCGGTAGTTTTTATTGTGCTCGCAATTATTTTTGTCCTTGCATCTATTAGTAATTCTAACGGTGGAAGTTTTGCTGGACCAGTAGGCCAAGAACTTTATAAAATACTTTCGTTGCTTCTTGGCATTGGATATTTTCTTTTGCCTGTATTTTTTCTCATGCTCAGTATTTCATTTTTTAAAGCAGAAGAAAGAAGTTTAAACAAATTAAAAATTTTTGGTGGCCTATTCTTTTTTATTTCAGGACTTGGACTTATAAATTTAATTTCGACACAATATTGGACTGCGCAAGGCGGATATGTAGGATGGGTTATCTCCACTCCCCTTTTGAAAATGTTTGGCTTTTACGCAAGCACAATAATTTTGCTAGCTCTATTGATTATTTCTTTCCTAATTTTATTTGAAACAAAACTTACAATTGATTCGCTCATGTTTTGGAAAAAGAAAGAAAAAGAAGTTGAAGAAAACGATGATGATATCCAAATGATTGCTGACAAGGCCGAGGAAGATGAAGAAAAAGCAGACGAGGTTGAAAAAGAAAAAGAGGACAAAAAAGAGAAAAAACAATCAAAAGGTTTCTTTGTAAAAAATGGTGATGAAGAAGATTCCGGAATTAAATACAATCCTCGAGCTCTCGGTAGCACAAAATATGTTCCTCCCCCACTATCATTGCTTGAAGACGACAAGGGGAGAGTTGTTTCTGGTGACATAAAAGCAAATGCGAATATTATTAAAAGAACTTTGCAAAACTTTGGCATAGACGTAGAAATGGATGAGGTTTCTATCGGTCCATCAGTCACTAGGTACGCGTTGAAGCCCGCAGAGGGTGTCAAAATTTCGAGAATTTTAGGTTTACAAAATGACCTATCGCTTGCTCTCGCCGCACACCCACTTAGAATTGAAGCTCCTATCCCAGGCAAATCTCTTGTAGGAATTGAAATACCAAACTCAATAAAATCCACCGTTGGTCTTTCAATGCTTATTGGTTCTGAAGAATTTCAAAAATCTGATAAACCATTACTTGTAACTCTTGGAAAAGGTATTTCTGGAAAATCACACTTCGTAAACGTAGCAAAAATGCCCCATGTTCTTGTAGCTGGTGCTACTGGCTCTGGTAAATCTGTAACTATACATGCAATGATTACGTCATTACTTTACAGAAATTCTCCTGAAATAATGAGATTTATAATGATCGACCCAAAAAGAGTTGAGCTTACTTTGTATAACAAAATTCCCCACCTTCTTACACCTGTTATTACTGATGCAAAGAAAACTATTCTTGCTTTGAAATGGGCAACAAAAGAAATGGACCGCAGATATGATATTTTAGAAGCTATGGCAGTAAAAGATATAGATTCTTATCATAAAAATATTTTTAATCCTGAAATTCAAAGAATAAATGAGTTAAAGAAAAAAGGCACATATAATCCTGACAAGCATGTTGCACCTGAGCCTATGCCATTCATTATTATTGTAATAGATGAACTTGCTGATATTATGATGGCTTATCCACGCGAGCTTGAAGCTGGAATTGTCCGTTTGGCACAAATGAGCCGAGCTGTCGGTATTCACCTTATCATTTCCACACAAAGACCATCCGTTAATGTTATCACCGGTATAATTAAGGCAAACATTCCTTCAAGAATTGCGCTTCAGGTTGTTTCTCAAATCGATTCAAGAACAATTTTAGATACTCCTGGTGCAGAAAAACTTCTCGGGGCTGGAGATATGCTTTATATGGGCGGAGAAATGTCAAAGCCAATTAGAATCCAGTCTGCTTTTGTTTCAGAAAAAGAAGTTAAAGATGTTGTTAAATTTTTGGTTGATGAATATAAAAATGAACTTATTGGTGGAGAAATTGACCTCGCTGAAGTCGCAAAGAGTGGAGAAAGTGATGGTGTTGGAGTATTTAATAGTCTAGAAGATGATGGTAGCGATGAGCTTTACGAACAAGCTAAGGAAGAAGTTTTGAGAGCGGGTAAGGCATCTACTTCATACATACAAAGAAAATTACGTGTTGGATATTCTCGTGCGGCGAGACTCGTTGATTTACTTGAAAAAAATGGAGTTATTGGACCAGGCGATGGCGCAAAGGCAAGAGAAGTTATTGGAGCAAATAAAATTGAAAATGTAGAAGAAAAACCACTTGAAGGAGTTGAACATAATGACGGAGATTACTTATAAACCCGTTAAAGTTTTTACTAACGCATTATGCAATACATATATGTTATACAAAGTGCAAAAGATGGTCAATTGTATACAGGTTGCACCA
>Ga0209083_1003841_pt1 | contig 12107 bp, 15 predicted proteins | sample AM7aDNAmetaG_FD_184132 | JGI IMG/M metagenome (GOLD analysis project Ga0209083, IMG submission 184132) | Freshwater microbial communities from Finland to study Microbial Dark Matter (Phase II) - AM7a DNA metaG (SPAdes) (version 3) | ecosystem: Environmental > Aquatic > Freshwater > Lake ...
CTCCCAGTTTTACCATGCGCTGGGTTTTTTCATCGAGAGGCCCGGCCGCAGAGCAGTCCGCCGCCAGGGCGTCAAAACTTTTGGTTACCTTCGGGTAGCGTTTTTTGAGGTTCGTATAATATTCCGGTGAATAGCGCATGATACCCTCCTATAAAATATGATATTGGTCCGCCCGGTCTTTCCGTCTCCCGCCGTGTGCCGGCAGGTCCCGAACACCTCCTTACTTCAATTATACTTCGATTGCGCAGTTACACAATACCTGTAAAGGCGGACTTAGTTTCAGGAAGCACGCCAGTCGGCAAACCCACGGAACAGGCGAAACCGCAAGCAAACCGCCTCCGCTCACTTCAGTTCTCATGGATTTGTTGAGCAGCCTGAAAATAATCGAAGATCCACGTAACCGAATACAGGATGCCTGATACGACATGGCGCATATGCGCATATTGTAATTTATCTACCGTAGTGTGATAATTAGGTGCTTGGAGGCCTGAAAATGCGTTATAAACTCACGGTATCAGCAACAACATCATTTCTTGCCGCGGTGCTTGCGCTGTCGGCCTGCGGGGGAGGAGCTAAAACTACCACCGGCACGCAGCCGCCGGTCACCACCAGTGCTGCTGCGCAAACCACCGGCACCCAACCGCCGGTCACCACCAGCGCTGCTGCGCAAACCACCGGCAGCAGCCAGTCAAATATCTCAACCACCCCGATAGCCAGTACACAGCCTGCCACCGGATTTTTAGTCGTCGTCACAGCGGGAACCGCCGTGCCCCCTGCCGGGATCCGCGTTATGTTTCAAGACCCCAACCCGGGCAAACAACCCGCCACAAAGGTCCCTCATATACTGGACGGGGCTTTTACGAACTGCCTGACATGCCATTACAGCGAGCCTGCCGTGGGCAGCCTGTTTGCAGTCGATGTGCAGCATCCCTGTATCGAATGCCACGCTGTCGCCCCTTCGGTCGGCTTCGACCCGAGCCATTATTGCGGCGACACTCCGACTCAACCCCTGCAGCTATCTTGTATCCTGTGCCACAAGGCGGCTTAAAGGAAATAAGTCCATTCCGGAGTCGGCTGTTTTCGATGCCTATTCTCAGCAGTGTTATTTACCATGGGAATGAAAAAACATTGGCGGGGAGTATCGTATGATCAGGCGATCTCTACACCTTGCAACCAGTGCCGTTGTATGCCTGATGGCCTGCATTTTAACGGGCAGCGGATGTTCCCAATCGGCCTATTCTTTTGAGCAGCCGATGGCCCTGGGCCCGGCCCCCGTCAGTGTGTCTATCGAACAAATAAGCAGCGAGTATAAAAATGACCCTGCAGCCGCCGATGCCAGATACCTGGATAAAATATTATCGTTTGGGCAGGTCACGGTCGAGGATGTTCATACTTACTATTACTCGGTAGGGGCAGGCCAACCCTGGTCTCTGCAAGTGGAATATTTCACCTCCGGAAATGTTGCATTCCAGCTGCTTGATTTCAAGGGAGCCCAACAGAACGTACAGGCGGGCTATATCCTCATTCTGGAGGGCATGTGCAAGGGCCTGGTAAAGGATGGGCATGTTCTGGTTACGGACTGCTGGTATAAGAGCATTCAAGGCGATATCGGAACCGTTATAACCCGCGCCGGCAGTTACTAGCAGCGACCCGTCACTACAAGCCATAGAATGCTCCCGGGATTTCGAGAAGAAAAAGAGCCGCGCGAGGACCGCTTGCGGGAAAATGAACGCCGAAGCCGTCGTGTTATCGTTTTGACCCTTTCATCCCCCGCCGTTCCATTATCAAATGGAAAAGCCCCCCTGACATCAGGAGTATCCCGCCCGACAGTGCCGCCCTCCAGCCGATAGTTATCGCCAGCCAGAGCGAGGTCAAGGCCCCTAAAACGGGCGGAACTATATTTACCAGCACCTGTTTCAAGGCCCCCGATTTGCCGCTGCGGAATATCTTTACCGCTCCTGCATTGACGCCCGCGAAAACAAGCAGGGTACTGAAATTTGTGTAGTCCGCGATATCTTTGATATTCCTGAACACGACGAAGAGGCCGGCGATGCCCCCCACGGCGATAATGGTAAACCACGGGGTGCGCCGGCCCTCCCCGATAACACAGAACGTCATGGGCAGCGCTCCCGCACACGACATGGCCCACATGGCCCGTGACGAAGTGAACAGCAGGAGAAGGACGGTATTGCCGGTTGCGGCGAGCGCGATGAGAGTCAGTACCAGGTCCGCTTTTGCACCTAAAATCCTGGATGCCACCGCCGCCAGCGGCGCACTGGTCTGGCTCAGCCCCTGCCATCCCAGCACGCTGACTGCGGAGATGCTGACCAGCAGATAGATGACCGCGCTGATACCGAGGGCCAATAAGATCGCTTTCGGGAGATCGCGCTCGGGGCTGTGCATCTCCTCGGAAAGATTGGCTATTGCTTCAAACCCCAGGAAGGCGAAGAAGACCAGTGGGGCTGCCCCGATAACTCCCGCTATCCCCCGCGGCATCTCGACCAGGTTGGCCTGCCCGAAAGAAGGGATGCCGATGACTACCACAAAAATCAAGCCTGCAGCGGCAGCGAGAGTGAGTATCCCTGAAAGAACAACCGACTCGCCCACCCCGATAAATACCACGGCGGAGGACAGGATGATCAATACCAGGGCGCCGCTGACTGGAGGCAGGCCTGAAAGGTGTTCAAGGTAGCTGCCGAATCCCAGGGCCACGGCGGCTGAAGATATCACGGTGGCCCACAGCATCATCCAGCCGCTCAGGAAAGCGGGGACCCTGCCGAAAGCCATGCCGATATACTGGAATTCAGGAGCATTTTTGGGCTTCAGGCGGGCCAGCCGGGCGTATGAAAATCCCGTCAGGGCTGCCACGAAAGCCGCGATCAGGAATGACAGCCAAACGGCGTTGCCCGCTTGCCCGGCGGCCACGCCCAGCAATACATAGATCCCCGCGCCCAGGATCAAACCCACGCCGATGATAGTCGCCGCCCATAATCCGAGGCGTTTCGACAGGCCGGTCTTTACGGCAACGAACGGCTCATTCATGTCACGGGCTTCTCATACGGGTTCCATCACGACCTTCATACGCACCAGCATAACTGACCCGCTTTGCCGCCGTCAAAACGATCATGAAGCCAAAGGTATCCGGGTTTCGGGGGAAATCGATTTGCGTCTCCTGCCCTCCGCGTATTATCCTTACGTGACCATGAAACTTATCGTAGGTTTGGGCAATCCGGGCAACCAGTATGCGCACAGCCGCCACAACATCGGCTTCATGTGCGTTTCGCACTTCGCCAAAACGCGGGACTGGAATTTCGAAAAGAAAGAGGGCCTCGCGAGGACCGCCCACGGGCGGCTAAACGGCGAGGAGATCGTGCTGGCCCGCCCGCAGACCTTCATGAACCTCAGCGGTGAAGCCGTCCAGAAGCTGACCATCAAATACCGCATCAAGCCCGAAGACCTCATCGTCATCCACGACGAGATGGACCTGCGCCTAGGCATCATCCGCATACGCAAGGGCGGCGGTTCGGCAGGGCATAACGGCGTCGAATCGATCATCAGGGAGATCGGCACGGCCGATTTTATCCGCCTGCGCGTTGGCGTCGGACGCCCCGAAACCGCCCCCGGCGAAGAGCGCCGCCAGGTGGTCGGGTTCGTGCTGGGAGAATTCAGCCCGGACGAGGCAGGGGTCATCAAGCAAGTCATCGGCGAGGCGGACATGGCCATCGTTTCCCTCTTGGGGGAGGGGCTGGATACGGCCATGAACAAGTTCAACAAAACCAACGCGCCGAAGAAGGAAAAGCCGCCGGCGGAGAAGAAAGAACTAAAAATTCCACTCCCCTCGCCCCGAGAGGGAGAGGGTCAGGGTGAGGGTACACGGGGCTTATCAAATCCCGGTGACGTAAAAAAAGCCGATTAACGCGCCCCTCATTTTTTATCTTCTCCCCCGGTAAATGGGGGAGAAGAAGACCGAGCCCCGTTATTATCGGGCTTGCTCCGACAATCCAGATACCAGGGTCCGGAATCTCATATTCTGGATCCCTCGAGCCTCGAGGACAAGAACACCCGAGCCTCGGGTGCGAGAACCTTGGGGAACAACCCAAGGCACCCGAGCGTCGGGCGCGAGAACCTCGGGGCACATCCCAAGGCCTCGGGGGACCCCCAGGTTCGATTCTATACATTGGGGCATGATTGACAAGGCGTTTGTAGGGGCACGGCGCGCCGTGCCCCTACCCTGACAATCAAAAAGAGCCCCGACAATCCATTAGTTCCGACCGACGACATTTAGTATTGTCTCGCTGCGCTCAACAACCAAATGGAGGGGGTCACTCGAGCCTCGAGTACAAGGACACCCGGGTCTCGAGTGCGAGAACCTTGGGGAACATCCCAAGGCGAGGCCCGGGTCTTGGCCCGTGATGACAGGCGGGAGTAGGGGCAGCCCGAACCGCATTTCGTTTTGAACTACGCCTGATCTTTGGCCCTTAACGACATGACTATCCCGGCGGCGCTCGCCACGATCCCGAGTGCGCCGAGCACATCAAGAGCCGGTTTCATGGTCGTATTGCATGTGTGAACGAGGGTCTGGCAGGTACCGATGAGGACGTTCGGCAGTGCCAGTACAACTCCGAAGATTAGCAAAGCTGTAAGGCTGAGGTAGCCCGTCACCTGCTTGCGCCGGTTGAACAGCAGCATCATGCCGATGCCGGCCAGCGGGATGGCAGAGCCGATCTCGGCGACACCCGTCCAATGGCATTTCATGGGGACCTTGTTGCCGTTCGCGAGAACGCTCAGCATCCCCTGGGACTGGCAGTCCGTAAAGTGAGGGACAACCCCTATCGCGATAGCGAGCGCGATAAATATCACCCCGAGGACCAGGTTCGTCGTTTTCATAAAAGCATCTCCTTTATTGCCTAGAGGCAACTTTGCGATCCAATGGCAGTTTTCGGCCCTTCTCGGGCTGATGCCTGTAATTTGAAACAAAAGTTGAAAACTAGATTTTAGAGCGAGGAGGCTGCCTGGGAGGGGCGGTGAATACCGATTCAGGTTCTTCACCGGCGAGAGGTACGATCGTTGCGGAAATCAAACATTGGCTGCACGACAATGCAGAACCATACAAAAACGGCATGGGTTCAGAGTTGTTCAAAGCCCCCCTGGGCATGGGTTCGCTGGTCCTAAGTACCGCTTTTACCGGCAGGCACGGGAGGCCCGTATGCGTTTGTCCCATTTGAGGTGACGACTGCACGTCGCAGGCGGACGCCGGGCAAGGCATAAATGCCATCCCGAGACAGTCTGTTTTGGGACAACATGCACGGGGGTTGGCCGCCCACGCGACGATGGCTAAAAGCAACATGCACCCCAATGCTATCCTGGCCAAATACGCTCCTGTAAAAGTGTTTCCATAATCGCATACAGGCGTTTCAATCAGGGCGTATTATAAATGCGGCCCTATTAAATTATCATGCAATAAGGCGAAAATATGTTAAATATTTATTACAATTCACCGAAGTCGTTACAGGCACTGCTTTGTCATGCCGGAGGATGACAATCGTCTTTATCTGTCATTGACCCGACAATCCATTTCCGTTAATTTGTCGTGCCGACAAACCATAAATAGCCTCGAAACAAACCGCCGGGATTATTTAGTATTATCTCGCTGCGCTCGATAAGGCAGAGGTAATGGACCCCGGATACTGCGGTTCCGGGGTGACAGGGTGGAGTTGGGGTTGAATCGGCCCTGGATCCGGGTCCGCCTAGGCGGAGAGGGTCGCGTGCCCCGTTTGTCATTGCGAGGAGGCGACCGACGCGGCAATCTCGTTCCCCATCCTCCCCTGTTCCGCCCCGTTACGCCAGAGGATGACCACCCCCTTTCCTCCCCCTGTCACTGTCGAATTGTTGACAGTATGCCACATAATATATTAATATTCGTATATTAATATATTTAATTCTTTCAGCCATTTGGAACGCAGTCGAAAAGGAAACCAAGATGATTGAAATTACCGACATAGCCAAAACGAAACTGCAGGAAGTCCTGGTCAACAACCCCGGCAAATATCTGCGTGTTTTCATCCAGGGGCATGGCTGAGGCGGCCCCCAACTGGGATTGGCTCTGGACGAGCCAAACGGGGAAGAGAAGAGCCACAAGGTCGACGATTTTGAAATACTGATCGCAGAGGACATCAAGCATTACGCATATGGCGCCCTGGTGGACTACGCTGTTTCGCCGTATTACGAGGGATTCGTCATCAACAGCGGCCATTCGAGTTGCTGATCGATTTTAATTGACCGGTGGTTTCTGAAAATGGAAAAATATCGTAAAAGGACCTTTAAAAATCTGAAGGGATTCGCCGAAGGCCTGTCCTTTCCGGTCAGGAACATGGCGCGGTTGAAGGGCATTAGATCGATATCCCCCGCCTTTCGGGAACGCCTGATGCTGGCCGTTACCGCCGTGAACGGCTGCCGGTATTGTTCCTACTTCCATGCCGGGCAGGCATTGAAAAGCGGGATTTCCCCCGGGGAGCTAAGCCGCATGTTGTCAGGGGACGTCGAGGACTGCCCGGAAGATGAGGCGGTGGCGGTGCTGTACGCCCAGCATTGGGCCGAGTCGGATGCCCGCCCCGACAGCGAAGCTGTGATAAGATTAAAGCAGGCCTACGGCGCCCAAAAAACACAGGCGATCGATGCGGTGCTTCAACTCATCCGGTTCGCCAACCTGTTGGGAAACTCGCTGGACTACGTGATATACCGCTTATCGTTCGGGAGATGGGGAGGATAATCCGATATGGAGAACGCACAGGAAAACAGCCCGAATGTGAAATGCCCGAAGTGCGCAGACCAGGATGTCGAGGTTTTTACTATTTCGAACACGGTCTACTGCAAATGCCGGAAATGCAGGCATGGATGGAAGATCGAGTTAGAAGAGGGATAGCCTGTTAGTGCCCCAGTCATTGTCGGGTTTGAATCGACAAACCAGATACCAGGTGCGACGACATTTAGTATTGTTTCACTACGCTCAATGAACAAATGGAGTGGACCCCTCGAGTAGCCGCTCGAGGGCAAGAACCTCGGGGAAGACGCCCGAGGCCCGGATACTGCGGTTCCGGGATGACAGGGGGGAGTAGGAGGGGAGAACGATGACACCAAACCTATCGTTGTCATTGTCGGACTTGATCCGACAATCCATTTTCATCTTTCGCATATTTTCCGAACGAACCGCGGGCAGATACCTGTCCGTTTTTGGATTCTTCCATCCCCGTGCAGACAGAGGCTAAAGCAGCCGTATTTTCGAATAGCCATAATTCAGAGGCAGGAACAGCAACCCGGGGATCCACCCTATTAACCTCCGGTTACCCGATATCCAAGTGCTCTTTAATAGCCAAGGACACTTCTTCTCGGAATTGTGAACCTTCCAGATACCCCAACAAACCTTTGAGCCGTTGTTTCGATATCGTTAGTATTTGATGCGCCATGATAATCGAATCTAACGGTTGTCCCGCTTTGCCCCGTGGCAGAAAGACTTCAGAGGGATAAAGCTGCCGTTTGGTGGAGGTTAAAGGGAGGACTGTGACATTGGACATGGCTTGATTAAACTCTTCGTTGCTCACTACCAGCACCGGCCGGGTTCCTTTTTGTTCAGCCCCGGCAACAGGATCCAGATCGGCCTCCATGATAGCCCATTGGAAAGCCTGCATCAGCTGATCCTCCGGGCGGTCTCGGCATCTGCAGATTTAAAGGCGGCCTCATTCTCGCTAAGGTCATTTATCAGTGCGGGGTCCCTGGCCCCTTGCTCCCACTGGGCTTTCCGTGCCAGCCTTTGTAACTCTTTCATTTCTTTTACCAACGCACGCTCTACCAGAGCGTTCTTGCTGGGAGCTGCGCCCTCGGCCATTACCTTATCCAGTTCAGCAAGTATACCTGGAGATAAATTAAAAGTAGCTTTTTTGGTTTTTTCGCTCATATTTACGAACTCCTGTCAGATACCTAATATGATACACTTGCCTTCCACAACAAACAAGTACATTGTGGAAGTATATCATTCAAAATACGAAGAATCATTGATTCATAGAGTAACCGCACGACGTGCGGCCGAGGATGACAGCTCTCTCCCAGGTCATTGCTGGGCGTCGAGGCCCGGCAATCCAGACATCAGGTAAGACGACATTTAATGTTGTTTCGCTACGCTCAACAAAAGAGTGGAGTGGACTCCTCGAGCCTCGAGGACGAGAACCTCGGGGAACAACCCGAGGCCCGGGTCTCACGCCTGAGGATGACAGGGGGGAGTAGGGGGCAACCATGCCCCCCAACATCGCCTCTATTCATTTTGTCATTGTCGGGCTTGACCCGACAATCCATATATCAGGTACGACAACATTTAATATTGTTTCGCTACGCTCAACAAGGTAGTTGAAATGGATCCCCGGGTCTGCGGCCCGAGGATGACAATTATGTTCAAAGGAAACGACCAACAATCGTCTGTCGATCATCAAGTGTAAAGTACCAGATTGCCGCACTTCGGCGACCTCGTTCGCAATGACAGGGACAATGACAACGGGCTGCCCCCGTGTTGAAAACAAATAGACGGCGTTATATAATTCGGCGATTTATGATGAAAGCCGTGTCAAATCCTTGTTCCTATCCAATCAGGCGCCCGGCGCTGCCGGGCAACCGCGGTTTCTCCCCGGTCAACCCCAGGGGCCCCAGGCGGCTTCCGGTCTCCGTTTTCGATTGAGCCCCCGTCATTCCTCGTTTGCCGCCGTTCAAGACGGCCCCATTAAAACCAGAGAGGGATCGACGTGAATTCAAGTTGGGTTTTCCTTGCACTAACAAGCACAATAATCGCAGCCTTCATCAACATACTCGACAGCCATTACATGACAAAACGCATGCCGGGCTGGCGGGCGTACGTCGTCATCTGCGACGTATTCACCCTGCCCCTCAGTATCGTCATGCTGATGTTGATACCCCTGCCCGCCAATATCGGCCTGCGGCCGTACTTCGCTCTATTGGGTTCCAGCTGCGCCTCTATCTTTGCCAGCATCCTGATACTCCAGGCCATGAAAAAAGAGCACATCTCCAGGATTTCCCCTCTCATCAGCACTTCTCCTGTATTCGTGGCCGTTCTCGCGTTCCTGTTCCTGGGAGAACGGCTCAGCCGGCTGCAGATAATGGGCGTCGCTGCCGTGGTCATCGGGGCGATACTTGTTTCACTAAAATGGGATGCCGAAAGCAGGGGGAGCCTGAAACTTCGACCGGTATTCATTTTAATCGGGTCTGCGGTATTGATAGCCATAAGCGGCACGCTGAATAAATACGCACTCGGGTATATGTCTTTCTGGAACGACGCCACTATCCAGTTCTTCCTTTCATCTTCACTTTTTCTTGCGATATGCGTCAGGCCTTCGGTGCTGCGCCAGATAGCGGGATTGAAACAGCGAAATTTTACTATCGGGCTGGCGATCTTCAGCCAGGCTGTAGCCTGCGTTGCGATGGTCCTCGCCTACTCAGCCGTCCAGAAAGGGCACGTGGCGCTGGTTTCGGCCGTGATGAACAGCAAACCGCTTTTTATCTTCGCATTTTCCATGATAGTAGGCAGGTTCGCCCCGAATTTCCTGGCCCCCGACCATATGAGCCGTAAAAGCGTTTTGGTCAAGGCAGGGGCAACGGTACTGGTGACGGCCGGGCTGGTGGCGATGCTGACGATGTAGCGAGCGGTCAGCTGCCAGCTTTCAGCGATCAGCGGTCAGCGAGAAGGGGATGGGCGAATGGGTCATCCCGGCCCGCGAGCCCGGATCCAGAATAAGGTAGCCTCAACGCTGGTGTCTGGATTGTCGGGGCAAGCCCGACAATGACGCCGAGGTGGGGGAAGATATACGAGATCATCTGTTGCTTTTTCGGGCTCACTGCCCTCCAAAGTGATGGAGCTGGATGCCGGATGCCCTCGAGCCTCGAGTGCGAGAACCTTGGGGAACATCCCAAGGCCTCGGGGAAGACGTCCGAGGCCAGTCCGATCCGCTTAGGCGGAACAACCGAGGGGTGGAGGAGGGGTGGGGCACGAGATTGCCGCGTCATCCGCCTGGGCGGATTCCTCGCAATGACAATCAAGGATAGTTGAAAGGTATAATTCAAACATGTCCGTAGCCTGGGTACTGCTGGCTTTATCGAGCACGCTGATATCGGCGCTCGTTAATATACTGGACAGCCATTTCATGTCGCGGCGCATGCCGGGCTGGAAGGCCTATGTCCTCATCTGCGACCTGTTCGCCCTGCCGGTGAGCATCGTCATGCTGTTCATCTTCCCTCTGCCGCACGGGATCGGTATCGCTCCCGTCGCCGCCGTCTGCGCATCGGCCATGCTCAGTTCCTTCGCCGTAGTTCTCGTTCTCGAAATCATGCGGAAAGAGGATGTGGCCGCAGTATCCCCGATAACGAGCACCGCCCCCGTTTTCGTAGCCATTTTAGCTATGCTTTTCCTCGGAGAAGACCTGGCGCTCCACCAGTGGCTGGCCATCGCCGCCGTCGTGACAGGCGCTATCGTCATATCCTTCCGATGGGACACGAGAGGCGGGGCGCATCTCCACATCCGCCCGTTCCTGATACTGATGGCCGCCGCCGTATTGATAGCCATAAGCAACGTGTTCAACAAATACGGCCTCGGTTACATGTCGTACTGGAACAGCGCCACGCTCATCTTCCTTTTCTCCGCCATCCTTTTCATCGGCATCTGTTTCCGTCCGAATGTGCTGCGCGAGATCGCTTCTCTGAGGGACCGCACGGGCACCGTCGTATTTACCCTGGCCAACCAGATCGCCGCTATGACGGCGACGGTACTGGCTTACAAGGCCGTCGAGGCGGGGCCCGTCGCCCTGGCTTCAACCATCTTCAACAGCAAACCGCTCTTCATCTTCGCGTTCTCGGCCCTCGCGGCGAGGACAGCGCCGGGATTCTTGATACACGAAAAAAGCAGCCTCAAACTGCTGGCGGTACGCGCGGGGGCGACCATGCTGGTGGTGGCAGGGCTCGTGATAATGCTCGTGTAGGGCTGCGGATTGCACCCCACCCCAGGATAATGGATCCCGGGTCGCCGCCCGGGATGACAGGAGGGAGTAGGAGTGGGGAACGAGATTGCCGCGCTTCGCTCGCAAAGACAGGCACAATGGACGCCACTCCCTCTCTTGTTGTCATTCCCGCGGAGGCGGGAATCCAGAGTCCGGTTTTCTTCTCCACCATATCATCGGGGGAGAAGATGGAAAATGAGGGTGCACCGGCACAGCCGACGCCTGATGGCTGGCAGTTGAAAGCTATGCTATAATCACCCTGCCGCGAGGATTTATATTGAATAAAAACAAATTCATCGCCGTAATCGGGGGTTCCCAGGCGAACGCCTCCGAACTCATAGCCGCCGAACTAGTGGGCCGTGAAATAGCCCGCGCAGGGGCGGCTCTTGTATGCGGCGGACTGGGCGGCATCATGGAAGCCGCTTGCCGCGGCGCCGCCGAAGAAGGCGGGATGACCATCGGCATCCTTTCCGGGGACAACCGCAACGCTGCCAACCAATTCGTCAAGATCCCCATCGTCACCGGCATGGGCTACGCCCGCAACGTGGCGGTGGTGAAATCCGCACAGGCCGTCATCGCCATCGGCGGAAGCTACGGCACCCTTTCCGAGATAGGCCACGCCCTTCAAAGCGGCCTGCCGGTCATCGGGCTGGACACCTGGGGCATCTCGCGCAGGGGCAAAGACAAAAGCCCCATCATCGAAGCCAAAACGCCGGCCGAGGCCGTAGAAAAAGCGCTGGAAATGATTGGATGAGGTCAGATGGATAAGATAAAAAAGATACACGCCTGGGAGATACTCGATTCGCGCGGCAACCCCACCGTATCGGTGAGGGCTGAACTCGCTTCGGGGGCTTTCGGTGAAGCGGCCGTCCCGTCGGGGGCCAGCACCGGCAAATACGAGGCGGTGGAACTGCGTGACGGCGACAAGGCCCGCTACGGCGGCCTGGGCGTCCTCAAGGCCATCAACAATGTGAACGAGGTCATCGCTCCCGCCCTGCTCGGGAAAGACCCTTCCGAACAGGCGAGGGTCGACGACCTGATGATAGCCCTGGACGGGAC
>Ga0209083_1003842_pt1 | contig 12102 bp, 14 predicted proteins | sample AM7aDNAmetaG_FD_184132 | JGI IMG/M metagenome (GOLD analysis project Ga0209083, IMG submission 184132) | Freshwater microbial communities from Finland to study Microbial Dark Matter (Phase II) - AM7a DNA metaG (SPAdes) (version 3) | ecosystem: Environmental > Aquatic > Freshwater > Lake ...
GCGATCAATCCAGGCGGATTGATCGCACGATCAATCCAGGCGGATTGATCGCACGATCAATCCAGGCGGATTGATCGCACGATCAATCCAGGCGGATTGAGTCAATCCAGGCGGATGGATCGTACGATCAATCCACCCGAATCGCCAGGCGGTACAGGGCGTACGCGAAGAGCGAGACGGCCACGCCGAACAGCGCGGCCCACGTCTTTTCCCGCCCGCGCGGGCGGCTCCGGATCACCACGTCGAAGCCGGACAGGCTCTCGTCGTTGGCCTGCTTAACCATAACGTTAGCTGAAGCCCGAAACGCTCAAGTCGGTGGTCGTGCCTGTATATCCACGTCGACCCGAGGGTGCCGCGCGCGCAGCGCCTGCGACACGGCGTCGGGCCAGCGGGAGCAGTCGTGGACCACCAGCGCGTCGTCGTCCAGGGTCACGCGCGCGCCGGTGCGCCGGGCGTCGAGGAGCGTCTGGACCGTCGCCCGGATGTCCTGCATGATCCCTCCCAAACGATCCCGGATTTTATATAATACCATTTGGATGCCGTGTGAAACGGATGCAGGGCGCGTTCAACGTCGATTGGGATTCCGTGCTGGACGATCCGGGTTTGGATGAGGAGACGTCCCGGCTGTACCAGCGCGGCGCGGAGAGCGCCGGGAGGCCCGTGGTCGCGGCGCGGCTCGAGACTGAATTGGGAATCGAGGCCGAACCGGAGATCGAGCCAGAGAGCGAGCCGGAAAACGAGGGCGAGACCGAGCCGGAGGACGAAGACGAAGTCACGGAATTGGGCGCCGACCTGCGCATGCCGAGAGGGCGCGGACGCGGACGCGGCGTTCCGGCTGCACCGGCCCCACGCGGGCGGGGGCGAGGACGCGGGCGGGGGCGTGGGGCTCCAGCGCCAGGAGGCCCGGCTCCAGCGCCGGCTCCGCCGCCAGGGGCTGCACCGCCCGTCGCGGTTCCGCCGGTTCTACCCGAGCCGCAGCCCGCGGAACAGCATTTCGTCGTGAACAACTTCCGGTTCTTCGTGATGGACGGATCCTTCGGCGCGCGGCCCGCCCGGTTCGGGCACTACATCCGGCCGTACATCATAAACGGGAACCGCGAGGCCGTGCCGTTCCCCCCGCCGCCGGGGTACGACCACAGCAACCCGCCGCCCCCGCGGATCGGGAGGGCGCGGGGCTCTCCGCAGATCCCGCCGAGCCAGCTTTGCCAGGAGGGCGTGCATTACCTGGCGTGCGGCGCGCGGCCCGAGTTCTACGAGATCGGGCGCGAGGCGCTCCGGCCGGTTTTGGAAAACGGGGAGGAGCGGGACCTCGAGTTCGCGCGCAAGATGCAGGCATAACTTGTTGTCCTGAAACGTGATTGAAAACGAGTGAGATCCGGTTTGGCAAGCATAACTTGTTGTCTGAATAACAGTAAACGCGGGTGACATCCGGTTTGGCAGGCATAACCTGTTTTACTGAATAACAGTAAACGCGGGTGACATCCGGTTGGGCAGGGGCTTTTAGGGTCAAACCTCGAGACCGTGTGGGCGTGCCTCGACCCGGACTTCAACCCGGCGGACCGGAAGGACATGCTGGACCGGTTCGTCGGGGCCTACACGCAGGGGTTCCTGGACAGCGTGCACTGGAGGGATTCGCAGGACCCGCGGGCGGTCGTGACGGAGGAGCTCCAGCAGCACAAGGCGTTTTGTCAGGCATGACGTGATGAACCCTATTACCCTGGCGGCAAATGACCTCCCGCTACGCAGGAGTGGGTCCACAAGCACTACCGCGCCGTCACGCCGCTCGTCACGTCCGCAGCCGAGGCCCTGGTGCTCGAGTTCTACAGCAGCGTCCGGCCGCGCATGCGCCACGATTTTTTCATGTCCGTCCAGCAGTACGCCCGGTTTCTCATGCGCCACGCCAGCTTGTCCCAGGCGTTCGCCGTGTGCCTGCAGTACTACATGACGAGTATTGATCAGGTATGACAGGTTAGTCACGACAATCCGGATGATCCTGACAATTTTATTTTTAAAAGGCCCGGCCCGGCCGCAACGCGTCCTACAAGGTCATCTCGTCGGCGACGACGGCGCGGTATTTATTTTTTTGGTACGGGTTTAACTCGCGTTTCTAATGATCGCCGGCGCAGGTACCAGAGCTTCCGGCGCTTCACGCAGGAGCTGGAGGCGCACGCGGCCGAGCTGCAACGGTTCTACCAGGAGATCCATGACATCGAGGCCTACTGCTTCCACCCGCTCCTCGTCGACTGGCATGCGATCGCGGGCCAGCTGCCGGAGGTGCACCGGCACTTCGCGCGGCCCCAGGACAACGCGGTCCGCCGCCGGCTCGCCGCCTCGCAGGCGGGCGTGGTGCCGTGGCTTTACGGCCGCGATTGAGTAACGCCCCGTTTATCAATCGATTGATAAACGGTTTAATCGTACACAGCATACATCACGCCCCGCCGGTACGCCCGGAGCGCGGGCACCTCCGCGTGGCCACCGGTATAGCCCGCGATCCAGGCCGGGTCCAGAATAAACCGAATCAATCCGACCTCCACGGGCCTCGGCTCGCGCAAGAACTCGTACCCGACCCGCAGCTTTTTCCCGTCCACCAGGCAGTGCACGAACAGCCCAGGCGCCCCGAGCCGGTCCATGAGGTACAGGTTCGACTCGTTCCGCGCGTCCGTGAACAGGCGCGCCCGCCCGGGCCCGAGGCACGTCCGGAACTCAAAGTCCACCGCGCTGTACCGGCCGACCGGCCGCGGCTTGTCGGCTGTCACGATGTCGAACCCGAGGCCCGGGATCTTCCGGAACAGCTCGGGCGTGTGGATGTTCTCCAGGCACTGCGCGCGGTCCACGAGTGGGCACGCGAACGTGGTTAAACCGATTAAAACGGCGGGGTGCATGTTTAACTTAAAACAAAAAATTGGCACCCGCGCGCCCGCGCGCGTTTGCTCGTGGATATTAAGCTGAGCAAGTTAAAACGGTCATATGTGCATCGGCGCGATCGACCTGGTGTTCGAGGACAAGCGGCTGGCGTCGGCCATCCTCCTCGCGTGGCTCGCGATCGTCGTGTGCGTCTTCAGCAACCTAGGCCTGTTGGACTCGGCCTACGTCAGCTTCGGGCCCAGCCCGAAGACCGTCTTCATGACCGTCGTGCTGGACACGTGGACCGAGTGGGGGCTCGTCGCCGGGTTCACCTTCGTCAACACGTGCATGAACGACTTCTTCTCGGACGCCATCTCCCCGTGGCTCCTCAACACCGTCATTGACCACAAGTCGAGGTACCTGAACTACCCGAAGTGGGTGTGCCTCGCCATCTCGCAGGTATAACCGGTTGGTCACGTTACGCCCGTTACAACTCGTTGGTCACGTTACAACCCGTGGGTCACGTTACACTGGTGAATCCGGTTGGGCAGGTCTGGGCCATCTACTGCGCCGTCATGGGCGTCCTGGGCCTCATGATCGCCCTCAGCCAGGTCGACTTCGTATTGATCCGCCTCCTCGCGGACCTCCTCGTCAACACGTACACAAACGTCCGCTTCATGAAGGGCAAGACCTACGACCCGTCCAGCTACTACCGCGTCGCGGAGAATCACGAGCCCCAGACCCTCCAGCTCTTCTCGATATCCGAGGAGTCGGACGCGTGACCCTTCCCACGGGGCCTCGGTACGCTTGTGAATGGGCGCCGCTAGATTTGACCAGTTCGCTAAAAAAACTGATTCACTATAGCGGAAGGTGTAACGGTTATGACTCGGATGTAACGGAAAAGTGTGCACAAGTATACATGAAGTATACATTCGCTCAAACGGCCATCGAGTCGACTCGATTGCGCATCGGTTCAACTCAAACGCCATTTGGCGTAAAAAATGTAGGGTGTGTATAGTATGCACACTTGGGAAACTGCTTTTATTTCTAAATTTTATAATTACGAAGTTAAAAAGATAATCTGGATTATCTAATTAAAACATCAATGGATTAATCAAATATTTTGGATATTTTAAGACCCAGATTATTCCGTATAAGAAAGTATACATAGTATACACAAGTATACATTGTACCCCAACGAGTTGAATCGATGATGCATCGGTATATACCGATAGGCCTTAAAATCATGTATACTTATTTCGAGGGGTACATAACTATACATTTTGACCTAATGGTCAAATCGAGCTGCGTTTGTATAATGGTCAAACCGTTAACTGGTCAAAACGACAACTGGTCAAAAGGTTAAATGGTCAAACGAGTTAAATGGTCAAATCCAACGACTCGGCTCTACAAGCGTATCCCGGCTCTGTGGCATGGCCCGTCGCGCCGCGTATTAAACCCATTCCACCGGCAACTGGCCGATGGACTCCCCACCGAACACGCTCTGGCTGCGGTGCGCGGCGTTCGCGATGCACGCGGCGGCCGCGCTGGCCGTGGCGGTCGTGCTGTTCCAGTGCAACACGGCGCAGTACAGCGACACCGGGTACCACATGCTGCCGCTCGCGTGGCAGGCGCCGAACGCGACGCCGCCGAACTCCACGTGGAGCGGCCCGACGACGCTGGCGCAGGCGGTGCGGAACGGGATCCCGTGGGCGGACGACGAGCCGCTGGCGCATCACCGGTGGAACCCGTTCGGGCTGGTGCTGATCTTCGAATTCCTGTCGTCCGCGTTTGCACTGTATTACCTGAAAGTCCCGTACGCAAACTACATCGCGATGACATGGTTGTTGGTCGGGTTTATCCTGTACATCGCCTGGTTCGGAGCGAGAAACCTGGACAACTGGTGCGAGCCGGTGCTGGTCGCGTTCACCCTGCTCCTCGCGGGGCTGGGCATGTCGCTCATGCAGTACCTGGCGCTGCCGGCCGGGCCCGTGCAGCGCCTGAACATGTGGGCGCTCGCGAGGAAACGCGCGCTCAGGGCGCCGCCGTTTTATCCGTCGCCCCAGATTCCCCAGATCCTCCTCACGCCGCTCGACCCCGCGCGGTTCAACGCGCTGCCACGGTACATCGAGTACTCCGCGAGCGCCGGATTACTCTATCTCGCCGTACTGTCCCTGTTTGTCGTGGGACCCCCGAGCTGGGCCTTCGTGTGCGGCTACACCGGCATTTTATTGTGCAATCTCGCGGGCTGCGCCCTGCACATCCAGCACATCATGGGCCGCGCGGCCGACGACAGCCCGCCCGACCAGTGGTACCGCTCGGCGGCCGCCATTTTGGGCTCCGGCACGTGGGCCGACCCGTGGGTCGCGAGGCTCGAGCTGCTCAAGGCGTCCTGGTTGGGCCTGATGATAGGATTGTTCATCATCTTCTACTTCGGCGCGGGCATCCTCACGAACCCGAATATCCCGAGCTACGTGCTCTTCGCGGTCTGGTGGATCATATTGTTATACTCGTCCTTCGGGTTCGCGGGCACCTTCCTCTACACTTTTGACCAGTACTGGCCGTTCACCGAGTCCGTGCTGGACGGGCTCAGCCTCGCCGCCAAGGTCCCCATCGCCATCGCCGTGTGCGTCGCGTTTTTACAAGAGCCGGGCGGGGGGTGCTAAAAAACATTCATTTCGCGTTTTTCATCTTGCGGTAATCCGTGCGCGCGGGCGGCGTGCGCGCGGGCGTCGGCTGCGACACGGGCTTCGCTGTGTGCTCGTCAAACGCGTCGCGGATCAGGTCCTCGTCCCGCGCGAAGTACGTGTTCACGTCCGTCACGCGCCCGTCCACCAGCTGCGGGTGCTTCGTCGGCGCGCGCCCGTGGCGCTCCTGGTACATCCGGCTCGCGATCTTCCCCACGCTGCGAAGGCCTTCGGGGGTGCACTTGAGCCCCAGCTTCGTCGCGATCTGGCTCAGGCTTAACGGGTTGTTCCCGCCGTCGCCGTTGGTGAGGCGGGCCTGCCCGGGAGGCATGATCGAGTTGAGGATCGAGTCCTTGAAGATCAGCTTGGCGCGCTCGTCCATCTGAGAGCTGGTGCAGAGGGTCTCGTAGTGCTGGGCCAGCGCGATCTGGCTCTCACGCTCCTGGCAACGGATGTCGGTCTCGAGCTTCAGAAGCTCCAGCTCCTCGCGCTTGCGCTTGAGGCTGTCCTGCACACCCGTCTCCGACGCAAGAGAGGCGCGAGCCATCTGGGCGACGGGAGACTCTGACACAGCGTTGGCCTCGACCTCCCGAAGCAACGAGGGGTCACCGGCAAAGTAACGGGTCAGTATGGCGACCATGGTGGACCGGTGCATCTTGGCCTTTTCGCCAGGGAGGAACATGAGCAGCTTGATGGCACCGGGGAACGTGATCACAGGCTGCTCAGATTGACCACGGCCAGGGAATTGGAAGTTTACACAGAATGAGGAAAGTTCATTCTTGATCTCCGTAGACAGCCTTTCCCATACTTGCGACGCAACTTTATTGTTGACACCGCAAAGATTCATTATCATATCCCTAACAGACAGGTATTGCGTATCATCAATTAGAGTAAAGCGTACAGAAGACCCTGCAACAATATCGTCAAATGGGATGGACATCACCACATCTGGAATGCAAGTGATACAAGGGGAGTCGGTTGAACTCATTTTAAAAGATGCTGCAACAAAGTCGTTCAGAGATATCAATTTAGTCAAGACATTTTTTTGATTGTGGGTTGTTACTTAGTTAAAAATACCACTGGTCAAAATCGAGTTTAATTTGATTTGATTTGAAAATCGCAACTGTTCGATGTTTCTTCAATTTGAGGAAACTTCAAAACGCAACGGTTCACAGTTGTGACAAAATGTCACAACTAGAATTCGAACCGGTTCATTTTTGTGACGGGTCATAACAACAATTTAAATCGGTTTAAACGGGTTTGAGTCTGTTTTATTCAAGTTAACACAACGGTTCGAAGTTCGTCAAAAAGTAACGAACTTCAAAACGCAACGGTTCACACTTATGACAGGTTTTTCCCCTTTACTCACGCCAAACTGGCATCCACGATGGCGGTAATAGAGAATACGCCGTGCGTCAAGAGCAACACTAAGAGCACTGTGAACTCGATCCAGGCCTCGGTGCCCGGGTAGAACGCGGCGACGAACTCGGCGACGGCCACGCCGAGCATGAAGAGCAGGAGGATCAGGGCGACGACGGGCGCCGCGAAGGGCCCTCCCGAGAACCAGTTCGTATAGGCCAATATGATCAACGCGAGCCACGCGGCGACGCTGGCGCCACCGAGCGCGAAGAGGATCCACTCGCGGTACGGGGACGGGGGCGGGTGGGTTCGGGTCCAGAACGCGCGCTGCGGGAAGAGGCCCGCGAGGTAGCCGATGCAGGCGAAGCAGAGGATCCCGACCAGATCGTGGACTGTGGTGCCTACGGCGAGGTAGGCGCCCAGGGCGGCGGTGGTGAGCGGGATGCCCGCCCAACAGCACGTGGCGAGGTCCATGAGCTCGTCCTGGAGCCCGACGGCGACGGAGACCCAGACGGCGAGGAGGACGCAGGCGTAGAGGCAGTTGTCGACGGGTTGCAACACGAGGAGCGTGATGACGATCGCGAGGGTCGGGGCGGCCGTGGCGACGCAGATGTACAGTGTGGATAAACCGTACAGTGCCATGAGGGACGCGAGCGCCACGATCATTACAGAAGCGTTGCATGTCAACGCGAGGGCCGCCGGATGCAGGTGTCCCGCGGCGTAGAAGGACCATACGCCGCGGTACCTGAGGCAGCCGACGGAGGCGTCGCCCGCGGCGGTGCAGGCGGCCGGGGTGGTGCAGGTGCCGTTGAGGGACGAGAGGTTGGACGCGAGGAAATTCTGGTTGATACCGTACAGGCAGGCGCACGCGGCGGAGCGGTTGGCCGGGACAATATTTGCGCGGTAAGACGGGGTGGTGCAGAGGGCGAGGGACATCAGCGCGGCGGTCAGGTTGGCGGGCGCAAAGGTCGTCCCGACGAGATTGTAGTACGTGTTTTTAACGTCGCGCCAGTCGGTGAAGGGCTGCTGGGTGGTCATGCGGAAGCCGTTGTACTGGTAGGCCGGGTAGCACGCGAGGAGGATGACGGTGAGCGCGGCGCTCCAGGCGAAGGTGGCCCCGGCGATCGGGATCGGGCCTGTCATCCTTGTCTCGCGCGTCTCGCTTGTTAAATACGTCGCCTGTGCGTCTTTAAAAGGTTATATCCGGCGCGCGGCGGGATCCAACGGTTATGTCCCGCGCATGACGGGTTCAAAAGGTTATATCCGGCGCGTACACGACCGGCATGTAACTATAGAACCGCGCCTGCTGCGCCTGCGCCCTGGCCTGCGCGCGGTTCGCGATCAGCACGGCGGCGAGGGCGGCGACGAGGACGCCGAGGAGCCAGCCGAGGGAGAACATGAGCCACCCGCCGCCGGAGTTCATGTAATCCGTGAACTGCGGGGACCAGCACGTGGGCGCGGGCGTGGTGGATACCACGGGCGCGGCCGTGGTCTGCGCGGCGGCGCAGGCGATCCACATGGCGGCGAGTGAAAAACGCGCGGCGAGTGGGAAACGGAACAGCATCTGGTGCGCGCGGGAGACACGCGGTTTTTATACGGGGTTTATTGCGGGTCGATCCGTTTTAAAAATCGGTGCCGTCGAGGCAACGATTTTAAAAAATCGACGGGCGTCGCGACCGACGGGTTCAGAGAACCGCCACGATGGGCTGCTTGATGGTCTCGACGAGCTTCTCGATGCGCTCGGACGCCTTCTCGACAACCTTCCCCGCGACCTCGACGGTCTTGCGGACGGTTGGGGTGTAGCCGAGCGCGACGCCGCACGCGAGGGTCGCCGCGACGATGCAGGCGAAGCCCAGGCGAGTGCCGGCGAACGCGATCAGGCTATCGAGGGCGTCGGACAGGACGGCGAGGGTCTTGAACGCCAGGAAGCCGAGCGCGTCGAAGCCCCACAGGCTGCGCCCCTTGATCTCCGGGAAACCGAACTCGACCTTGTCGCCCTGTTGCTCGTAGAGCTCGACCAGCTTGGCGTGGTTCGTGCGCAGGGCGAAGAAGTCGAGCTGCGGGGCGCCGCTGGTCAGCTTGCGCACCACGTCCGCGCCGTCGTCGAGGTCGCTGAGGTCGAAGACTGTGTTGCCGATGTAGAACGCGGCCGGCTTGCGCTTCTCCTCCTCGAGCATGGCCTGGACGCGCGACTTAAACACGGTGTAGTTGCAGGTGACCAGGGTGGACTTGTGCATGAGGGTGTAGTTGATGATCTTCAGCAGGCGGAGCGGGTAGGTCGGGTCGTCCGTGGGCACGTAGCAGTGGGTCGCGTTGTGGAACGGGTGGTAGAACGCGGACTCGTAGTCGGCGCAGCGGATGCCCTGCGGGTGGTCCTCGCCGCCGCCGAAGATGTAGAAGCGCAAGAGGAGGATCGAGAGGGACCTGAGCTTCAGGCCGTTGGACACGACGTTGAGCGACTGCATCCACTGGCCGGAGCGGATCTCGCGGTACGAGAGGACGATCTGGCACAGGATGGCAATGAGCGCGACGAAGAGGGCGAAGACGCCGAGGAAGGCGCGGTCGTGGACGGCGATGTTGTAGGACGCGAGCGTCGGGGTGAGGACGGCCTCGGCCACGAGGGCCATGAGGGTGGCGCAGACTGCCGCGACGAGGAACTTGCTGTCGCGCAAGAGGCAGACGGCCCAAAGGAGCGCGAAGAACATGGAGCCGACGAGGCAGACCAGGAAGCCGTAGGACAGCCCGTAGAAGAGCTGGGCGGCGTACTGGCAGTACCCGTTGTACAGCTCGTGCCCGAGCCTGGCCATCTCGACGACGAGCGGGTGACCGGAGGCGCCGAGGACCATCTCGGGCACGCTGCGCGCCTGGCCCATCTTCTTCATGACGTCCTGCGGCGACGGGTTCTCGCCGCTCTTGCAGGTGTCGGCGAGGATGACGAGGGTGCCGGTGAAGTCCTTGCGGGTCATGCGTTCTACCTGCAGCTGGGCGAGGGTGCCGTCCTCCAGCACTTGGGGCGACGTGAACACGCCCCCGGGCGCGAGGAGCAGGCCCTCGCCGGCATGGTGCTTCACGCCGTGGCCGAAGACCGCCAGGAAGCCGTTGGAGCTGCTCGCGTACAGGGCGGCGATGTGCTCGCGGATGGCCTCCGGCTCGGGCTGCAGGTGCTTGAGCGTGGGGTACAACTCGAACTTGTGGAGAGGATCCCCCTGAAGGAAGACCGTGATATCAACATCGTGGGGACAACGCGTCGTGATCTTGTCGAGAACGTTGTACACGTCCTTCTGGACCCCCTGGATGTTCAGGTCGCCGTTGTAGTGCACCGCGACGATGACGGCTTTCTGGATTCTCCCCAGGATCTGGGTGAAGGGTTGGTTGAGATTCACCGGCCCGTACAGGTGCATCCCGGGGGTCTGGGTGTCCCCGACCTTCCTCTGCACCCCGTCGCGCACCTTCTCGATCAGCGTGCCGACGGTGATCTTCTCAGTCAGGTGCACTTTTACATTGTGGGTAAAATATCCCCCGTCGTCGCGGTCCCCGTGGGCCTCCTCCTTTCCGCGGCAGGCGTAAAGATGAAACACGGTCGCGCCGTTCGGAGATTTATGCAAGCGTAGGTCGTTCATTCCGTATCGGTATGATTAACGAGTCCGACGAGGGACTGGCTAAATACTCGTATGGATGCCAAATTTTAGGCTCAAACGCACTTGACCGGCGTGACGAACCCTCCGCGCCGCCGGAGCAGCACGGGCTGCAGGGCGGAGCAGGGGTCGTCGCGCCATTCCGTGGGGCGCGGGGGAGGGCGGCGGCGCCAGTACTGGATGCAGGCGCCGGGGCAGAGGAACGCGGCGACGAGGAGGAAGACGGCGACGGGCCAGCCGAGGGCGCGGGCGGAGTGCCAGAGCTCGCTGGCGGCCCCGCGGAAGTGGGCGGCGCCGGTCACGGTGTTGAGGGCGAGCATGAACGCGCCGATGCGGGCGTTGCTCTCGAGGTCGAGGCAGACGCTGGTGTAGACGCTGAGGATGTCCTTGTGGGACGCGTTGCGGCAGATGTCGATCATGCGCTCGGCCATTTCGAGTTGGGACGAGAACTTCATGTACTCCGCGTGGAAGTGGATGATCCTGTCCATGAAGACGACACAGATGAACGCGGCGGACAGTATGATCATGATGGGCGCGAAGAAGCTTCGGGCCATCGGCTGGAAAAAAGGGTATACGGGTTATATAGATAACCAGTCTGCGCGATGGACGATGTATCTTTTGTTTATGTGTTTCGCGCTCGCCGCCGGCGATGTCCTTCCTTTAGACGAGAGCCGGCCCGGCCTGAGCTCCGGCGGGGCCGCGGTGGACTGGACGTCCGGCGGCGGGGCCTTCACGGCGGCGAGCGCGCGGATCGTGCGCGTGAACTACCGTGGCATCTTCACGGATACGGGGACGCTCCGGGATCTCCGGGGCCTGGGGTGGACTGCCGCGCCCTGCAACGCGAGCGCGCACGCGCTGTGCCGGGCCGAGGCCGGCGCGATCTTTCCGGCGAGGCCCGAGGCGGCCGGGGGAGCGTCCGGGCTACCACCCGGATGGGATGGACTCGGGTGCGGCAACGCGGCGGGGCGGACGATCGTGCCGTGGGTGCAGTACGACGTGTCGGCGTGCGACGTGCTGGACGAGGGGCTGGACGTCGTGTACAGCGCGTCGACCGTCTACTTCGTGAGGGACGCGCTGGCGCCGTGGCGGTATGACTTATTTGCATGTTGAATCCGATTTAAAATGACACGAGTTAAAAGGTACTGGACCCTGATCGCCGGCGCCGTCCTGCTGGTCCGGGGGCTGGCGAAGAACGTGGAGCGGGTGCGGCGGGAGGCGGACGCGGCGGACCGGGTGGACCAGCTGCTGCCCATGGGGGCCGCGGCGGCGTGCATAGTCGCGGCGGCGCTCGACGGCACCGGGGTGTACGCGACCGACGAGGACCTCGTGTTCTTCCTGGCGACGCTCGCGTACTCCGGGGCGTACCTGGCGTTCCACGTCGCGGCCTTGCGGTGGGAGACGACGCCGCCGGTGTTCAACTTGTCGGCTGGGGTGCTCCAGCTGATCGTGTCGCGATTGTACGCGGGTACGCCTTTTGACAGGTTTTACGTGTTAATCGAATTAATGGTTTTAGCAGGCGCCGAGAGCCCGTACAACCCGGTGATCCTGCTGATCCTGAGCACGCGGGCGTTCACGAA
>Ga0209083_1003846_pt1 | contig 12090 bp, 11 predicted proteins | sample AM7aDNAmetaG_FD_184132 | JGI IMG/M metagenome (GOLD analysis project Ga0209083, IMG submission 184132) | Freshwater microbial communities from Finland to study Microbial Dark Matter (Phase II) - AM7a DNA metaG (SPAdes) (version 3) | ecosystem: Environmental > Aquatic > Freshwater > Lake ...
CGTTAGGTAATAGCGCTGGCTGAAGGAACATGAGAATCCCCTGTGTAAATGACCAATGACCAAGAACCAATGTCCAATGAATGACCAAGACCCAATGACCAATAGGGGCAGCGGGCTTGGGCGGTATCAGGTTGTGGGGGCTGTCCGATACAGCCCTCTATAGATCCTGCCGGTGTCGCGCTTTGTGCGCGCAAAGCGCACCACCTGGCGGGGGAATGTGCGCTTTTCCATAGGAATTTGAGGATTTGAGATTTGAAATCTGAGGATATTGCTGTAAGTCGCGGTGCGCGCCTGCGCGACACATGCGCAGCACTCCATGTGTATAAGTCGGCGGTGGCGAGTTGTAAGTTGAGGCTGTCGTGCGACTTGCCACTTGTTGAGGCTTGTGGATGGGGGATCCTGGCCATGGGGAAGCATTTGGGGCTTTCTCGGCAGGGGTGGCATGTGGCAATGGAGAGAAGAATGGCCACAAAAAGCACAAAAAGAGAAGGAGGATGCGAGGGCGCGATGACGCGAAGCGTATAGGCTACAAGAGCCACGGACAGGAGTTGGATGGCAGGCGCGTTGCGGTCGGCAGTTGGCGCACTGTCTCGCGCCGGTGACCCACTGGGTGTCGAGCCTGTAATCTCATGTGGGCGGTTCCGGCGTATTGATGGAGATATATGATGGACGGGAATGTACCTCTTGACTACGCACCACCTGATCCGCAGGGACAGTGGCGGCGTCGGATGCTGCAGGTCGGGCTGATCGTGGGATGTGGGCTGATTCTGTTGGCGGGAACGTGCAGCATGGCATTGAGAAGGGCGCGCTCACAGGCAAACGCAGTGGGTTGTGCGTCGAACCTTCGCCAGATCGGGCAAGCGATTCAGTTGTACTGGCAGGATTATCATGCGTATCCTCCTGATCTTCGGGCGGTGATTCAGACGCAACAGATAGGCTCGCAGACGTTTACCTGTCCGGCAAGTTCCGATGTGCGGGCGCCAACGGGAACTGCCATCGGCGCTCCTGGAACCTGCTCATATATCTATGTCGGCATCCCGTTTCTGGCAGAAATCCGGCCGGACGCGGTCGTTGCGCTGGAGGATCCGGCGAACCATGACATGGATGGGGGTAATGTGTTGTATGGGGACGGGCATGTGGAGTGGGTGGCACTGCCGGATGTCGTTCAGATCCTGAATGATCTGCAGCAGGGGATCAATCCGCCTTCGGCCAATACTGCGCTGACGAAGCGGCAGGCCACGAAGGTTTATGAGATGAAGTGGAAGGCGCTGATGCCGCGGCTGAAGAGTGGGGTGTGGCGGATTCCCAGTACACGGCCGGCGGGATAGAGCGGCCGGGCTGGAGGGGGCTTTGCATGCGGTGCAGGTCTGGGGAGGCCGTGGGTGTCGGCTGGGGCTGTATCGACCTTTGAAGGGCTCACTTCATTTGGTGGATGTGTACCCAGGGCGGCCTTGTATCACATCCCGGCCATTAGGACGGCGAGGAGGCCTTTCTGGAAATGGAGGCGGTTTTCGGCTTGCTGGAAGATGCGCGACTGCTGGCCTTCCATCACACCATCGGAGATCTCCAGGCCGCGATAGGCGGGCAGGCAGTGCAGGACGATCGTGTGCTTGGGGGCTGCAGCCAGAAGATTCTCGTCGATGCAGAAGCCGGCGAAATCTTTGATCCGCTGCTCTTTCTCACGCTCCTGGCCCATCGATACCCAGGTGTCGGTGTAGAGGACATCGGCATCGTGGGCCGCTTCATAGGGGTCGGCGGTCGTGACGAAATCCATGTCCGGCACCTGCGACATGATCCGATCCACATCGGATTGCGGCAGCTCATACCCCTTGGGAGAGGCCAGGACGAAGCGCATATCCAGCCGGCCACAGGCGACGGCGAGAGAGCGGGCGACGTTGTTGCCATCGCCGATGAAGGCGAGGGTGCGGCCGGCGAGTGAGCCGAAGTGCTCCTCGATGGTCATGATGTCGGCCATGGCCTGGCAAGGGTGCGAATAATCGGTCAGGCCATTGATCACGGGAACGGATGCGTAACGGGCCAGGCCCGCTATTTTTTCGTGCTCGAAGGTGCGAGCCATGATGCCATCGCACATACCGGCCAGGACCCGGGCGACATCACGGACCGGTTCGCGGGTTTCCAGGCCGACTTCCTCCTGGCGCAGGTACATGCTGGTTCCGCCCAGGTGGGTCATCGCGGTGGTGAAAGAGACACGCGTGCGCAGGGAGGGTTTCTCGAAGATCATCGCGAGCGTTTTGTCGGCCAGGATGTGGTCGTTGCGGTGAGTCTTCTTGTACTGATCCTTGAGCTTGCGGGCGACGTCGAGGATGTGCCGCAGTTCGGCGGGGGAGTAGTCGGCAATGGCGATAAAATGCTTCATGGTATCACCGTGCTAAAGCACGATCTCCGTGCCGATGCCTGCTTCGGTATAGATCTCCAGCAGCAGGGCATGGGGAATCCGTCCATCAATGATGTGCGTCTTGGCACAACCACCCTTGAGGGCGGTGATGCAGGCCTCCACCTTCGGCAGCATGCCAGCCGATATGGTGCCGCTCTTGACCAGGTCATTGATCTCGGCCACGGTCAGGTGCGGCAACAGCGTCGCAGGGTCTTTGGGGTTGGAGCGGATGCCGTGAGTGTCGGAGACGACGACCAGCTTCTCGGCCTTCATGGCGGCGGCTACAGCGCCGGCGGCGGTGTCGGCGTTCACATTGAGCTTTCCGCCAGCCTGATCACGACAGATCGTGGCGATGACGGGGATGGCGTCGGCCTGGACGAGCAGTTCCAGCAGGCGGGCGTTCACACTCTTGACCTCGCCAACCATGCCGATGTCGATCCGCCGGCCATCTTCTCCGGCCAGATAGGTCTTTTCGGCAAACAAGACCACCGATGCCAGAGAATGCAGGCCCATGGCCTCACAGCCTTGCGACTGGATGAAGTTGACGATGAACCGGTTGATGTCGTTGCAGAGTACATGCTCGGCGATGGCGAGGGTGCGCTCGTCGGTGTAACGACGGCCCTGAACCCACTGGGGTTGCATGCCGGCTTTTTCCATGGCGGCGTTGATGGCTTTGCCGCCACCATGTACCAAGACGGGCTGCATGCCGACGTAGTTCATGAAGACGATGTCGGTGAGGATGTTGGAGAGCGCCAGCTCGTCATCCATAATCGAGCCGCCGATCTTGACGACGACTTCTTTGTTATGGAAGCGCTGGATGTAAGGCAGTGCCTCGGCCAGCGCGGACGCTTTGATGATCGCCTGTTCCATACGGTTCTCCGAGAGCGAATCTCAAGTTCAGGGAAAACGGGCAGTGTAGGAACGGGCCCAGCGGCTGTAAAGCTGCTCTCACCCGCGCCCAGCGCCGCGGTGGTGGATGCCCCTCGTGAGATGAACGGACTGAGCAGTACGCGGCGGCCTCGCTTGACAGTGATTCAGCCGCGGCAGACTCTGGCGAAGAATCACTTTGCGGCGAGTCGAAGCAGCGGTCGGGTAGTTTCGTGTCGCATCTCAACTGGCCGAGGCAGGCAACTGCTGATGAACCAAACGGTTATAGCGTTACGCGGCGTTTGAGAAAACGGCACAACGATGTGGGAGGACCGATTTAGGGCTGGCGTCGCCATAACTTAATATGTATGATACATTTACAGCAAGATGAGCCGACGTTGAGAACTGGTTGAGATGCATATCAGTTTGTCCCTTGCAAATCACGCCAGGAAACGTCATAGTACTTAAGTCTGTTGCCTGTCATGTTTTAACGTCCGCTAGAGGAACGCTATGGCAACCATCACCAAGAAGGAACTGATCGACCGTATCGCCGATCGGACGCAGCAGCGCCGCGTGCAGGTCAAGCGCGTGGTGCAGCAGTTTATGGAAGAGGTGATCGCCGAACTTGGGCAGGGCAATCGTCTTGAATTCAGGGACTTTGGCGTATTTGAGACGAAGGTGCGCAAGGCACGGCGTGCCCAGAACCCCAAGACGCTTGAACCGGTGAGTGTGCCTGAGAAGCGGACGGTGAAGTTCAAAGTTGGCCGGATGATGAAGCAGAAGCTGGCGCGAGCGACCGGCGCCGTAATCGATGATGAGGCCGGTGACGTTGCGGATATGGCCGATCAGGGGGATGACGATTCGGAAGGCGAAGAGGCCGGTAAGCAGCAGGCACAGCCATAGAAGAATCCGGGCATTGTGTCGGTGCAGAGGTCATGGTCCGGCGCGCGGACTGTCATTGAGCTCACGCGGCTGGAAGCGCTTGTGCGGGTGAGAACCTTGGCTTGGGGGAGCTATTCCTATCGGCGGGCGTCGGTCCGCCGGATTGTCACTTCCTTATGCTTGGCGAGTTGCGCAGTGAGCAGTTTCATAGCCTTGTTCTGATCAGCGACCTTGAATATGCCGGTGGTCCTTCCGCTGGGGGCGCCACTGGTGCAATAGGCATAGTTGATATTGATGTGATTCGTGCCCAGCAGGTTCGCCACATCGGCAAGGGCGCCGGGGCGGTTCGATAACTCGACACAGAGCACATCTGTATGCGTCATGGGAAGGTTCAGCTTCGTCAGAGTCTCTTTTGCGAGGTTGGGATTGGCCGCCACTACGCGCAGCACGCCGTGTTCCTGTGAATCTACGAGCGTCATGGCAACGATATTGACTTTGGCGTCAGCCAGGGCTCGCGTTACCTGCGCAAGGACACCCGGTTTGTTGACAAGAAACACGGAATACTGTGCAGCGAGGCGGATGGTAGACATTGCAGTGGCTCCTTTAGTATGGCCCGCAAAGTGCGAGCTCTAATGCTCCCTGATTGCTTCTTCGTGCGTCGAGTGTACGGGCAGAATCTTGTCGAGCTTGGTTATGCGCAGCAGCCCGCTGAGCCGCGATCCGACGGAACAGAGTACAAGCTTGCTCTTGGGCAACTTTGCCAGTTTCTTCTGCATCATCATCAAGATGCCGATGAACTGGCTGGAGATGTACTCGACTTTGCTGAAGTCGAGGACAATCATCCGGTGGTCTTCAAGATCGATCAGGCGGTATAATCTTGCCGACATCTCGTCCAGCGTTTGCGGATCCATAAGGGAAGCCGACTGGAACTCGATGATGGTGTGCTGGCCGATCTGCTGAGTGGTGAATCCTTCCATAGGTTGTCCAGACTAGCGCCGGGGGCTGCCCCGCCTAAACTTTAGTTTTCACTTTCTTCGGTTTCTTGCCTGATATTGCCGGCGTCCGGGCCGGCTCCAAGGCGAGCTTCAACACCTCATCGATGTTACTGACGAAATAGAATTTCAAGGTTTTGCGCACTTCGGCGGGGATATCGGGCAGATCTTTTTCATTGCGCTTTGGCACCAGCACCTGCTTGATTCCCGCACGTTTGGCCGCGAGGGTCTTTTCCTTAAGTCCACCGATCGGCAGGACCAGTCCGCGCAGCGTGATTTCGCCGGTCATGGCCATGTCGTGGTGGACCGGGCGGTTGAGCAGCAGCGATGCCAGAGCGCTGAACATTGCCACGCCTGCCGAGGGACCATCTTTGGGAACTGCGCCGGCAGGCACGTGAATGTGGAAATCGCTCTCGGCGAATACCTTCGGGTCGATGCCAAAGTTCGCAGCGCGCGAGCGGACGAGGGAGAACGCCGCGGTGGCCGACTCCTTCATCACTTCACCGATCTGTCCGGTGAGGGTGATGTGGCCTTTGCCGGGCATGTTGGTCGCCTCAATGAAGAGAATCTCGCCGCCCACCGGCGTGTAGGCCATTCCGGTTGCCACGCCCGGCACACTGGTGCGGGCGGCCAGTTCCGGTTCGAATTTTCGTGGGCCCAGAATCAGGCTGACACGGTCTTTCGAGATCGTCGTTTGCGTATACTTCTCGCCGACGACGTCGGCGGCGACGGATCGCGAGATGGACCCGATCGTCCGTTCCAGATTGCGCACGCCTGCTTCGCGGGTATAGCCCTCAATGATCCAGTGCAAGGCATCGGACTCAAAGGTCACCTGTTTTGTGGTCAAGCCACAGGTGTCCAGTTGACGCGGCACCAGGTAGCGCTTGGCGATGTGCATCTTGTCGGTTTCGGTGTACCCGGGGATTTCGATCACTTCCATGCGGTCGCGAAGGGCGGCGGGCACGGTATCCATGGTGTTGGCCGTGGCAATGAACAGCACATCCGCCAGATTGAACGGCACATCGAGGTAGTGATCCGTGAACGTGTGATTCTGTGCCGGGTCCAGCACTTCAAGAAGCGCTGACGATGGATCGCCGCGGAAGTCGGCGCCCAGTTTGTCGATCTCGTCAAGCATCATCACGGGGTTGCGGCTGCCGGCCTTGCGAATCTCGGCAATGATCCGCCCGGGCATGGAGCCGATGTAGGTGCGGCGGTGACCGCGGATGTCGGCTTCATCGCGAACGCCGCCGAGGGCAACGCGGATGAACTTGCGGCCGACCGATTCGGCGATGCTCTTGCCGAGGCTGGTCTTGCCAACGCCCGGAGGCCCGACAAAGCACAGGATCGCTCCGCCACCCTCAGGCTTGAGCTTGCGCACCGCCAGGTACTCGATGATGCGACGTTTTACCTTCTCCAGGTCGTGATGGTCGCGATCGAGGATCTTGCGCGCCTGCTTCAGGTCGAGTTTGTCGGGGGTGGTGATGGACCACGGCAGTTCGCTAAGGATCTGGAGATAGGTGCGGATGACGCCATATTCGGGAGAGGCCGACGGGATCGCCTCAAGGCGCACGAGTTCACGGTTGGCTTCCTTCATGACGCCTTCGGGCAGCTTGGCGGCCTCAAGCCGCTGGCGCATCTGTTCGACCTCGGAAGCGCCGGCGCCGCCTTCGCCTTCGCCGAGTTCCTTGCGAATCGCCTTCATCTGCTCCTGGAGGTAGTAGCGCCGCTGGCTCTTGTCGATGTTCTCCTTGACCTGGTTCTGGATTTTGTTTTGCAGTTCCAGGACGTCGAGTTGCGTTGCCAGGCGCGATGCCAGCATCTGCAGCCGTTGACCCACGTCCAGTTCCTCGAGCATGCGCTGCTTGTCTGCGATCTCCGCCTGCAGGTTGGCGGCAAGGAAATCCGCGAGGGCCGATGGATCAGTGATGGTGCCGAGTACCTGGGCGGCCTCATCAGGCACATTGGGCGAGAGTTCGATCACCCGATTGGCCTGCTGGCGAACGGAATTGATCATGGCATCGAGCTGTGTGCCCGGAGCCACGGAATCCTCGAGGATCTGGATGCGTGCGGTGGTGAACGGCTGGTTCTGCACCTGCTGGAGGAGGCGGAATCGGGCCAGGCCGTGGACGATGATGGACTGGTTGCCATCGGGCAGCTTAAACAACTTCAGGATCATGCAGATAGCGCCGGTGGGCTGCAGATCGGCAACCTGCGGATCCTCGGTGTCGGGGTTGCGCTGCGTCACGACGCCGATGATCTTGTCCCCCGGCATCACCTCATCGAGCAGTGCTTTACTCTTGGGTCGGCCGACGTTTAGAGGCATCACCGTACCAGGAAATACCACGATGTTGCGGATGGGGAGGATCGGCAGATTGCGCTGGACGATGACATCCTGGTTGCCGCCGCGCGGGTGGATGGTCATCGACTGTTCGGTCTCAGCAATGATCAGCTTCTCAGACATAATTGTGTTTGCTTTCCTTCCGTGGTTGCGTTCAGGCTACCCCCGCATGTTGCCGCAGAGGCCATTCCCTACGCCAGACTCTTTGGCAGCTCTATCCACAGCATGCCGTCTCGATGTGATGCCGTAATGCGGCCCTGTTCGACGTTCGCCGGCAGTTCCACATCGCGCGAGAACTGTCCGTGATCGATTTCCATCAGATGCACCCGGAATCGGGCCTTTGCCGAAAGGCCCTTGAACGTTGGGACAGCGCGGGTGCCGTGGATGCGCAGGATTTGCTGTTCGACCGTGACATCGATCTCGTGCTTCTCCACTCCGGCAAGATCGACACAGACCAGGTAGGCCGTGTCGGTCTCATAGAGGTTCACGTCTGGCTTCCAGGCCTCATTAGGGGCGTAGTTGAAATAGCCGCGAGACATTGGGTCAGATGACTTGCCTGATGAAGCGCCGCGATACGGCTGTTCCGTTGCTACTGAAACGGGCATCTCCTTCTCCCTTCGAGCTTGGTCAGTGCGACTCACTCCCTATGATAGCAGCCAACTCGACGTCTTGCACCAAAGGATATGGCCTGTATTCTGCCGCCGTTTGGCCAGAAGGGGCGCCAGCGCATGCATCGCTGTGGAGCGGGCGCGGTGGTATGCTGAAGGACAGCATGAAAGATGTCGAGATCGTACAGATGGTGGAGGGTCAGCGGATTGCCGAGAGGATCCCGGTGGAAGACCTTGGCGGAAAACGTTATCGCCTGGAAGGGTCGCCGGGGCTGCTCAGCGGGCTGGCGGCCGGGGATGAGATTGAGCTGAAACGCGAGGGGTTTCGGCTGCTCAAGCACGGAGGGAATGTTTGTGCCCAGATTATCGTGAGCCGATGCGATACGGCTACGCGCAATGGTGTGACCCGATTGATGGAAGAAATAGAGGGATGGCTTGATGGTGAGATGCAGGTCGAGGGCAAGTGCATACTGGTCTGCACGGCACCGGTCACTGCCAGCTTTGCCGTAATCGAGAAGACGCTGGATGAGATCGCGCGGAGGTACCGGGCCCAGGGGTGGATGTATGGGAATGTTTATGATGAGGATGGCGAGCCGCTGAACTGGTGGCCGCAGTAGCAGATACTTGAGATGCTGGTTCAGACGCGGGAACCGATCTGGTAGAGCAGCAGGCAGAGGGTGTAAGCGAGGGTGTTCATGTAGACGAGCATGAAAAGCGGCCAGCGCCACCCGCTGGTTTCGCGGCGGACGACAGCGAGCGTGCTCATGCATTGCATCGCGAGGACAAACCAGATCAGCACGCTGATCGCGACCAGCGGGGTCCAGATAGGGCGGCCGGCGGGTGGGCCATAGCGGGCGGAGTAGGTGTCGTGGCGCATGGCATCGGGAAGGGCGTCTTCGTTGTCGCCGACGGCGTAGGTGATCGCGATGGTGCTGACGAAGACCTCGCGTGCGGCGAATGCCCCGATCAGGCCGACGCCAATCTTCCAGTCGTAGCCGAGTGGGCGGATGGCGGGCTCGATGGCGTGGCCGAGCCGGCCGGCGAAACTGTGCTCAAGCTGGGCGGCGCCCAGGAGATTGCTGGTGGCGGGGGCGCTCAGGGCGTTGGTTCGGGCGGTGGCCTGGATCTTCTGGACCTGGGCCTCGGGCAGGCGCGGGTAGTAGGCCATGGCCCACATCAGCATGCTCAATGCAAAGATGATCGTGCCGGCGCGGCGGAGGAACTCCCAGGTGTTTACCACGACCTGGCGGGAGACCTGGGAGAACTGAGGAAACTTGTAGGTGGGAAGTTCGAGAATGAAGGCGGTGGCAGCGCCCTTAAGCAGGGATTTCTTGAAGATCCAGGCGCAGCCGGCGGCTACGACGATGCCCATACCGTACAGCCCGAGCATGATGCCAGCGCGAGTCCATGCGCTGAACTGCGCGAAGAATACGCCGATCAGCAGCAGATAGACGGGGAGCCGGGCGCTGCAACTCATGAACGGGGCGATCAGTATTGTCGCCAGCCGTTCGCGGCGGTTCTCAATGGTGCGCGTTGCCATGATGCCGGGGATGGCGCAGGCAAACGAGGAGAGCAGGGGGATGAAGCTCTTGCCGTGCAGCCCCACCCGCGCCAGCAGGCGATCCATGAGGAATGCCGCACGGGCGAGGTAGCCGCTGTCTTCCAGGATCGAGAGGAACAGAAAGAGCATGGCGATCTGCGGCACGAAGACGACCACAGCGCCAACGCCGTCAAAGACGCCGTTGCTCAGTAGTGCCTTGAGTGGGCCATCGTCCATTTCGCCGGTGACCAGATGGCCGAGCCAGGCGACGGCGCTTTCCATGGCATGCATGATCGGGGTGGCCAGCCAGAAGATGCTGACGAACAGGCTGCCCATGATCAGGGCGAATATCAGCAGGCCCCAGACACGGTGCACCAGCACCATGTCAACCCGTTCCGAGACGGTTGGCTTGCGTGCCGGCGGCTCATGCGAGAGCAGGGAAGGGGGCTCGTTGCCCATTGCGGCCAGTTCATCGACATCGTGCAGGCAGCGTGCGGAAATCAGTTCGATCCAGCGGTAGTGGGCTTCGATCTCGACCTGCATCGGGTCCATGCCATCCTGGGTCATGCGCTCGTGGGCGCTGCTCAGAACGGAGCCGACGGGGTCGCGGTTGGCGATGGCGGTCAGATCGCCAGCGCGGTCGCCGACAAGCAGACGCTCGGCGACGGCTCGATAGCGGTCCAGGCGAAGTTGGTTGGGATGGGCTGCTTCCTGCGGGGTGGCTCGCTTTAGTCCGGCCGCCTCGCATTCGAGGCCCTCGGCAGAATCGATGATCGCCAGGGCGCCGCCGACGACTGTGAGTTCCTCGCGCATGGATTGCGGAAGCGGCCAATCAGGCATGGGGGCGATGCGGGCCTTCAGGATGGCGGCTTTGAGTTCTGCGATGCCTTCGCGTTTATGGCCGACGACGGGGATGACGGGGATGCCAAGTTCCGCTTCCAGTTCGGCCGGCAGGATGGCCACGCCGCGACGCATGGCGACATCCATCATGTTCAGGGCGATGACCATCGGGGTGCCCAGTTCGATGATCTGCGAGACGAGGTACAGATTGCGCTGAAGATTTGAGGCGTCGACAACGACAATGACCGCATCAGGTTTTGGGGTATCGGGGCGGAGTCCGCGAAGGACTTCCATGGCAACCACCTCGTCGGGCGAGCGGCTGATGAGGCTGTATGCACCGGGAAGGTCGATGATATGTGCGTCAACGCCTTCAGGCAGGCGGCAGCGGCCGACCTTGCGCTCGACGGTGATGCCGGGGTAGTTGCCCACCTTCTGGCGCATACCCGTGAGCGCATTGAATATGGTGGTCTTGCCACTGTTGGGGTTGCCGGCGAGGGCAATCGTGAGAGCGCCTGTGGTGAGCGGCAGCGTGGAATCACTAGCTTCGCAGCAGATGGCCATTGGTATCTAACCAGGTCCTCTCATGGATCACTGTAAGCCCGAGCACGGTTGTGCCTGGGTGGGAATGACGATGCTCGGCGACAGGGCGAGTGAGACTAGTCCGGGCGGATACTGATGCAGTGTGCCTGTTCAGCACGCAGCGACAGGTGATATCCGCGGAGGCGGTACTCGATGGGGTCGCCGAGGGGCGCCTTGCGTACGACCTCGACACGAACGTTGTTGCAGAACCCCATTTCCAGAAGCCGTCGCTTCAATTCCCGCTCGGCGAGGATGCCGAGCACTCTGCCTGCTCTGCCAACGGGTAAGTCGTTGAGGGCAACAGCTTTATAGGTCGAAGTGCCAACTCGGCCAACTGGAGCGCATTGCCGTTCCATCTATCACTCCTGGGTCCAGTACACCTATTACGGCTTAACAGACCCTTTGATGCCTTTTATGTTTGTACAAGTATAGCGTATCCGCTGCCGGGGACAATGTGCTTGACCCATATCAATACGCTGGCGGAGCATGATGCTCTTCTTAGAATCCGCCGTTGTCCTGGACCTTGCGGTGGTAATCGGCCAAAGTCTGCTGCCATGGGCGCATTGTCCGGCCAAGGGCGGTGTGCAGGCTGGTGCAGTCGAGCACGCTATAGGCTGGGCGGCGGGCCTGGTTGGGACGCATCGCAAGGTATTGGTCGGTGCTGACGGGCTGGAGATCGGCCGGGATATCGAACACCTCAAGAGCGGCTTTGGCGAAGTCATACCAGCTTGTCGGGCCGGAGTTGGTGCAGTGGAAGATGCCGCGGGCACGCGCCAAGGTGAGATCGACCATCACCTGTGCCAGATCCTCGGTGTAGGTGGGGCAGCCGATCTGGTCGTTGACGACACGCAGGGGTTTGCCTTGCCGGGCGACTTCGACCATCGTGCGCGGGAAGTTTGGGCCGCCGATGCCGTAGAGCCAAGCCGTGCGGATGATCAGCCAGCGCTGAGGGTTGGCCTCGCGGAGAAGCTGTTCGCCGAGCAGTTTCGAGCGGCCGTAGGCGGAGACCGGGGCGGGCGTGTCGGTCGGCTGGTACGGGTGCTGGCCGT
>Ga0209083_1003852_pt1 | contig 12080 bp, 7 predicted proteins | sample AM7aDNAmetaG_FD_184132 | JGI IMG/M metagenome (GOLD analysis project Ga0209083, IMG submission 184132) | Freshwater microbial communities from Finland to study Microbial Dark Matter (Phase II) - AM7a DNA metaG (SPAdes) (version 3) | ecosystem: Environmental > Aquatic > Freshwater > Lake ...
CGGCTTGATTAGAGTTTGCCCTGGGCACTGTCACTTTTCAGTGTGCCAGGGCTGTCGGCCAGTGCCTGCCACAGGCGTTAACCAGGGGCGGCGCGTGTTGGTGTTTAGTGCTGGATTGATCGCGTTAGCCGTGTTCGTGGATAAATACGGTTAATACCGGCTGACTGTATCTCTGCAGCCGCCAGCACAGATTTATAACTTCATAGAAAGATATTTAATTTTTCTACATATATCGACGTTGACAGTCATATTTATCAGGTTAATATTACAGACAAGATAAATTTGATGGAGGACAGGTTTTATGCATGTCTGTGATAAAGTTGCCTCAGAGATTGCTACGGCAGCACCAGCCGGAAAGACTCGCGCACATATTCTCGTCGTCGAGGACAGTATTATCAACCAGACCATGGTTATGACGATCCTAAAGAAAAACGGTTATTCCGTTGATGCCGTGCCAAATGGTATTGCAGCGCTTGCAGCACTTCGCGAAATCAACTATGATCTGGTCCTTATGGACTGCCAGATGCCGGAAATGGACGGGTTCGACGCCACAATAAACATCCGCAATAAAGATTCCGGGGTGCTTGATAATGCTATTCCAATCATCGCCGTAACGGCCCATGCCGCCAAAGAAGACCAGGCCAAATGTTTTCTCGTCGGCATGAATGCTTTTATTGCCAAACCGATAAAAGCGGCGGAATTGCTCGCTGAGATTGAGCGATTGCTGAATGTAAAACGGGATTAACCGTAAAATAGTTAATGCTGCGCAGTAAAGAAAACAATTACGGTGTGTGGATAAATTTACTTTGTGACTTTTGCTCTAATCGACCGATTGGATCGCCATAAAATCCGGACAATAGAAATTCTTTCTCCATCCATATTTCATGGGTGGAGGCATCATCGTCGTCAGGAAGATATTTAACCGCCTCAATAAAAAATTCTCTGGCGGCTTCCTTGCGTCCGGCCTCTGCCAAAATCATACATATATTATTTAAAATAATGCACGCCTGGTTATCGCTCCTTAAATATTCATCGGCATTTCTGTAAAATTGCTCTGTATCTATTATGATGCCGTCATCGTCTGTGCCTAAACTATCAACGCATTCTGCATAATCAAAGGCGTCTTTTATAAGCTGCGTATAAAGTTCCTGATGCAATTTCAACGAGTCTACCAGTCTGCCTTCTACTTTATAACGCAATGCTTTGGTAAAATTCTCATGGAATTCCAGCGCATTCATAAGTTCGCATTCTCCCTGGTAGTAACTGTTGCATTATACCATGTTTGAAACGGGTATTTTACTCATGCGTCCTGATACACACATCAGAATGCATTATCCTCTGACATTCCCTAAATTAAGTTATCGCCCCAAGCGGGCTTTCTCATGTCCGGTTTATTTGAGTGCCAGACTTTCTACCGTGCCGACGAGTTCAGATATAGTGAGAGGTTTCCTCAACGTGGCATCCGCCCCGAACGCGCTGGCGTTCCGCAGGTAAAAATCAGGGTGGATAATACCGCCGCCGGACATTGCTATAATTTTAATTTGCGGCCAGCCATGTTTGATTTCTATAATCGTTTCTATGCCTTCCTTCTCCGGCATGACGATGTCGGTGATGACCATGCCAATATCCGGATTGTTTTTTATTTGCTCAAGCCCCTTATAGCCATCGCTGGCCGCAACAACATCGTAGCCGGCAGTAACGAGTATTTTGCAGACAAATTTCAATACATCTTCGTCATCTTCAATTACTAAGATTTTCATATTCACCTATCTTTTTAGTCAGAAATACTTTTTCAATAATGCGGTCAATGAAGTCTTATTAAAAGGTTTAGTAATATAATCATTGCATCCTGCCGCTATGGATTTTTCCCGCTCTCCGGCAGATGCGTATGCCGTTTGAGCAATAATAATCACATCTTTATTAAATTGCCGAATCTTTGAGGTCGCTTCATATCCATCCATTTCGGGCATTGCAATATCCATTAGAATCAAATCAATATCCGGAGTTTTACGACAGATTTCCAGCGCTTCAACGCCGGTTCTTGCTATCAGAATTTCTCTGGCAAACCTTCGGACTACTATTTTAATCAGTATTTCTGATTTTTCGTCGTCTTCGACTATCAATATTTTCATATCTTTAAACTGGTTCTTGCCTTCAACTGCCGGAGCTATTTCAGCGATACGTTTACTTCCATGCTCAGATTTGCAGGGAACCGTGAAATGAAATACAGAGCCTTTGTTTTCTTCGCTTTCCACCCATATTCTGCCGCCCATTTTTTCCACGAATTCCTTGCAGAGCGGCAAGCCTATACCGGTGCCGTGTTCACCGCTTGTCCCAAGCCTGCTGGAGCGAACATCGATCCGGAACAATTTTTCTATTGTTGCACTATCCATGCCGATACCTGAATCTATAATGGCAACTTCAACGTCTCCATTGCCAGTAATTTTCGCCGCAACGGATATTTTCCCGTCATTAGTGGTAAATTTTACGGCATTTGAGATTAAGTTCCGGATCACGGTTTGCAGCATGTTGCGGTCAGCAAAAACAGCAATGGTATCCGCCGCCCCGCACATTATTTCAATGTCTTTCTTTTTGGCAGACTCCAGCATTAATCCTATACATTCTTTTACGACTGGAAGCAATGGTACGATTTCCGGCTTGAATGGAACCAGGCCGCGCTGGCTTGTTGCCCAGTTCAACAGGTTTTCGAGCAGACGGTAAGTATTGGAAGCGGAGTCTCTCATGCAGACGGCAAACTCTTGAATTTCCGCCTTCTTTAAATTTGACGATTCCTCCGCCATTATTTCTGTCATTCCAGCGAAACTGCTTAACGGGCCGCGCAGGTCATGGGCAATAATGGAAAAGAACTTGTCTTTGGTGGAGTTCATTTCACGCAAGCTGGTCTCGCTTTCTTTCAGTGCCGCTTCCGTCTTTTTACGGAGCAGGGCCTCGCCAATATGGCAAGCCATTTCCTCCAGAGCATTGATCGCATCTAAGCTGAACTGGCCTGCTCTGTAATCATTAAGCTGGAGCAACCCGATAATCCGCTGTTTTTCACGAATGGGAACCAGCGCCACGGAATTGTAGCCACTCTTGAAACACTGGTTACGCGGGTTTAGCCTTGGATCTTCTGCAGCCGGAAGGTTGAGAATCGGCCCGGAACTATTTGTCCAGAAGCTTCCGCCTCGCGTGAATAACGAATTGGATGAATCGGTTTTGCCTGAAATAACCAGCCCGCAGGTGCATTCCAGGCATACATTGCCGGCCTGGTCCCTGCAAATACCGCCGTCAGCGTCGTGAGCCACCAGACTGTTTTGCTTTAACACAAAACCTTCGGCAAAACCGTGCTGGCCAAAATACGGAAAATCATCTCCGTCCTGCAGTCGCACAGCTACGGCAGCGCAGCCGGTAGCCAATTTTATGGCAGCGAGAATCCGCTGAATAGAATCGTGAAAATCGGTTGATTCGTTTAGTATCTCCAGCACTTCGCCGGAAAGTATCCGGTAATGCTCCGCCTGTTTGCGTTTCGTGATGTCCCAATTCGTGCCGATCATGCTTACTGCCTGGCCGGCGGCATTCCGCTGTACACGGGCCAGGGCGCGGATGTAGTGAGTGCTGCCATCCGGCCAGAGCACGCTGAATTCAGTGTCGAATTCCTTATCCCCGCGCAGCGCCATCTGTATTTCCTCATCGCCGCGCTCCCGGTCTGCCGGGTGTACTCCTGCCGTCCAGGCCTCATAGGCGCCAATGAACTGTTCACTCTTGATTCCGTACAGCCGGAACATCTGGTCATCCCATATCAGTTTGTTATGGATTACATCGTAGTCCCATATTCCAACGCCGCCGGCATCAGTCGCCAGCGCCAGACGGGCGGTGGAGTCCTGCAAGTCCGCCGTGAGCTGCTTGGCCAGCTGCCGAGCCTTGAACCGGGTATTGTAAAGGTTGAAAAACAGTTCCGCCAGCAAAAGCGAGGTAATCGTTCCGCCAAACAGCACGAGCCAGACCTTGACATATTCTGCTATGGATGTGGCGGCCCTGGTAAAGTTAAGGGTCCATTGGTGCCCTGCTGAAATAAGCGTGCGCTGCAAAGTCATTTGCGCTGCTGTTCCTGCCTGCCGGCTGTCAGCTGGGTAACTGTCGTAAAGCAGCGCATCGGGTGTCGCCTGTCTGCCGTCGAATATTTCCAGCCGGATCCCACGGTTATTCCCCCAATTCCACCTCCCCAGGATGCCTAGCATCAGGTCATTCATCCGGTAGGGGCTGTAGACCCAGCCCAGCAGTGCGGCACGCCGTTGATCAACCGTTTTACGCGGCATGCCTTTACGATACACCGGGACATACATCAAGGTCCCGGCCTGAATATCCTGGTCAGTCTCCTGTTTCAGGATTACTTTGCCGGATAGAATTGCGGTATCCAGATCCCGCGCGCGTTCAATTGCCGTACGTCGAACCGGCTCGGTCAGCATGTCGTAGCCGAACGCGCGTAAATTACGGTCTGTGAATGGTTCAAGATAGATGATGGATGAGTATATTTCCCGTTCGCCCTCAGGCCACACCTGGTACGCAGGAAAACCTTCGTCGCGAACCTGCTGGACATGCTGCGCCAGTTTCTGGCGGGGAATCATCCGAGCAAAGCCGATACCCTGAATCCCTGGAAGTTCCTGCTCAATCTTCTGGCGTTCAGTGAAGTCATGCCATTCCTGGCGAGTAACGTAAACTGAGTGCTCGTAAAACGCCGCACAGCTGCGCAGTATCTGTTCGTGGGCATTGAGACGATCAAGGATTTTGCCTTCTATTTCATTGCTAACGGAGTCGAACTCCCTTGCCGCCGCCGCATCCTCCTGTAATTTCGTATAACGGGTTGCCATAGCGGTAACGATCAGACCAGCCAGCAGCAGCAGCCAGGCCTGCCAGACCATGCGGCGTTTCGTACCGCCGGACAATTCAGAGATATCATGCTCGACATGGTTCATAATAAACATCCGTGATGCATCGTAAAATGATTACAGCCATCAGTCATAGGGAAAACTTATTGATGTGTTTACTCTAATGTGAGATTTGCTTTTTGCAACATGCACTTACGCAAGTTATTTAACTATGATTAACCGGCAAAACATCGGTAAAACAGAGTTAATGAGAATATTTGAGCGTTCTGATTATGGCTATAACGTGCTCAAAACTGGTATCAATCCACTGGGTCAGGACGCCTCTAACTGAGTGATTAAGCAGGGTGGACAGCCAAGTAACACTGCGCCTCACCAGCCGCTAAACGCGTAAATGGTAAATCATTCGGACAAACAAAAGAAAATGCCGCTTATTACTGAGGAATGTAATAAGCGGCGAAACACAAAAAAGCTATAGATACGATGCACATGATTCTTTTATAAGTCAAATCAAACAGTAAAAAAGAATGAAAAAAAACTACATTGTAATAAGTCACTTGTAATATTTATCTTGTACAGTTATTCTATTTACATATTGCATAAAATATAAGGGAATTGCTATCAGTCAATTTTTCGTTCGTTTTGCTTTGTAAATTTGTTTCTATTTGTGTTGGCTCAAGAGCAGGAGTTAGAAAGAAAATAGCGTATAAAAATCTTTTATTAAAACTCATTTGCGGTGTTACTGAAGAAAATACTAATGTAATTATAAATCAGTCATAGCCTTGACGGATTTATCAATAGTTAAGCATGCAGGCGGCATGGAAAAGGGGAAAAATGAAAAACGTTATCGTGATGATTCTCGCAGTAGGGGTGCTGGCTGTGGTCGGCACTGGTTGCACAAGTTTTGAAACCAACCGAGTCGGAGACCAGGTCAATGTCAAGATGCCTTTGAATGTTGAACCTATCGTCGAAGCCGGAAACCAGATGGTTGAAGGGAACGCTACAGTTAACTGCCTGTTCGGTATTTTTACATGGGGAGTTAGCAGCCAGGCAGTAGGAATAGATTATATTGGAACATCTTCTGGAACAAGCATATTTACCAGCCCGGCTGATGTCGCGAAAAATGGCGCGGCATTTGATGCATGTACTGGTGCTAAGGCGGACTTACTGCTGGCGGCCAGGTATAATCTGACAGAAACCAATTATTTTGTATTCAAGAAAATTGAGTGTCAGGTAAAAGGCTATCCTGGCATCCTCAAAGGCGTTAATATTAAAAAGTAATCTGTAATTGCTCATGCCGCCTGCATGTTTAATTATAGGTTATTTAATCATTTTAGGGAACAGACGCAAGAATCAAGTCAATAAATAGGGTGTACAATGAGCAAGGATAATAACCGGCTTGAATATGCAGCCGAACTGCGTAAAGTGTCAGAAGAGATTGCCCGGATGGAAACTCGCGCGTTGCCGAAATCAATCTCTCCGAACACACAAAAGATTATCCAGGAACTGCACGTGCACCAGATTGAACTTGAGATGCAGAACGATGAGTTACGCCGGAGCCAGGTGAGACTGGATGCTGAGCGGGAACGCTATTTCGACTTCTACAACCTGGCGACGGTGGGTTATTTAACCATCAGCGAGCAGGGGCTGATCCTGGAAGCCAACCTGACCACCGCTACACTGCTGGGCAGGAACCGCGCTGAACTGGACAAACAGCCAGTCAGCCAATTCATTTTCAAAGAAGATCAGGACATCTACTATCTGCATCGTAAACAACTATTTGATAATGGAGGACCACAGGCACTCGAACTGCGGATGTTAAAGGAAGACGGGACGGCATTCTGGGCGATCCTGAGGACTACTTCATCACAGGACGTCAATGGCAATCCTGAATACCATGTCGTGCTGAGCGACATAACCGACCGCAAGCGGGCTGAGGCAACACAGGAGACAAACAGGCTGCGGCTGACTGGTATCATCGAGGCTACCAATGTCGGCACCTGGGAATGGAATGTCCAGACCGGGGAAACGGTTTTCAGCGAGAGATGGGCACAGATTATCGGCTATACTCTAAGCGAGCTGGAGCCGATCAGCATCAAAACCTGGGAAAAGTTTGCTTTCCCGGATGACCTGAAGCAATCAGGGAAGCAGTTGGAACTGCACTTCGCCGGGGAACTGCCCTACTATGAGTGCGAATGCCGGATGAAGCACAAGGACGGCCACTGTGTCTGGGTTCATGACCGTGGCCGCATCGTCACCCGCACCGCTGATGGTAAGCCGTTACTGGTGCTCGGCACTCATTCTGACATAACCGAGCGCAAGCAGGCAGAAGAAAAGATCATGTTCAGCAATATTCTCCTGTCGATACAGCAGGAGGCATCGCTAGACGGCATTCTCGTGGTAGACGAGAACAGCAAGATCAGATGGTATAACCACCATTTTGTCGAAATAATGAACATCCCGGAGGAGTTGATAGAAAATAAAGACGACGAACCAGTTTTACGGTTAGTGACGGAGCAGATGGCAGATCCGCAGCATTTTCTGCGGCGCGTAAATTACCTCTATGAACACCGGCGGGAGATCAGTCGCGAAGAGCTTGTCCTCAAGGACGGAAGAATACTCGACCGTTATTCATCCCCAATGTACGGTTCTGACGATCAGTACTACGGGCGGTGCTGGTATTTTCGCGACATCACCGAACGGAAGCACGCGGAAGAGGCGCTGAGGATGAGCGAAACACGATTACAAAAAATCATCAGCAATACACATGCCGGTTATTTTTTTATCGACCAGGAGGGGCTTTACCAGCTCGTCAATGAATCATGGCTGCTTATGCACGGCTATGATTCCCCGAATGAAGTAATCGGCCGTCCTTTCACGCTGACTCAGGTTGACACCGCTCTAGAAGATGCACGGAAAATTATGGCTACTATGCTTGCCGGAGATACAATCCCGACCGGCGAGTTTTCCAGGCGCTGCCGTGACGGTTCCATTCGATATCACACCTTTTCCGCGCAACCGGTTGTAGAGGGCGGCAAGATTGTCGGAATCGAAGGATTCATCATAGATGCTACCGACCGCAAACAGGTTGAAGATGAAATAAAACTCAAGAACGAGGAACTTCATAAAGCTAATGCTGAAAAGGACAAGTTCTTTTCTATTATAGCCCATGACCTGCGCAGCCCTTTCCATTCTTTTCTGGGTCTAGCGCGAGAAATGGCAAAAGATTTTCCACGTTTGACAAAGGATGAAATGCAAGAGATTGCAATTGACATGAGAAACTCAGCTACCAATCTTTACCGTCTTATCGAAGGTTTGCTGCAATGGGCAATAATGCATCAAGGATTAATTCCTTTTAATCCGATTGCAGCTAAATTGCATCCCATCGTAGATGAAAGTATGGCAATGGTTGTTGAATCCGCTAAGAGGAAAGGAATTGCAATAGCTTGCGATATTCCAGATGACATAAAGGTTTTTGCTGACAGCTACATGCTTCAAACCGTAATTCGTAATCTCGCTTCAAATGCGGTGAAATTTACCACTAAAGGCGGGGCAATAAATCTGTCTGCAAAATATGCCGGGGACAATAACGTCGAAATAGCCATTAAAGATTCCGGTATTGGCATGAGCAGTGAAATGGTGGACAATTTATTCCGGGTCGATGTCCTGACAAAAAGAAAAGGTACAGAAGGCGAGCCCAGCACCGGACTTGGTTTATTGCTATGCAAAGAATTTGTGGAAAAGCAAGGCGGCAAAATTTGGGTGAAAAGCAAAGAAGGTAAAGGCTCCGTATTTTATTTCACAATTCCATGCAACCCTGCACCGGGGAAAGAAAATCTGATTAAGGATATAGTTACAGCAGATGAAACAGAGATACAAATTAAACCGCTGAAGATTTTAATTGCCGAAGACGACGAAACTTCAGAAATGCTGATTACAATAATGGTCAAGAAGTTCGGCAAAGAAGTTTTAAAAGTAAGAACCGGAGTTGAAGCGGTTGAAGCCTGCCGCAATAACCCTGATATCGACTTGGTCCTGATGGATATTGAAATGCAGGAAATGGACGGATACGAAGCCACCAGGCAGATCCGGCAGTTCAATAAAGACGCGGTCATTATAGCTCAAACCGCCTATTCACTGGCAGGAGAGAAAGAAAAGGCAATCGCGGCCGGCTGCAATGGTTATATTGCCAAACCTTACAATAAAACTTCATTGATGAAGTTATTGAAAAGTATTTGTAAAGAAAAAAAGTAAAAGAGCCGCTGGACTGCTTATCTTACAATCATTTCACCAACGGTATCTGCTGCCGGTCTGCTTTATGCTTAAATGGGAAATAATTGAGTTTACATCTGACGATGATGTGATTTTTGTGTCACATCATCGTCGTATCCGAAAATACAATTTAATTATCCTGTCACGCCGTTAAAAACCGCCTACATCCGCTTGCGATCGGTGATATCGCTTAACGTGCCGACCAGCAGCGGGCGATAAAATCCGTAGTACCTCGTTCTCTCAATATTTTATGGTACCAGTATACAACGGACTGTTTCTTTAATCTTTTCATTGCCCCGCCATTTTTATTATGCAATCATACCGAACGGATCGCAGGTTGTTTTGCTCTTTTTTCAGCCCGCCTTTTTGCCCTTCTTCTGCGGTGTTTGATTATATTCAGGAGAAATTTCGGAAGCCGGCAGAGGATTGATGGAACAAAAGTAAACGCTCCCAGCCGGATGCTTTTATTGATGACCCGGAGTATTTGGGACATATTATAAAATTCTTTATATTTTTGACGCCTGAAAGCATGGAGAAACTTCGCAGAGCATTCATCGGAGAAAACCTTTCCATCAGATGCTATGTGATAGTCAGGATTCGCCTTGACAAGATCATCAAGACCTGAATACGGGGCAACCCGTAAAGTCGAAAGGGCAATCGTATCCAATCGCAGTTCCTTGGCGAACGGAACAATCTGCTCCATGTCGTTGCGGGACTCGCCAATATTGCCCAGAATGAAATAGCCGTGTAAAATCATGTTGGTTTTAGACAATACCTCAAAATATTTTCTTATCTGAGCGACGTTGAACCCTTTGCCCATTGACTTGAGCGTTTTGTCATGGGCGGATTCGATACCCAGCATCAGCAGCACAAATCCCGCTTTCTCCATTTTTTGCATGACATCCGGTCTTCTGGCAATCTCCAGCCTGGCGTTTATTACATATTTTTTGCGGATTCCCCTGGCTATTATCAGATCGCATATTTTTTCAACCCGGTCCATGTCAAACGTAAAGATGTCGTCGGTAAAGCCGATTATACGTCCGCGAGTCTGTTCAATTTCTGACACTACAGATTCCGGCGAACGCGCAGTCCAGATTCTTTTCGTTCCCCATGGGTTGCGACCGAAAGAACAGAATTTGCAATTGAACGGGCAGCCTCTTGAAGCGGAAATCATATCCACTTCAAGGCCGGTGTTCGCCCCGCCGAATCCAATCTCATAACTATATTTTCTAAGGCTGCGGTCAGGGAACAGATTATCCTGAATAGGGCCGGGAATGCGGTTTAGGTTGTGAATTATTCCATCTCCGGACCGGAAACTCAGTCCGGTGATATCTTTGAAAGGAACTCCACGGCAGATTTCTTCAACGGCTTCCTCGCCATCACCTCTGACAACCGCGTTTACATTGGGGAATCCAACCAGCCAGCGTTCAGGATTTTCAGACGCATGCCGTCCCCCTATAAGAACAAAAATCCCGTCCGGCACTGAACGAATTTCCTCGCATAAAAAATCCTGATCCCGATCCCAGTTAATAGAGAAGCAGACCATTCCGGTCTCAGGACGGATAAAATCGCGGGTGCGCCCCTGCTCTTTCCTCATATCGACAATTTCGATCTGCCTGGAAAACGGCTGGATCACTTTGGCAATGAACTCAAGCCCGAGCGGAGGAAAAAAACCGACATCATTCAGTTCGCGCCTGTATGGATAGGAACAGAGAACATGGTCAAGCGCCCCTTCCGGAATGTTGTCAAGTATTTTTTTTATCATTAATGAAACTTTGCAATTGGGATCGTTATAGTTATTTTCATAAAGACACGTTTTAAAGATATTGACAATACTCTAATTTGACATAGACAATCAATTTAATCCAACTGTTCCATGATTCTTTATGTAATTTGGGGATTATTTTTATCTTGTTCATTTTGAATCCGTGTCTGCCGGAGACGGAAATCCGGCCATGACACAATCACCCATAAGGGTTGGTTTATCAGTAGCCTGCTTGTCTTTACCTTTTGTCATAGCGTCCTTTACTTTATGAATGATATTTTACCATGACATAAACTTTATGCAACAATCAATTGATGTAAATGGGCAGAAACAACAGGATTGTTTTTTATTCAATAAGCACCAGCAACGATGAAATTGTGGTCACCAGTATCCTTGCCTTGATGAACGAAAAATCAACGCTCATTACGCCGGCAAGTGCATGTTTGACTGCGCACGAAACGACACAAAATGCTCTCGATATAATTTTACCGCTTTTGTTATTCCGGCTGGCAGAACGATAAAATGCGGTTATATTTTCGTAATATAAAATATAACCAGATATGAACTCAGAGGCTCCAGGATGTTTAATGAATTTGCCGTGATAGACTTTGAGACCACGGGGCTGAGCGCGGACTACTGCCGTGTCATTGAAGTGGCGGCGGTAATCGTCCGGAATGGCGAAGTCGCCGACTCCTTTGTTGAACTCATGCATCCTGGCTGCCGTCTACCGTATATCATCACAGACTTAACCGGCATAACCGATGCCATGCTTAAAGGCAAGCCCAAGCCAGAATCCGTCATGCCGAAGTTGAAGGATTTTATTGGCGACCGTCTTTGTATCGCGCATAATGCCACGTTCGACTCCGGGTTCTATCATGCCGAGATGGGCCGCGCCGGGATTGCCCATGATCGTACTTTCTTTTGCACGATGAAGCTGTCACGCCGTCTGATTCTGGATTCGCCGAGGCATAAGCTTTCAATTCTGGCAGACCACCTGAACCTTCCTAGACCGGAGGAAGGCAAATGTCACCGGGCGCTCTATGATGTGCTTCTTACCGTTGAACTATGGAAGCATATTGAGTGTGTCATCCGGAAAAGAATCGGTAAAGCGCCTGACCAGGAAATCTACCAGACGATTATGAAAAAGTCTAAAGGGGCAG
>Ga0209083_1003853_pt1 | contig 12077 bp, 10 predicted proteins | sample AM7aDNAmetaG_FD_184132 | JGI IMG/M metagenome (GOLD analysis project Ga0209083, IMG submission 184132) | Freshwater microbial communities from Finland to study Microbial Dark Matter (Phase II) - AM7a DNA metaG (SPAdes) (version 3) | ecosystem: Environmental > Aquatic > Freshwater > Lake ...
GCCGCCAGCCAGAGCAGACAGAACAACGTCAGCCAGACGAACCTCACTCCGGGGTTCGCCCATAGCAGCGTCGAGACTGTGAGCGCAACGACGATCAGAATGCCGCCCATCGAAGGCGTCTCGCTCTTGCCTTTGCGCAACGCCGCCAGTGTCGCGAGATCCGCGTCGCCGCCCACGTGCTCGCCGATCTTCAGCCGTCGCAGCCACCGGATGATCGCCGGCCCCAACCAGACGCTCACGAGCATCGCCGTCACCGCCGCCATCACCGCGCGGAAGTTGACATAACGGAAAACATTCAGCGGCCCCAACGCGCCGCCGTAGTGCGTCAGATGGTGGAGGAAGTAGAACATGCTATTTCACCCCTCGCGGCCCGGCTCCGGGAATCAGCGATTCCATCTTCATGCCGCGCGAACCTTTCAGGAGCACGCAATCTCCCGGCCGGAAACGTTCTCGCAACACCGCTACCGCTTGCGCCACGTCGTCGCACATGATGACCCCGCCGGCGGGCATCGCATGGGCCGTGGCCTCTTCCGCAATAAATTTCGCTTGCGAACCGACGGTGATGAGCAAGTCCAGCCCCAGCCCCGCCGCCTCGGCGCCGAGACGCCGATGCCAGCGTTCACTTTCCGCGCCCAACTCCAGCATGTCGCCTAACACGGCCACGCGCCGGCCACGGCACGGCCGCTCCGCCAGCGTGTGCAACGCCGCGCGCATCGAATCGGGATTTGCATTGTAAGCGTCGTTGATCCACCGGACGCCTTCGATCTCACACGACTGCATTCGCATCGCCGGCAACTCGATCTTTCCAAAACCGGCAACGATCTCATCCGCCGTCAGCCCGAACACGCGCGCGGCGGCGGCGGCCAGCAGCGCGTTGGAAATCCAGTGATCGCCGATGGCGGCCAGCTTGACGCGGACGGGCGACGGACTTTCGATCACCGGCGCGCGCGGCGGCACCGCGCACGGCCAGTCCGGCGAGTCCAGCGGCGGTAGGATCAAATCAAATTCCGCGCCGTCCGCCAAGCGTTGGATGTTTTCGGCGCGCACGCCGGCCTCCGGCGAAAAACCGGCCATGATCACGCGCGACGACGTGTGACGGCGAAGCTGCGGCGTCCAGGGGTTGTCCGCGTTCAAAACGGCAACGCCCTCTTTCGGAAGCGCCAGAACGACGGCGGCCTTTTCGCGCGCCACGGCGGCCTCGTCGCCCATGCCTTCGAGATGCGCCGGGCCGACATTGGTGACGATGGACACCGTTGGCGCGACCATGGCCGCCAGCGGAGCGAGTTCGCCCGGATGGTTCATGCCCATCTCAAAGACGCCGACCTCGTGCGAGCGCCGAATCCGCAGCAGGCTCAACGGCACGCCGATGTGGTTGTTCAAGTTGCCCTCGGTCTTGATCGTGGAGAACCGTTCCGCCAGCAGCGCGGCCAGCATGTCCTTGGTGCTGGTCTTGCCGTTGGAACCGGTGATCGCCACGGTGCGCAGCGGCATCGCCTGCCGGTAAGCCGCCGCCAATTGTTGCAGCGCGACCAGCGTGTCGCGCACCTCAATAACGGGGAGCCTGAACGCGTCCGGCAGCCGGCGCGGGCTGGAGATGATCGCAGCGACCGCGCCGCGTTCCGCGGCTTGCTGTAAATAATCGTGCCCGTCAAACCGGCCGCCGCGCAACGCCACGAAGATTTCGCCAGGCCGAACCTGGCGTGAGTCGCCCGACACACCGTGGAAGAAAGTCTCCACCATGGCGCCCTTTAATTGCCCGCCGCAGGCGCAGGCGGCGTATTCGAGGGTTGGTTTTTCCAGCATTGCGTCAAATACTCCCGTGCAACTTCGCGGTCGTCAAATGAAATGACCGTATCGGCGAATTCCTGATAGGTCTCGTGGCCTTTGCCGGCAATCACCACCACGTCGCCGGCCTCCGCCACCGCCAGGACCCGGTTAATGGCTTCGCGCCGTTCCTCGACAACCTCGTATTTCGCCGCGGCGCCGGCGTGCGTGAAACCTTCCTCGATCTGCGCAATGATCGCGCGCGGCTCTTCCTTGCGCGGGTTGTCGGACGTGAGCACGCTGAAGTCGGCCAGTTCGCCGGCGACGCGGCCCATGAGCGCGCGTTTGCGAGTGTCGCGGTTGCCGCCGCAGCCGAAGCACACCAGCAGCCGGCCCTTGGCGGACTCGCGCATCGTCGTCAGCACGTTCTTCAGCGCGTCGTCGGTGTGCGCGTAATCCACAAACACTTGGAACGGCTGGCCACAATCCATCCGCTCCAGCCGGCCCGGCACCGGCGGCAGCGACTTCAGCGCGCGCGCCATCGCCGGCAGCTTCACGCCGAGCGCCAAAGACGCGCCGATGGCGCCGAGGGCGTTGGACACATTGTAACGTCCAAATAACGGCAGCGAAATCCGGTCGACGCCCTTCGGCGTGGCGACCTCAAACTTCAAGCCGACGCAGTTCACCGCGAGTGTCTGGCCTCGAACCGTCGCCTCGTTCTCGATGCCGAATGTGAGCTTGGCCGCCTTCAACGACATCGCCGCCAAATCGCGGCCGCGCGGATCGTCCACGTTGATGTCCGCAATGCCGATTTTGCCGTTGGTGGAGAGCGATTTGAATAGAACGGTTTTGGCGTCGAAGTAGCCGTCCATCGTCTTGTGATAATCGAGATGGTCCTGCGTCAGGTTAGTGAACACGGCGACATCGAAATCAACGCCGAGCACGCGCTTCTGCACCAGCGAATGGCTGCTGACCTCCATCACGACCGCGCCGCAGTTCTGCCGCACCATCTGCGCCATCATCTCGTGCAGTTCCACCGCCTCCGGCGTCGTGCGCGCCGCGGGAATGACGCGCTCGCCGATCTCGTAGCGGACGGTGCTGATGAGTCCGGTCTTGATGCCGGCCTCCTGCAAGATGCGCTGGATCATGAACGCCGTCGTGGTCTTGCCGTTGGTGCCGGTGATGCCGATCACCTTCATCTTTCGATGCGGATGGCCATAGAACTGCCCCGCCAACTTCGCCATCGCCTCGCGCGCGTCGGGCACGCGGATGACGGTGGCCCGCCGGATGGCGGCCACGGGTTTCTCCACGAGGATGGCCGCCGCGCCGCGTTGCACCGCGTGCTCGACAAACTTGTGGCCGTCGGTTTTCAGTCCCGGCAACGCGATGAACAAACTCTCCGGCGTCACGCGCCGCGAGTCGTATTGAATCGAAAGCACGTCCCGGTCGAGCGGTCCTTCCACTTCCGCGCCGCTCAACACTTCAATCAGTTTTTTAATTTGCATGGTTCTGCACAGTTTTGAAATGACCGTTGGCCTTTGCCGTTTGGACGGCCATTTCTTCGACCGGCCGGTCCGGCCGGACGCTCAGGTATTTCGCCACCCGCCCGGCCACGGCTGCAAACACCGGCGCGGCGATGGCCCCGCCGTAGTATTCGCCCTTCGGATCGTGCGGGTTGTCCAGTGAAATTAGAATGCAAATCTCCGGCTGTCGCGCCGGGAAAAACCCTACGAAGGATGAATAATATTTCTGCACGTAATGGCCGCCTTCGAGTTTTTGCGCGGTGCCGGTTTTTCCCGCCACGTCGAAGCCGGGCACGGCGCCCCTGGTGCCGGTGCCGCCTTTTTCCGTCACGGTCGTGAGCGCCTCCACCATCAGGTCCGCCGTCTCCTTGCGAATGACCTGGCAAGCCGGCTTCGGATTGAAGCGGCCCACGAGCTGGCCGGAGCGGTCGCGCACGCCGCTGACAATCATCGGCTGCATCCGAAGACCGCCGTTGGCAATGGCGCTCATGGCGGTGATCATCTGCAGCGGCGTCACGGCGACTTCGTGGCCCATCGGAATATGCGCGATACTGATCGCGGACCACGCTTTCGGAGGATGCACGATGCCGTTGACCTCGCCGGGCAACTGCACGCCCGAACGGCTGCCGAAACCAAACGCCCTCATATAATCGTAGAGCCGTTGCTGGCCCAGCCGCGTCGCGCCGATCTTGCCCGCGCCGATGTTACTCGACTTGGTGATGATCTCCTTCACGGTGAGAGTGCCGTAATGGTGCGAGTCGCGTAGCGGCACGCCGCAGAAAAACCACGGCATGTGACAGTCGAACGCGTCGCTCAGCGTCACCACGCCCTTGTCGAGCGCGCCGGCCACCGTGACGATCTTGAACGTGGAACCCGGCTCGGCCACGTCGGCGATGCAGCGGTTGCGCAGCCGGTCCAGCGCCGCCAATTCCGTGTCACCGGGGAATTTCTTGCCCGGCGCGTTCGGATCGAACGTCGGACAGGCGGCCATCGCCAGAATCTCGCCGGTGCGCGGTCGCATGACGATACCCATCGCTGCGTCCGGCTGGCGTTCGTCCATGACGTTCTGCAACTCCTCTTCCAGCGCGCCCTGGATGACCTGGTCCACGGTCAACTGCACGTCGAAGCCGTCGTGCGGCAAAATCTCCTCTTTCTTGTAAATCCACAACGCCTCGCCCAGCGCGTCGCGCTCGGTCACGCGCGCGCCGTCGTAGGCTCGCAACAAACTGTCGAACTGCCGCTCAATGCCGGTCAGACCCCGGTGGCTTCCGTCCACGTAGCCGAGCACGTGCGCGCCCAACTGACCGTTCGGATAGACGCGCACAAACTCGTCCTTGTCGTCGGCGTAAATCGCGCTGAGCCGCGCTTGTTTCAACTTGGCTCGCTGCTTCGAGGAAAGCTGGCGGAGGTCCACACCGAAGTCGAGCCGCGAGATTTCGTTGGTCAGGCGGTTGAAGACCGCCTCGTCCACTTTGTGCGCAATGATGACGTATTGGCTGTTGCGATTGAAACGGTCCCAAATCTGCCGCTCGTTGACGCCGATCACCTCGGCGGTCTTGGCCACAATCGCCGGTGCGACCGTCGCAGGCAAATCGAGACTGCTCAACAACATCGCATCGGCCACCAGTGTTTTCTTCGGCAGGCTTGTGGCCAGAATCGCGCCGTGTGCATCGAGGATGTTGCCGCGGTAACCCTCCAGAACCTGTTTTTTGGTGTGGTCGCCCACCTTGGCCAGCATCTCGTCGCGCTGCTCCACCTGCCAGAGGTAAAGCCGGGCGCCTACCGGCAGGAATCCCACCAGCAGCACAATTCCCACCATCCAGCCTTGCCAGCGATGTCGGTCGTAAGTCATGGTCGCGGCCGCAGGTTCACGGGCGCATCGCCACCGCGCCGGGATTGCGCATGGGCCGCACGGCCGGCCGCGGCACCGGCGCGTAACGATCGCGCGGCGTCACGCGAACAATCTGGCTTTCGTAAGGCGTCACCAAGCCGAGATGCCACGCCTGGTTCTTCCACTCCAACACTTCCGGTTTTTCCAGTTGTGCAATCTGCAAATCGAGCTGGGTGTTGTCGCGCCGCTTTTTCTCCGCGTTCAGCCGGCACTCTTCGATGTCACGGGCCAGCGCCACGTTTTGCGTGTGCTGCCAGATCACCAGCATCGCGCCCAACGCCAGCATCGCGGCCACGCCGATCAGTTTCATCACCGGCCAGAGCCGCACCACGCCGCTCTCCCGCCGCCGATTATTCCGCATCCACTGAGCCATGATTTTGTTCCCCGGTTGTCGCTGCCGCGCCAAAGCGCGCCGGCGACACGACGATCATTTTACGATTTCCGTCCGGTTCGACTGCCACGCTTCCCGCCGCATCATTTGCAATTCCCGCCAGATGCCCGCGCAGAAAAATCCCAAAGACCCCAGGCGTCCCCGCCGCAAACTGCGGCCCAGGCAAAGCAAGTGGGCCGTGATCCGGCCTCTGTTGGTATCCAATGCATCCGCAACCATCGTTCCATTCTCCCGGCCGCCGGTGACTCTGCGTCCTCGGGGCCCTGTTGTTTATTCCTCAAGTTTCTCCGCCGCGCGCAACCGCGCGCTGCGGGCGCGGGGGTTTGCCGCCACCTCCGCCTCGGTCGGTCGAAAAGCTTTTCGTTGCACCAGGCGCAGCCGCATCCGTTGTCCGCAGCGGCACACCGGCAGACCCGGCGGGCATATGCACGGGGACGCCATCCGCCGCACGAAATCCTTCACAATCCGGTCTTCCAACGAGTGGAACGCGATCACCGCGATCCGCCCGCGGGGCCGGCACAAGTCCACCGCCGCCTCGAGGCCACGCCGGAGCTGGTTCAACTCGTCATTTACGGCAATGCGCAACGCCTGAAACACCAGCGTCGCCGGATGAAAGCTGCGGTGACCGCCGCGCTTGACCCGCTTTACCAAATCGGCCAACTGGGTCGTGCGTGTGATAGGCTGCCGCACACGTTCCTGCACGACAGCCGCCGCCAGCCATTTGGCGAGGGGTTCCTCGCCATAAATCCAAAAAATCCGCACCAATTCCTCCTCGCTCGATTCCGCGAGGATGTCCGCCGCCGTGCGGCCGAGCCGACGGTCCTGGCGCATATCCAACGGACCGTCTTCCCGAAAACTGAAGCCGCGCTCCGGCGTGTCGAATTGATGCGACGATCCGCCGAGGTCCAACAGCACCCCGTCCACTGCCGCCACTCCTGCGCTCGCGTTCGCCGCTTTCATGTCCGCAAAATTCGACCGCACCAACCGCACCCGCTCGCCGAACCGCGCCAGCCGATCGCCGGCCTCCGCCAGCGATTCGTCGTCCACGTCAAGGCCGATCAACCGGCCGTCCGGCGCGGTCCGTTCCAATAAAGCCTCGGCATGGCCGCCGCCACCCACGGTTCCGTCTACAAAAATTTCTCCCGGCGCCGGCCGCAAAACTTCGATGACCTGGGCGAGCATCACCGGTGTATGAAAACTGGTTGATGTCATTTCTCACGCTCGCGCCTTGAGTTCTGTCTTTGCGCCGTTGCCAACCGGGCGACGGCCCGCGCTTACGGTCTGGGCGCGCCGCCAAATACACGCCGCAGCGCTTCGCCCCAGCGTCCCAAACCGTGGCCGGGGTGTTCCGCCGGCAACCGGTAGTCGTCCAGGATGTCCGGCTCGCGTTGGACCCGGCGCAACTTCGCGCCGCCGGCCGGAACCATCACCTCCGCCAGCACTTCCTTCGCCGAGTGGGCCGCTCTGCCAAACTGCGGAAACACGGGGCCTCGGGGCAGCGAGAAATGCCGGTCGTTCTCCCGCATCAGCCGGACGCTGTGGTTCGCTTTCAGAAATCGCACCAAACTCATGCTGTGCATCGGTCACCTCCTGATTCCGGATTTTGCCCGCGCTTGAAATCCATCACGCCTCTCATGCGTTTAGACGCCTCCCTTCACCAGCGTCTGCCGGAAACGGTCGCGTTGATCCTGGACCGCCGCGCCGTGGCGCACGGGGTTCCAGATCTCAAACAAGGAGACTTCGCTGCCGCGCGTGAACACCACCTCGCGACCGGCGCCCATGTGCTCAATCTCGATCTGCGAAAGACTCATCCGGCCCTGCGCATCCATCGCCGCCGGCCGCGCCACGTGGTTCATCATGAAAATAAAACGCCGACGCTCCTCCGGCTCCATGTTCTTCTCCACCAACGACTGATGAAACTTGTCGAACTGTTGCGGCGTGAACACGGCGAGGTAGGCGTCCGGGTGCTGCACGACGATCAACTCCCGCGCGCCCCTGGCCCGCAAGGCGAGCGGCACGATCAGACGATTTTTTTCGTCGAGCGTGTGGCGGTGTTCGCCGCTCAGAATATTGGACGGTCGCGCAGCCATTTTGGGCATCAACTCCTCTACAAACCACTGAATGGGATTCTACTCCACTTTGCTCCACCGTCAATCCCAAAAGGCAAAAAAGATTGTTCCGAGGATTGTCCCCTTCCGGACGGAGCGGCCGACCAATTACGCGCGGCGGGCGGACGCGGCGGCTTTCGGCATGGCCACCTCCAGCGCATCGCCGACGTGGTTCGCAAAAACAAATTTCAAACTGCGGCGGACTTCGGCGGGCACGTCCGCCAGATCCTTGCGGTTGCGCTCCGGCATGATCATCGTGCGAATGCCCGCGCGCGCCGCGGCGAGGACTTTTTCTTTGACGCCGCCGACGGCGAGCACTTTGCCGCGCAGCGTGATCTCACCGGTCATCGCCACGTCGGGCCGCACCACGTGGTTGCCCATCAACGACGCGAGCGCGACGGCCATCGCCACGCCCGCCGACGGGCCGTCCTTCGGTATCCCGCCGGAGGGAACGTGGATGTGGATGTCGGACTTGGCAAACTCGCCGCCGTCAATTCCGAGTTGCTCGCAATGCGAACGCACGAAGCTGAGCGCCGCCGTCCCGGATTCTTTCATCACGTCGCCGAGCGATCCGGTCAGCAGCAGGCTGCCTTTACCGGCCATGCGCGTCGCCTCGATGAAGAGGATGTCGCCGCCGGTGGATGTCCACGCGACGCCGGTGACCACGCCTGGCTCGCCTTTGCGCTCCGCGACCTCGGCCTGGAACTTCGCCGGGCCGAGCAGGTCGGGCAGTGCTTGCTTCGAGACGCGGAACTTTTTCAAATCGCCCTCGACGATGCGGCGCGCGATCTTGCGGCACACGGAGGCGATCTCGCGCTCCATGTTGCGCACGCCGGCCTCGCGCGTGTAATCGGCCACGAGCGTGCGCAGGGCGTTGCGATCGAAACGAAGCTGGCCGTTTTTCAAACCGTGCTCGTTGAGCTGGCGCGGCAGGACGTATTTGGTGGCGATGTTCACCTTCTCCTCCTCGGTGTAACCGGGCAGCTCCAGCACTTCCATCCGGTCGCGCAACGCCGGGATCACCGTGTCGAGCACGTTGGCGGTGGTGATGAACATCACTTTCGACAAGTCGAACGGCACTTCGAGGTAGTGGTCGGAGAAACTGTGGTTCTGCTGCGGATCGAGCACCTCCAGCAAGGCCGCGCTCGGATCGCCGCGGAAGTCCGCGCCGACTTTGTCAATCTCGTCGAGCATGAACACTGGGTTGGCGCTCTCGGCTTTGCGGATGCCCTGGAGGACACGACCCGGCAGCGCGCCGATGTAGGTGCGGCGATGGCCGCGAATCTCCGCCTCGTCGCGGACGCCGCCGAGCGAGAGGCGGACAAATTTCCGGCCGAGCGCGCGGGCGATGCTCATGCCGAGCGAGGTTTTGCCGACACCGGGCGGACCGGCAAAGCAGAGGATCGGGCCCTTCATGTCCGGTTTGAGCCGGCGCACGCTGAGATACTCCAGAATGCGCTCCTTGACGCGCTTCAGATCGAAATGGTCCTCGTCGAGAACGCGCCGCGCGCGGGCGATGTCGAGATTGTCCTCCGTGCAGTGCGACCACGGCAGCGTCACAAGCCAGTCGAGGTAACTGCGCGCGACAGTATATTCGGCCGACGCGCTGGGGATGGCCGCGAGCCGCTCCAGTTCCCGCAACGCGACCTTCTTCGGCTCCTCCGGCATCCGCGCCTTGTCAATTTTCTCGCGCAGCTCCTTGATCTCAAGGCCGTGCTCGCCTTCCTCACCCAGTTCCTTCTGAATCTGCTTGAGCTGCTCGCGCAGGAAGAAATCGCGCTGGCCCTTCGACAGCGTGGAGGCGACCTTGCTCTGGATTTCGCTGCCGAGTTCGAGCACCTCCAGCTCGCGATTGAGCAAATCCGTCAGCCGCGCCAGCCGCGACTTGACGCTGTTGGTTTCCAGCAACCGCTGCCGCTCCTCCAGCGCGATGTTCAGGTTCGATGCGATCAAATCCGTGAGCCGGCTGGGGTCCTGCGTGTTGAGCGCCGCCACCTTCAGTTCGTCGGGCATCGCGGGCGAGAGGCTGATGATTTTCTGGAATTGTTTGCTGGCGTTGCTCGCCAGCGCGCTCACCTCGATGGAGGCGTCCGCCTCCTCCCGCAACGCCGCGACGCGCGCGAGGATATAAGGCTCCTCGCGCTCGACCCTCACGACGCGGACGCGCTGCACGCCCTGCACCAACACACGCACGCTGTCGTCGGGAAATTTCAACATCCGCAGCACGCGTCCCACGCAGCCATACTCGTGCAAATCCTCCTTGTGCGGATTTTCCACGTGCGCGTCCCGCTGCAACACCAACGCCAGCAGCCGCGATCCGGCCACCACGTCATCCACCAGCCGGATACTCGACGCGTTCGAGATCACCAACGACGCCACCATGTGCGGAAACACCACCAGATCGCTCAACGGCAGCACCGGCAACTGCGCCGGCAGCGTCAGCGGCGCCGCTGGCAACGGCGGGACGGGTTGTTCCGATTTGTCTGTCATGGTTTATGTTGGCGATTGCTGTTCTTCGGCGCTCACGACTCCGACGGCTCGACCACCACCGTCACCGTCGCGTGCTCCGACTTCTCCGACTTCGGCAGCTCGATCACCAGAAACCCGTTCCGGTAACTGGCCGTCACCTGCTCCGCGTTCACCGAGCGCGGGATCACAAACCGCCGTTCAAAATGTCCGTAATCAATCTCCACCTGCCGGAACTTGCACTTCCCCGTCCGGCACGGATCGGGCCGGTGACCGCGCACGATCAGCGTTCGGTCCTCCAAAGTGATTTCCACATCCTCCCGGCTGATGCCCGCCACCTCCATCTTCACCACCCACCGCTCCGGCGTCTCATACACATCCGCGGCTGGAATCCATTGATGCCCGCTGGCGATGCCGCCGGTCAATTCCTCGCCAAACGGCTCCATCAGCGACTTCTCCACCGCTCGCTGGATGCGGTCCCATTCGTTGGCATGACGCTTCGGCATCGGTTTCGTTTTCCTTGATGACTCTAAAAGACGTGTTATAGCATACCTCGTCGTTGTCAAAATACAAGCGGCGGTCAATGACCGCCGAAATGCAGCACAGGCGGAACGCTTTCGGAGCGCGGTCATCCCATAGGTGGGGTGAAGTTTTCCGGAGCTTCGCTCGTCATGCCAGAGAATCGCCGCGCGAGCTTGGAAGCTCACGCCACCGGCAAGCACATATTCCCTGCTCCGGAATCCCGTTGGGATTCTTCCCGGCTCTGCCGCCTCGTCCCGTGAACACCGCGTCCCGCCGCCGGGAGATGCGGGCACCGTCCCGGCGGCGAAACCGGCAGATTTACTTCGCGGGCACTTGCGTCAACGCCTTGCCACAGCAGGCGCCCGGCGCGCCGGCGGTTTTGCCGCAAGAGTCGCACTTGAACGCGACTTGCTGCGCCTTGAATTCGGCCTTGGTCACCGCCGCGATGAGTTTGTCAGCACTGGTCTTGGAGGAGTCGAAGCAGACGATGGCCTGTTTCTTGTCCAGACTGACTTCAGCGGACTTAACGCCATCAACCTGCTTGAGCGCCGCGGTGACCTTGGCGCTGCATGCCGAGCACATCATGCCGTCCACCTTCAAGGTGACTTTGGTGTCTTCGGCCTGGGCGCTGGGCACGACCAGCAAGCAACTCAGCATGGCGATCAGGGCGAGTGTTGTAATCAGATAACGCTTCATAGTTTATTCCTTCTACGGTTTCGGTTGTTGTCCGAAACCGCTTAAAGATGCTCCCGATCAGCCGGGAATCACAGCAGAAACTGCGCGGGCGCGGGTGTCCAAGAGGGCAGTGCGTTTGGTGGGGATATGTTTGCAGTGGAGAATGAACTAAGTTTACGCATGGCGGTCAAGAATACCAAGATGATGCCGACTCAGAAGAACGACAAAGCTTCGCATGCGCCGCTGCATCGAAAGGACACGGAGAAGCAAACGGCTGGCTGCCGCCACACACAACCTGCGGTTTGCACCAAGAACAGCATGCCGAAAGTCTGTGCGTTTGTCCGTCAAGACGACATGTGTTTGTCACCTCCCAAGTCCTGGGCAAAACATTTCAAGGCGCTGAAGCAACGAGGCGCGAAGAGGTGACTGGATGAGAACATCGGCGATGGGCGGCAAACGAACCACCGGTCGTTTTCGTTTGGAGATACGGACCGGCTAAAACACCATCAGGCTTTGAACATAACGGAAGCGCGCACGCCGCCTTCCGGGCGGTTGCGGAGGTTGAGCACGCCGCCATGAAAACCGACGATGGTCTTGCAAACCGTCAACCCCAAACCCGTGCCTTTGCCCTGGGTCTTGGTGGTGAAGAACGGGTCGAAAACTTTTGGTAGTTTGTCTTCGGAAATACCGATGCCCGTGTCGTCGATGTCCACCATGACCACAGTGTCGCCCGACCG
>Ga0209083_1003854_pt1 | contig 12069 bp, 14 predicted proteins | sample AM7aDNAmetaG_FD_184132 | JGI IMG/M metagenome (GOLD analysis project Ga0209083, IMG submission 184132) | Freshwater microbial communities from Finland to study Microbial Dark Matter (Phase II) - AM7a DNA metaG (SPAdes) (version 3) | ecosystem: Environmental > Aquatic > Freshwater > Lake ...
GGAGGGGAGGATCTTTTGAAAAAAAAGATCAAAGAAATGAAAAAAGGGGAGATACTGGTTTCCCGGACCACCGGTCCCGAAACCATTATGGCCTGCCGCAAGGCCGCCGCGATCATTGCCGACGAAGGCGGGATCAACTCCCACGCCGCCATCATTTCCCGGGAGCTGGGGATTCCCGGGGTCGTTAGCGTTAAAATAGCGACCCGGGTTTTAAAAGATGGCGATTTGGTTGAGGTTGACGGTAATACCGGTATTATAAAAATATTAGCAAAAAGAGGACGCTAGATCGCGCCCTCTTCAATTTCGAATACATAGATTGTTGCGTATTCGACTTTTTCGCCGATCACATCTTTGAGCGGCTTTTTTTTGGCGATAGCCAACATTGCCAATATAACCTCGGTGTGGGCTACAACCAAAACTTTTTCTTTTTGCCTCATAATTTCCCTTAAGGCACTTTTTTATCCTTGCGAGAAATTTTTCCGGCGTTTCCAGTCCCGGGAAATTTCGGCTGGTCCAGAATTCCTTCCAGTAGTCGGGATTTTCCTCAACCTCCTTGGCAAAAGCCCGAATCCTGTCCTCTTTGAGCTGGACATAATTCAAATCGTCGCAAATTACGATTTCGATTTCGAGGTTTTTCGCCGTTGCGATCGTTCTGGCTGACGGGCTGCAATAGGCTTTTTTGAACCCAAGCAGCTTTACTTCCAGAGCCAGTTTTTTTGCTTGCGCAACGCCTAGGTCGCACAAACCGGGGTTAAGCCCTCCGGGCTCCAACCTTATTTCATGCGGCATTGCGTGCCGCACAACGTAAACTTTCATTACCCAAACCTCCAGGTGCGCGGCACCTTTTGTAACTAGATTATATCATATTTATATAAATTTGTCAATGAAATTAAGAAGCAAAACGGCGGTTTAAAAAACCGCCGAGCTAAAGATCCTGGTTGGAAAATCGTTACTCCAGATGCGTTCGTTGTTTGATCTGCTTTACTCGTTCTAGAAGTTGGGGATGGTTTTCGAGCGTTGGGTCGCGGGAAAGAATTCCTTTGGCGGCGTTGCGCGACTTTTCCACCAGAAAGACGTCGGCGAGCGAAGCCATTACCAGGTCGGGCATACCCCATTGCTGGCTGCCGAAAACCTCTCCCGGTCCCCGGATCTCCAAATCCTTTTCGGCCAATTCGAAGCCGTTATCGTATTTGAGCAGGGCGCTAAGGCGGCGGGTTGGGTAGTCGGAAAACAACAGGCAATAGGATTGGTGTTCGCCTCTGCCTACGCGACCGCGGAATTGGTGGAGCTGTGCCAACCCGAATTTATGGGATCCTTCGATGGCCATAATCGAAGCATTGGGGATATCAATGCCAACTTCGATAACGGAAGTGGAGACCAAAAGATCTATGGCTCCTTGTTTGAATTTTTCCATAACCTCTTGTTTTTCTCCGGCTTTCATTTTTCCGTGAAGCATGCCGACACAAAGGTCGGGGAAGACTTCCTTGGAAAGTTTTTCGTACTCTTCCTTTACGGCTTTTACCGCTTCGGCGCCCGAGTAATCGGCTTTAGGGTCGAATAAAATGGCATCCCTTTTTTCTTCCTCGTCGCCCTCGATGCGCGGGCAAACCATAAAGGCTTGCCGGCCGTTTTTAATTTCACTCCGGATAAATTCGTAAGCGGCGGCTCGGCCGTCCGGTTTTATTATTTTTGTTTCCACGATTTTCCGTCCCTTGGGCATCTCGTCGAGCAACGTAAGATCAAGATCGCCATAGATGGTCAAAGCCAAGCTTCTTGGAATGGGAGTTGCGGTCATCGACAGCAGATGGGGGGTGAGTTTTTCTTTTTTCTTCGTCTGGTTGTTTTTTGCCAGCGCTGCCCGCTGTTCCACGCCGAAACGGTGTTGCTCGTCGAGAATCACAAAAGCCAATTTCTTGAAAGAAACGCCTTTTTGGATCAGGGCGTTGGTCCCGATCAGGATTCCGATTTTTCCGTTTTTCGCGAGTTCCAAAACCGTAGATTTGGAAACTTGCCCGAATGAAGAAACCGCGGTGTGCTTGGCGCACAGAATTCCGGTCTCGACTCCGAAAGGTTTCAGGATTTTTGAGAATGTTTCATAATGCTGGGTGGCCAGGATCTCGGTTGGTACCATAAAGGCGGTTTGGTATCCCGCTTTCGCGGCATTGAGGGCGGCCATCATGGCGACTATAGTTTTTCCCGAACCAACGTCTCCTTGGAGCAAGCGGTTCATCGGCTGGTTTTTTTCCATGTCTTTCAATATTCGGTAGGATGAAACGCGTTGGGCTTCCGTAAGCCGGAAGGGCAGGCTTTTGGTAAAATCCTGGATTAGCGGTAGATCCATGGCGATCGCGTCCGCCCGTTCGTTGTTGAGTCTGATGCGTTCGCGTAAAACCGACAACTGGATGAAAAACAGTTCTTCGAAAGCAAAACGTTTCCGTGCGCCGCGCGCCGCGTCCAAGCTTTCCGGAAAATGGATTTGTTTGACTGCTTCACCCCAAGGCATGAATTCATAAGCGGTTATGGTTGCGTTTGGCAGGGGGTCGGGCAGGTTAGTGTAGTTTGCGAGCAGGGGTTTGATCACGTATCGCAGCCACCGGCTCGACAAGCCTGCGGTTTGCGGATAGATCGGTACCAGGCGGCCCGTATGGGTGAGATCAATCTCATCATCCGCGGAATCGTTTACTTTTTCGTACATTGGGTTCGAAAGATAGCGGCTGCTTTTTCTCTCGACCAATTTCCCCGCCAGACAGACAGTCATTCCTTTTTTGAAAGAACCGGCGAGATAAGGCTGGTTGAACCATAAGGCTTTAACTTTCCCGGTTTCGTCGCTGATCACGATCTCGGTGATCGTGAGATGTCGTTTCCAGACGCGGACCATTTTCACACTTTCAACGATTCCTTGAACGCAGGCGGTTTCTTCAACCTTAAGATCGGCGATATTGATCCGTGTCGAAAAATCCTCGTATCGGGTAGGAAAATGGTAAAGCAAATCCTTAACGGTTTTGATGCCTAAATGTTCCAGGCGCGCTTGGTAAGCTGGTCCGATCTTCGGGATATTTTTGATCTCTTGTGATAATTTTGAGGGCATGGTCTGTAAAGCGGCTTCCTTATGGTACTATGATATAATACTAAGAAAGGTTTTCATAATAATAACTAAAAAATATAATCATCCGTTTGGCAAGCCAAACGCATGACCGAAAAATTATGCCAATATATACAACACCGGAAGTTAATCCTTTGGCGGGGTTAATAAGTCTTATCACGTTTTTTTTGTTCGCGCTTGTAATGGCTTATCTAAGTTTTGGCGCGCTCGGTGTTTTGGTTGCGTTGATTTTGGAAGTGTTCATTGTCGTTATTATTGGTTTGCGGGTGATCGATCAGTATGAGCGCGGCGTCGTTCTTACTTTGGGAAAATATTCGGGAACCAAGCAACCCGGTCTTACCTGGATTATGATCGGCGTCCAGAGAATGATCAAGGTTGACCTTCGCATTACCACGACCGATATTCCCCAACAGGAGGTGATTACCAAAGACAATGTGCCGGTCGGTATCAACGCGGTGGTTTATTTCCAGGTGGAGTCGGCCGAGAGGGCGATTTTGAATATCCAGGACTACACCTTGGCGGTTTCGCAATACGCCCAGGCGGCTTTGCGCGACGTGATCGGAGGGATTGAACTTGACCCTTTATTGTCGGAACGGGAAAAAATTTCCGAGGAGATAAAAAAGATCGTCGATATCGCTACCGACAATTGGGGAATTAATGTCACCGATATCAAGATCCAGGACATCGAGCTTCCGGCCGATATGAAGCGCGTGATGGCCAAACAGGCCGAATCGGAAAGAGAAAGGAGGGCGGTGATCATCCGCGCCGAGGGAGAAGCGCAGGCGGCGCAGCGTTTGGCCCAAGCGGCCGGCGTTTTGGCGGGAACGCCCGGCGGTTTGTCGATGCGTACTTTGCAGACCATCGAAAAACTCAATCCCGATCCGTCCAAGACCGTAATTTTCGCCCTGCCCGTGGAGGTATTGGAGGGCTTCAAGGAGCTGGTAAAGAAGGTGAACGGGAAGTAGACTATAGATTAAATTGAAAAAAGGCCATTAGGGTTAAAGTGCGCTATAAAGTCATCATAGAAGGTAAATAATAGGTTTTAAAACTATGATTTATAAAACCACAAAGAGTTTGCCGGCCGCGAAATTATTCTCTCTTTATAAAGCGGTTGGCTGGGTTACGGAAAACAAAAATCCCAAGAAGCATGGTTTATTGTTAGCCAAGGTGTATTTTAATTCCAGCGCCGTTTTTAGCGCTTGGGATAAGGATATGCTCGCGGGAGCGGTGAGGGTGATCACCGACAAATATGCCCACGGCGTGATTTTTGGCTTGGCGGTTGATCCGCGCTACCAAGGACAGGGAGTGGCGGAAGAATTGCTTTTCCGCTGTTTCAAAAAATACCCAAACGTTCAGTGGAACGTGGAAGTGGAACCGTCCGCGGCCGAACTTTTTCAAAAGCAGGGATTTTTGCCAGCCAAAAACCAATGCATGACCAAGGGAGAAAATCCGGTTTAAAAAGATTATTTACGAACATAACAAAAAGCCGCCAGAAAGGCGGTTTTTTGATTCTTCTAAAAACCCCAGCTTTGGTTGGGGGTGTACGTTCAGGTCCAAGTCCGGTGGTCGATTGCTTAAGCCAAAAAAGATATTTGCCGGATTATAAAAAACCGCGGATGTTTTCCGCGGACTATATCAGCTTTTTTTGGCCAGAGTGCAAATGGCGGCTAGGCCGGTCAACAGAGCTAGTTGTTGTTTCGGAGTGTCAGTGTTATGAGGACAGAATTCATACCCTTTGTCTAATGACTCCGGATAATCGCACGGGTCCAGGCCGCAGGCGTTACCGGGGCAATCGAGGTGGAAGAATCCGCCCTTTTCCAGCTTAAAACTTAATTTGTTTTTCTCGTGGAAATTGACTTTGCCGTGCATCTTTTTCCAGGCCCTGACCATCGCCAGATCAATGAAGTCTTTTGCTTCCATTCTTTCTTCGCGGTACAATTGGGCCAAAAAATTTCTTAAAGGAATGCCGATTTCTCCCGCGATCGGCGCGCCGTAAAAACCGATATCGGTATTGGTCGCAAAAGTAAGTTGTTGAATGGATTCGCTTTCAGTCATCGCCTTCATGTTGAATGATCTAAGCAGGCTGGTCGCCAGCGTCAATGTTGCCGATACCTGCAAGGCATCCGTATCCGCTTTGGGCAGGGGAACGAGATAGGTCCAAAAACCTTTTTTTTCGGAAAGAAACCTGATTTGGTTTCCGAAGCCCAAGCTGATTTTTGGATCCATGGAAATTGCTTCCAGCGGATAACCATCTTTTTTAAACCTTTCTTGCATATCGATAATAAGCGGAGTTTCCGGCTGCCTAACGAAGAATTCTTGGAAGTGAATGAAGACTTCTTCGCGGATTTTTAACAGCAACCGGTCATTGATCCATAATATCTCATACCAACATGGCGTGTTCTCTCCGGTAATATGCGCGTAGCCGGGGCGAAACAATTTCAAAACCTCCTTGTTAACGTGCTTAACCGCATAGATATCATTTATCGGGTTATTTTTCCAGAGCAGAAACAAAAAAGCGATAGGATTATCGCTTAAGATTATATTTTTCCAAAAGGGTCAATTTTTTTCTGTCGGCGCTATTTTTCCATAATGGTTTTGCCAGCCAGAAGAAGACGCTGAAAGCCAGTACTCCGCAAGCAAGAGCCGCGATCACTAAACCGCGCTCTATCTGAAAGGCTCCAAAAAAGGAGAAAGCCGAAGCCGCGGAAAACAGCAGTATTCCCGCCAGCAGAAACCAGACGCAGAATGGTGTTGTTCCATATAATTCTTTTAAAGAACCCCGGTTCAAATAATCACCTCGTATTTTTCTTTTTATCAAGTTATCACTATTTTTGTTTTAAGAAAAGGCTTCTTCCTTTATTGGGAAATACCCCGTAAAGTCTTGACTTTCGTGACGATACTTTATAGTCTTACGCCAGAACTTTAAGGAGCGTGAGTTGAAGTATGGCGAAAAATAGTACGAGGACAAACCTGCCTCTAAGTATTAGTTTACTTGAGGATAAAAAAGGAAAAGTTGTTGGTTTCAAAGGCAAGATGGTGAGGGATGCGCCTTACGAATGTTTTGATTTTGTCGAACGTTTTCCTGCGGATCATCATAGAACAAGTATTGTCGTGAAGGTGGCTATAAATACCCTTATTTTCGACGATTCCTTGGAGCGGGGTAAGTGTTGGGCAGTACCGCTGTCGGTTTCGCAGGCGCAGGAATTGCACGGTCTCTTCAAGAACGCGGCGGCTTATCCCCACGAAGGCTACGCGGTGCGATCCATCGATGAAGATGATTTTATCGGCTTCATTTTTGTGAGCCCCAAATACGTGGATGCGTGTCTGGGATGCTTGTCCCAAAGCAAAATTTAAAAAAGGCTATCCATAGCCTTTTTTTTGCCGTTTTTTTGCCTTTTTATTTTACTTCTTTCAAAAAATCCGCGGCGAGCCGGGCGGTATCTTGGTCCGCCTGATAAAAGTTTTTCCAGACTACCACGATGTCGGCGTCGTTGAAAAAAGCGCTTTGGACATCGCGGATCGTGTCGCCGCCGGCGACGGAAACCAGTACATTAAAATTGCCTTTGATCTGTTTGATCTGGTAATAGGGGATAAGTTTATCACGCGAAAATTCCGTTTCGTCTACGCCGCGGTGGAGGATGACAACATCGGGCGGTGTTTTTAATTTTTTCAAAACCGACAGCGGATTCCCGACATTCATCATATCGACCATTGAATCGATTTGTCTAATCTTACACTCTTCGATAAACAAGTTGATCGTTTCCACCGGGGCCACTCCTAAAACCGTGGCGGCATTGGCGCCGCCAAGCGTTGTCGGAAAGGCGGGGTTTGGTTGTCCGGTTTTTTGTATTGTTTCGATCTGGCCGGCGGTCTTTTTCGTTATTTCCAAAAAGGAGTTTTGTTGCGCCAAGGGTCCGGCCAGGGAGGTGGATTTGGGTTGGTTTTGCGAGATCATTTCAACAATGCGATCGGCCAGGTCGGCGCATTTCGTATCGGCGACAATATAGGCGTCCGGGGCAAGGCTGCGGATCGCCTGGATCGCTTGAGCGCCTTGTTCCTTTAATAAAGGGGTTCCGGCTTCGATCAAAATATTTTGGGAGGGCGGCAAAGAAGCCACGATCCGGCGTGCGTCGCTTAAGGTTCCGTTAAGCGCGATTTGTAAATATTTTTTCCTTTTTTCGAGCATTATGGTGTCGACGTTATCATCCGGGATCTTTCCCGGTTATTTGATCAATTTCAAAAAATCACTTGCGAGCGCGGCGGTGTTTTTCGGGCTTTCATAGAATGAACGCCAGATGACCGCGATGTCGGCGCCGTTGAAAAAATCGCTTACCACTTCCCGGGTTGTTTCCCCTCCGGCGACCGAGATCAAAACATTTCCGTAAGCTCCTTTGATGCGCGTGATCTGGTCCAGGGGGATTTGTTTCTCCCGGTTCAAGGAATGTTCGTCTACTCCCCGGTGTAAAACGACGATGTCGGGTTGTTTATTTATTTTTTGTAATACTTCGAAGGGGAAGGGGACGTTCATCATATCAATCATCGAGTCGATCCTTTGCGTTTGGCAGTTTTTGATGAATTCATCGATTGTTTCAATGGGTGCCAAGCCCAGGCAGGTGGCCGCCGATGCTCCGGAAAGAGCGGCGTTCCTTACTTCGGTCGATCCCCGGTCCATGGTCTTCAGGTCGGCGACGATATAACTCGGACGGCCGATAATTTTAGCCCACCAGTAATTAAGGTCGGAGATCGCTTTGTTGCCATAGCGTACGATCAAAGGCGTTCCCGCTTCGATGATGATTTTTGGCGAGGGCGGCAATAGCGTTACCATTTCTTTGACTTCGTCCAAAGATCGGTTAAACGCGATTTGCAGATATTTTGATCTGGTATTCAAAAGGCTCATATTCAGATATTTTAGCACATTGTGCCATGTCGAAATAAATAAAAACCCCTTTATTTAAAAAGGGGTAAACTACCGTTGGTGATTCCTGCCTGGATTAGTAATGAGACACAGATAAAAGTCCAGGAGAGACAAACGTAAGGTAAGGACCGTTTAATGGAGGCGAATCGTAATGCGTTGGTATCATTCGGACCATTCCCCGATTTAATTATTGCGATCGCCCGGCTGGTTAGCCACAAAGCTTCTCCTGTTAAAAAGATGCTCGCCAGCAAGCCAAGCAAGGTATATAAGGGCGCTACGGTTAGCGCGATACAATTCAACGCGACAAGCTTCTTGTTTTTTTGAAACCAGTCTGGAAAATTCATTCATTCACCTCTCAACATCCGGAATCCATCGGTTGTTGCTTTTGCGGCTCTTTTGACTTAAGAATCACCTTTATCGATACTTTGAAGTCTTCGGCCATCTTGTCCGCTAAAATATTGGCGGTCTCAAGATTTTTTTTGCCGCAGACCGTAAAGACCCAATGGGCCGGGTTGGCTTCTTCTGTGTATTCATAAGCCTGGGTTATGCCGACCCTCTGGGTGAAGATAGTTCCGAAATAATAGCGGTCAGCTTTTTTCAGAGTAATTCCTAAGAACTTAAGGTCGCATGTATCCGCGTAACCGATTCCAATGATTCCATAGCCATTTGTATCGCCGATGATTTCGAAATTATCCGGCAAATTTATCTTAAGCCACGTTTCGATCTTCTGCGCTAGAGTTTCCTCGGTGTTATCGACAATTTCAACCGTCATAACGTCCTCCTATTTAAACGAACTAGAGAAAATAATATATAAAATATCCCATATTGTCAATACCAACAACAAAAAAAGCCCAATAATATTGGACTTTAATACGGACTCGTTTTCATCCGGGTTCCGAAGATGAAACCGATGGCGAAGGCAAAGATCATGCTGATAGCCATAAAGATCAGCTGGCCTTTCAGGGTATAAACTTCCGCCGGCGGGAAAGCGTTGAAAAGGTCGAAGGCCCACAGCGCGTAAAAAATAGCGTAGTAATGTCTCGGCATTACGCTAAGCATATCGGAAAGAGCCAGGTAATTCATTCACATCCCTACATTAGATACCACGCGCAGGCGAGGGGTTTGCCGCAAAGCGAAAGGTATTTCATTAAAGCCAGGACTGAAAATATATTCACTCCAAGGTAAGACACCGGCAAGATGTCCATAAAGCCGGTGACCGGAAAACCGAACTGCGATAAAGGCAGATGTCCGGCAATCAGATAAATCGGGATATTAAGGATTGTACTTAATATTACCGTTATTCCGATTACCAGAAATGTTGTTTTTAAAGCTGTTGCCAAAGGATTTGCTATATCCTCCCTGCTGAAAGTCGCTTCGTCGAAGATATCCATAAACTGTCTCCTTTTTTAATGTGCCGCTAATTCCATAATGCAATACCTTACCTCTTAAAATCGCTTTAGTCAAGGGCAATATAAGAGAATACAAGCAATTAACAAAAACCCTGCGCTTGAGGCAGGGTATCTACGCTTGTCTGATTTATTTCATAGAGGCCATTAAAGCGGCCCATTGTTCTTTTCTCTTCGGTTTCCAGTATACTTCTCCGCGTGCTATCTGTTCGGCCACCTCCGGATCATCCTGATGGTATTCTTTGATTTTTTTTCGGACCAGGGCGATAACCGGTATCGAGCGTTTTCCGTTATCGAAAGTGTACCATTCGTCGATATCGGGCGACCGGTTAAGGAAGCAGACGATGGCGATCACTATGGCGCCGTAGCTTTCGATCAGTTCGATCAGTTTTTGCGTTGTGCTGAAGTTGTTACAGACGTCCTCCACGATAATTACCAAGTCTCCCTCGTGGAGCTCATGGCGGTCTAGGATGAGCTTGGTTTCGTCCCTTAGCCCTTTGGTGCCCACAACCAGTACTTTTTTTTCGGCTTTAATTGTCCGGCAACCCAGCTTTTGGCCAAGAATTGTTGAGAGACAGTAGCCTCCAATGGGTGCTCCACAAAGTACGATATTTAGTGACAGGCGGTCCCAGGGCAGAGTTTCTTCCAGCTCCTCTTTTGCTTTTTTGGCAAGGACTTCGCCGATAAAGTCGAGGTCGTCGGAAGGACATTCTTCCAGGATGGCAAAATTCAGGTAGGTGCGGCCGACGTAAGCGTGCTCTTTTCCGTCCGCGCCTAGGTATTTTCCGGCGTAACCAACCAGCCATCCGTCTTTACTTTGTTCATAAAGGGCTTGTCTTGCCCGTGCGATGTCAAAATAATCGCGCTGTTGCGAATATATTTCCTTTGCCGATTTTCTCACGAATATTTCCTCCTTAATCGTTGCGGCGCGAAAAATTTAGGCGCAGGCTTCGAGGGCGCTTGCGATTTCTTCAAGGATTAGTTTCGCCGCGTCAACCCGCGATCCGATTTCTTTCGGCGGTTTGGAGATGGGTCTGCCAATCACCATTTTGATGTCGGGGCCTCCGGCTTTAATGGCTTCGGTCGGCGTCATATACCGGCTCTGGTCATTTGGCGGAGCCCATTTCGGCCGTATGCCCGGAACGATTCTCAACAGTTTGTCCAGCTCATGATGGCTGGCCAGCATTGCCAGTTCTTCAGCGGAACAAATGATGCCGTCCATTCTCGCCAGGGCCGCGAAGCGCGCGAACTGGAGAACCTTCGCTTTCACCGGCATACCGAACGAGAGGAACGCTTCTTCTTCGTCCAGCGAAGTAATCACAGTGACGGCGTAAGCAAGGCTGTTGCCTTTATATTTAGCAACTTCCAGCATGGCGTCGATCTCTGCCGAGGCATGGATATTGACCATGGCCACGCTCTGCGCGGATAATGCTCTTACGGCGTCAGCCACGGTGTTGGAAATGTCGTTTATTTTTAAGTCGACAAACGCTTTTCCTCCGCGGCTGTGTACCATTTGCACGGCCTGAGGCGTTCCCATTTCCGAACTAAGACCCAGCCCGATCTTGAAATATCCGACATAGTTCTTCAATTCCTCGATCAGCTTGGCCGCTCCGATCGGATCCACTCCGTCCAGCGGAAAGATCACGCAGTCTTTCGGCGCCACTTTTCTTCCTTTTAACACTTTTTCTGCCTCCTTTTTTAAAGTGCGTCTTGCGGACATCCGCAAGCTTGGTTAAAAGTTAATCCATCGGGGAAAAATTTGCAAGAAAAAATCCCGGCGTTGCCGCGGGATTTATTATTTTCTCTAAGCTTCTACCTCTAATGCTCTTTTGATTATGCTGTCCAGGCGAGGACCGCTTAAGATTTCGACTTCGTCGAAATCCAGCTCGCGGTTAACCAGGATAACCGGAAGCCAATATCCGCCGGTGTACGACGCGAGAGGGATCACGGTTCTTCCGCTGGCCTGTGTGCAAAGGTTGACTTCGCTGTTGGTCAGATGGGCTCCTTCTTCCTTTTTTCCAAAGAGGGATTTTTGAACCATCTCGTACGGCCAGAAGTTGGCGATGTATACATCGTTGGCCCGATTTAAAGTTACGCGCACGACGTATTTCTGGTCCATCGAAGGGAAGAATCCCGGAATATCCAGGTCGTCCGCTTGGGAGTTTTGATCCACGGCTCCTATGCCACACCAGACGGAGCCGTTGTAAGCAGCTTCCGGGATGGCGCCGTCGTTGCTTGGAACGTCCAGCCAGACAAATCTGCTTCCTATGTGCAGGGCGAATTGATCTTCGCGCTCCAAAAGATTGATGTCTTTTTGTCCCTTAATGATCCTTGTGCAGTCGCGGCTTTCCGCGAGAGTGAACAGGGGACCAATCCGGGACGGGACGGGTATCGGCTGTTCCGGCTCGAAAAAATCGATCAGCTTGGCTGCCCGAGGCTGGGCTTGGATGGTTGCCAGAACATTTTTATTGAGCCAATCTCGGGTCAGGTTGAAGATTTCATCCGTTTTCAGGGACGCGGGATGACCTCGGCTTAGCTTGTTTTGCCAGTCGAAATCGTTGTCGAGGTTAAGTTCGGCAGGCCAGAAATTACCAGGCGATTTATTCCCTTTCCCAGTATAGACTATATAGGGGGGCATTGTGTCG
>Ga0209083_1003855_pt1 | contig 12067 bp, 8 predicted proteins | sample AM7aDNAmetaG_FD_184132 | JGI IMG/M metagenome (GOLD analysis project Ga0209083, IMG submission 184132) | Freshwater microbial communities from Finland to study Microbial Dark Matter (Phase II) - AM7a DNA metaG (SPAdes) (version 3) | ecosystem: Environmental > Aquatic > Freshwater > Lake ...
GATGGACGATACATTCTATATTTCCCATTAAAGAACCAAAAACTTGATAGCAATAATACAATTACAGGAACAACACTTTGTGCAATTGCCAAATAAAATAATGATCCTTGTGTTGTTTTAACAAGTACAATTATTACTAATACTGATAATGCTTTACCTATCAGGTCGAATATTGATGCTAAGGCGGGTCTCTGGTCGGCAGTTAGAATGGTTGAAATAAGCTTTAAAACAAAACTCATACTAAAAGTAGTGAAGGCTATTATTGCCAACAATCTTAACTCTTTACCAGAGACAAATCCTTCTGCTACATTAAGTATCGAATTCCAAGGTAAGAAGAAATTAATAATATAAAATAGGACCAAAACTGCTCCAATAATAATAGAAAGAATAGCATATGTAGTACTTACATAAGTACGTGCAAGTTTATAATTATTTTGTGCAAGTGCTTCTGCAAACCTATTTCTAAGTCCACCTCCTAATCCGATGTCAAAGAAGCCAAACCAGGCAATTAAAGAACTAAGTGTTACCCAAATCCCAAATTTTTCAGGTTCCAGGTAATGAATAGTAAGTGGCATTGATACTAAACCTAATGCTATAGATGTTCCTTTCAGAATAAAAGAAAAAACAATATTTTTTTGGGCTCTTTTGGTGCGAATGTTTCCTTTGCCAAAGCCAATAATGTTTTTAATAAATGTAATACATGTATTTTTAAAAGATTTTTTTTCTTTCATCGTTTTCACAAAATGATTGTTTTATTTGTTAGCATGATAAGATTGTTAGGTTGTTATAATTTAACATGTTATAAATCATTTAAATAATTGAATCAATACTTCATTGAATCAAACATTGAATGTAATATGTATTTAATTTTAATAACAAAATTATTCTTTCTTTCAGTTACCACTTATAATTTTAGAAACTAATTTTACTTTATCTAATTTTAATTTTGGAAATATTGGCAAACAAATTACTTGATTTGCAACATTTTCAGCAACAGGGAGATTTGAAGGTTTTGATGTAGGCAACCCCCTATAAGTAGGGAACTGGCTAATGAGCGGGTAAAAATAGCGTCGTCCATAAATATTGTAACTTATAAGTTCTTCAAACAATTTATCGCGTGATTTTCCATACAACTGTGCATCTACCAAAATTGGAAAATAAGCATAATTGTTTTGCACACCGGGAATATCTTTCAGAAAGCTGATACCAGATATTCCATTTAATTGGATGCGATATTCTTCTGTAACAGCTTTTCGTTTAGCAATATAATCATCTGCGTATTTCAATTGCAGTAAGCCGTATGCGGACTGTAATTCGTTCATTTTGCCATTAATACCAGGCCCGATTACAGTATCTTCTTCAAAGCCAAAATTTTTAAGAGAGTCAATGTGTGTTTTTGTTTTAATATCTCTGCAAATTATTGCACCTCCTTCAATAGTATTGAAAACTTTTGTTGCATGAAAGCTTAAAATAGAAACGTCTCCGAAGTTCAATACTGACTCACCATTTACTTTTACTCCAAATGCATGTGCAGCATCATATATTAGTTTTAATCTATAAGTATCAGCAATCTGTTTGAAACGTTCTAGTTTGCAAGGATTTCCATAAACATGAACAGGCATGATGGCAGTAGTTTGAGGTGTAATAGCAGCCTCCACTTTTTCAGGGTCAAGATTAAAATAATCTGATTCTATATCTGCAAAAACTGGTGTGATATTGTTCCACCACAATGAATGTGTTGTTGCAACAAAACTAAAAGGGGTTGTAATAACTTCTCCTGAAATTTTTAAAGCTTGCAAAGCCGTCATCAACGCTAATGTGCCATTGGAAAAAAGAGAAATGTATTTAACTCCAAGGTAATCTGCTAATGCTTTTTCAAATTGCTGATGAAAGGGACCGTTATTGGTAATAATTTTACTATCCCAAATTTGTTTCAGATATTCGATAAATTCATCCAGTGGTGGAAGATCTGGTTGTGTAACAAATATGGGATTAATTTCTTTAATGTTTTTTAACATAGGATTAATTTGATAGTTTTTTTTCAGGTTTGGTGCATCTTATACAAGGTTCTTTTACATTAGTTTCTACATAAGATTGAGGAGCAACATAAGAATATGGAATAGTTACAAAAGAAGCCAAATGAAAATCAATATCAATGTCCTTGCAAATTTCTTCACAGAAAAATATATCTCGAACATCTCCTGAAATAACTTCCGAATTGTTATTTGCGGTAATATCTTCCAAATATCCCCAAAAGTTAAAGGAATTGTATTGATATAATGCTCTAACATGGTAGTTTTTTTTTAGTAATAATTCTGTAAAATGAGTACCTATAAAGCCATCTGCCCCAGTAACTAAAACATTTTTCATAATTAATAGATTTCATAACTTTTGTAAACTTCTTTAATTCCCTTTTCTAATTCAATTTTGCTTTCCCAACCATTTTTTACAAGCAATGCACTATCCATCAACTTTTTTGGTGTTCCATCAGGTTTATCAGTATCCCACTTAATGTTCCCTTTGAAGCCAACAATAGATTTGACTAAACTAGCCAGCTCTTTTATAGAAATATCTTTACCAGAACCAATGTTGATAAAACCAAGATTATATTTATTATAAAGGGTATCCATTTCAATATTTTCCATAACAAAAGCACAGGCATCAGCCATATCATCAACGTGTAGAAATTCGCGATAGACATCTCCCGTTCCCCACAATGTTATCTGAACCAATTTTTGAGAGTTAAAAGAAATCCCATATTTTTTTAAAATTTTTAAGATATCTTCATCTTTAGATTTTCCTGAAATACCATCAACAGGTCTTTTGGATATATCATAACGAATGCTTTCCCAATCATTATTTTCCAAGCATTTCCCCAAGTGCATTTTACGTAAAAGGGCAGGTAAAACATGTGATTTCTCCAAATCGTAATTATCATTTGGTCCATATAGGTTTGTAGGCATTACAGAGATGAAATTACAACCATATTGTCTATAGTAATTTTCACACATTTTAATGCCTGCAATTTTAGCAATTGCATAAGGTTCGTTTGTTTGTTCCAGCAATCCTGTCAGGAGAAATTCTTCTTTAAGGGGTTGAGGTGCAAGCTTGGGATAAATGCAAGAACTGCCAAGAAAAAGGAGCTTCTTAATATTGTGTTTATATGCTGCATGAATGATGTTATTTTGAATCATCATGTTTTCATAAATAAACTGAGCCCTATAAACATTATTTGCTACAATGCCACCTACTTTTGCCGCAGCTATAATGACATAATCAGGTTTTTCTTTATCAAATAAATCATCCACTTCAGCTTGTCTGGTTAAATCAAGTTCATCTATTGACCTAAATAAGAAATTATAATAACCTTTATTTTGAAGATTTCTATAAATGGCTGAGCCTACCATTCCAAGATTTCCAGCAATATATATTTTTCCTGTTTTGTCCATATAATTTATTATTGGGACTAAGGGTTAAAGAACCTATAAATCAAAGTTTTAGTGAAGTTTACTTATCTGAAGTTAATTTAATGGATGACCTGTCTACTTTTAATTGTTTCCTATAATTTTGCCTCGTGCTTCTTCTTTACATAAATTAAATCATACTTCATCATTATTTTAACCAATTCAGCAAAAGAAGTTTTTGCCGGATTCCATCCTAAAATATTTTTAGCTTTAGTCGGGTCACCACATAGTTGTTCAACTTCAGATGGACGGAAGTATTTAGTGTCAACTTCAATTAAAACCTGACCTGTTTTCTTGTTTATTCCTTTTTCACTCACGCCACTACCTTTCCATGAAATATCAATATCAATTTCTTTAAAAGCAAGTTCAATAAACTCACGAACTGTATGCATTTGTCCTGTTGCTATTACAAAATCATCAGCGACATTATGTTGCAACATCAGCCACATACATTCAACATAATCTTTGGCATAGCCCCAATCACGAAAAGCATCCAAATTACCAATATATAATTTCTTTTGTAAGCCATAAGCAATTCTACTGGCAGCCAAGGTAATCTTGCGAGAAACAAAAGTTTCGCCTCTTCTTTCACTTTCATGATTAAATAAAATGCCATTGACAGCAAACATATTATAAGCTTCTCTATAATTTTTTGTAATCCAAAAGCCATATTGTTTGGCAACGCCATAAGGCGAACGTGGGTAAAAGGGTGTATTCTCACTTTGAGGAACTTCTAAAACTTTACCATATAATTCTGATGTTGAAGCCTGATATATTTTACAGCTTTTTTCCATGCCTAAAATACGTACAGCCTCCAGTATCCTTAAAGTACCAATGGCATCGCTTTCAGCAGTATATTCAGGAACTTCAAACGAAACTTTCACATGACTCTGAGCAGCGAGGTTATATATTTCATCAGGTTTTACAATTTGAATAATCCTTATCAAAGAACTACTATCTGTCATATCGCCATAATGGAGTTCTATACTTCTTTTTTGCTGAATATCTTTTATCCATTCTTCAAAATATAAATGTTCAATACGGCTTGTATTGAAATAGGAAGCCCTACGTAATATTCCATGAACCTCATAGCCTTTTTCAAGTAAGAACTCAGCTAAATATGAACCATCCTGACCAGTAATACCAGTGATTAAAGCTTTTTTCATAAACTATTTTTTAGGTTTGCAAAATTTTCAATATGCCACCCGACTGTTTTTTTCAATCCTTCATTGAATGAATACTTTGGAGAGTATCCAAGTAGCTTTATGGCTTTTTCGATAGAAGCTTGAGAGTGTGGTACGTCTCCTGGTCTAATAGATCCATAAATTGGATTTATAGCATCAATTTTATTATTGAAATCTGTCAAGTATTTTTTCAAAATTTCAAATAAAGTTTTTATTGTATTGCGCCCACCGGCAGCTACATTATATATTTGATTAATAGCTTTGGGATTAACAGTCAGTGCCGCCAATTGATTCATTTGGACAACATCTTCGATGAAGGTAAAATCGCGAGAATATGTTCCATCTCCATTAATTACAGGAGATTCGAGATTAATCAATGCGTGAATAAACTTTGGTATAACGGCAGCATAAGCACTATGGGGATCCTGCCTCATACCATAAACGTTAAAATACCGTAAGCCAATAAGTTCTAAGCCATAAATTTCAGAGAAAACATTGGCATATAATTCATTAACTCTTTTTGTAATTGCATAAGGTGAAAGTGGTACACCTATATTACTTTCAATTTTTGGCAAAGCAGTCGAATCGCCATAAACAGAAGAACTTGAAGCATAAACGACACGCTTAATACCAGCTTCCTTTGCTGCAAATAGAATATTAATAAATCCATCAACATTAATTGCATTAGTAGTCAATGGATCTTTTATTGATCTTGGAATAGAACCCAACGCCGCCTGATGAAGAATAATTTCGACACCATCAACTGCTTTTTTACAATCAGCCAAATTTCTAATGTCTCCGTCAATAAGGTTAAAATTATTGTAATCCAGCAAATGGCTTATATTCTCTCTTTTGCCTGTAATAAAGCTGTCAAGACATACGACTTCGTTATTTTGTTTTATAAGCGCATCACAAATGTTGGATCCAATAAAACCTGCACCACCTGTAACGAGAACTTTTTTGTTTAATATTTTGTTATAGATTGTCAATGAAGTATTTTTATATTATAAATGTTTTATTAATCTCAAATTGTATTGATTAACACCATATTTTAAACGCCACTTCCATACACTTACTTTATTAAGTCCTACTTTACACAGCTTCGCCTTGTCAGTCACAACAATTTACTGTAAATATGTAACCTACAATAAGTTATAAATATTTAAAACGTTTTAGTTGAGATAAACCTTATCAATTTCAACCAAAACTGTTTTTTTCATACATTCAATTTCAACAGCAATTTTATTTTTGCCCTTGAAGTTTAATAATTTACCTTTAATACCTTTTAAGGGTCCTTTGTTAATATGTACTTCCTCTCCTATTGACAGCTCTGTTTCGTTAACTTCAATATAATTATTTATTTCACTACAAATTATTTTTTGTAAAGAAATAACGACATCATCTGGAACAATGGCCGGTTTACGGTTAAAGCAAATAAATTTGACAATACCATAGCTGTTTAAAACTTTAAAATATTCATTACTTGAAATATTGACGAAGAGATATCCTGGAAAAAGAGGAGATTCAACCCATTTTTTTCTATCCGACCATACTTTAAGTTGCTTCTGCAAGGGTAAAAAAACATCTATACCAGATGATTTAAGAATATCGGCAGATTTTTTCTCATGTCTTGGTTTTGTGTAAATAACCATCCAGTTTTTAAGCATTTATAATAATAATTGTCTTTTTTTTATTAACATGCAAAAATAGCAAAAAAATAAATTTATTTTAACATTATTTTCTTTTTCCTTTAAACTTAAATCACATCACACAAAGAATAACAAAAAAATGTAAATTTGTATTTTCTTTTTAAGTAAAATTATTATGCAAATTCCATCTAAATATGACCCTAAACAAGTAGAAGACAAGTGGTATAGCTACTGGTTAGAGAACAAAATATTCAAATCTGAACCTGACGAAAGAGAACCGTATTGTATAGTCATTCCTCCTCCCAATGTTACAGGTGTGCTCCACATGGGCCACATGCTCAACAATACCATTCAGGATATCTTGGTAAGAAGGGCACGTATGCTGGGAAAAAACGCGTGCTGGTTACCTGGTACCGACCATGCCTCTATTGCTACAGAAGCTAAAGTAGTTGCAAAGTTAAAGGCTGAAGGTATAGATAAAAAATCTATTACCCGCGAAGAATTTCTAAATCATGCCTGGGAGTGGAAAGAAAAACATGGGGGTATTATTCTGGAACAACTTAAAAAATTAGGGGCTTCCTGCGATTGGGACAGGACTAAATTTACCATGGATGAAGACCTTTCGGAATCTGTAATTGATGTATTTATTGACTTATACAAAAAAGGATACATTTATCGTGGTGTGCGCATGGTAAACTGGGACCCCAAAGCTCTGACAGCGGTTTCAGATGAAGAGGTTATTTATAAAGAAGTCAACTCAAAGTTTTATTATTTAAAATACTTTCTCGAAAATTCAAATGAGGAATTCATCACTATAGCAACTACCCGACCTGAAACTATTTTGGGAGATACAGCCATTTGTGTAAATCCAAATGATGAAAGGTACAAAAAGTATATTGGTAAAAAAGCCTTTGTCCCATTAATCAACAGGCTAGTAACCATTATTGCTGACGACTATGTTGAAATGGACTTTGGTACCGGAGCATTAAAAGTAACGCCAGCCCATGATATAAACGACTATAATTTAGGCATAAAACATAAACTTGAAAGCATTGATATTTTCAATGACAATGGAACTCTTAATGAAAATGCTCAGATTTATATAGGATTAGACAGGTTTGTAGTAAAAGAAAAAATAGTTGAAGAATTAAAGGACAAAGGACATCTTGCTAAAACCGAAGATATTGTAAATAAAGTAGGTTATTCTGAAAGAACAGACGCTGTAATAGAGCCCAAATTATCCATTCAATGGTTCTGCAAGATGGATAAAATGGCAAAACCTGCATTAGATTGTGTTATTGATGACAGGGTTAAATTATTTCCTGCTAAATTCAAGAACACTTATAAATACTGGATGGAAAACGTAAGGGATTGGTGTATTTCAAGGCAGTTGTGGTGGGGACACCGCATTCCTGCTTATTATCTGCCTAACGGACAATATATTGTAGCTAAAAGCAAGGATGAAGCTTATACATTGGCTTTGAAAAGTTTTCCTCAACTTACGCATTTAAGAGCAGATGATTTAAAACAAGATGAAGATGTTCTCGACACCTGGTTTTCTTCATGGTTATGGCCTATTAGTGTTTTTGACGGTATTAGAAAACCTGAGAATAAAGATATTAACTACTATTATCCAACCAACGATTTGATTACAGCTCCTGAAATTTTATTTTTCTGGGTAGCGCGTATGATAATGGCTGGTTTTGAGTTCCGCAATCAAATACCCTTTAAAAATGTTTATCTGACAGGTATAGTAAGAGACAAACTGGGGCGTAAAATGTCTAAATCACTAGGTAATTCTCCTGACCCAATAAAGCTCATGGAACAGTTTGGTGCAGATGGCGTAAGGGTGGGCATGTTGTTTTGTTCTGCAGCCGGCAATGATTTGCTTTATGATGACTCTTTATGCGAACAAGGCCGCAATTTCAGCAATAAAATATGGAATGCTTTCAGGCTGATAAATGGTTGGGAAGTTGAAACTAACTTACAACAACCAGAAACTGCTAAAGTAGCATCCCAATGGTTTAATTCTGTGCTGAATAAATCAATAAAAACGCTTAACGATCATTTCGACAAATATCGTTTATCGGAAGCATTGATGGTTATTTACAAACTTTTGCGCGATGATTATTGTTCGTGGTATCTGGAAATGATAAAACCTGCTTATGAGAAACCAATAGATGCACAGACATTAACTGAAGCTAAAGGATTTATGGAGAAACTCCTCAAGCTTTTACATCCCTTCATGCCTTTTATTTCAGAAGAAATCTGGCATCTGATGAGCGATAATAAAAGGAGTTCTATATCTCTAACGCAATGGCCTACCCTTGAGAAGTATGATAAAAACATCATCTCAAAATTTGAATATGTACAGGAAATCATTACTCAAATCAGAAACATTAGAAAAGAGAAAAATATAGCTCAAAAGGAGAACATAATACTTTTCGTCAAAAAAAACTACGAAGAACAATCTGACACTACATTCGATACAACTGTAGCAAAACTTTGCAATATTGAAAATATTTCCTATACAACTCAAAAAATGGACAATGCCATTTCTTTTATAGTAAAAAATACCGAGTTTTATATTCCGATAACTCAAAATATTGATGTTGAAGAAGAGATTAAAAAATTAAACGAAGATTTATCTTATGCTAAAGGCTTTTTGAATTCTGTTTTGAAGAAGCTCGAAAACAAGAATTTTGTTGACAATGCACCAGCTAAAGTTCTTGAGATGGAAATGAAAAAGAAAAATGACGCCGAATCCAAAATTAAGGTTATTGAAGAGCAAATAATAAGTCTGAAGAGATAATTCTCTTTGTGTTAAAAATAAAAAGGATGAAATTTAAATTTATCCGTTTTGTTATATTCTAAAGCTGGGAAAGGTAGTTTAATAAAAGAAATTGCTTTGAAAAGAAGTTTTAAATACTTAGATCTTACAGGTAAGCGCATATAATCGATATCAGCAGATAAATAGAATTGCCTTTTACGTTCAAAAACAGGCATAATCTGGCCGTTGTAAATTGCAGGATTGGATGAAGCTCCTATCATTCCGTCAGCACCATACCCTATAGATAAACAAAGCCAGTCGGGAAATTTTTCATCATTTTCAAATAAAGTTTTAAGATTAAATGATGCCCAGCAATTATAGCCGTTGTAGTCCTGAGTTGTGACGCTTTCAATTTTTTCACAAAAATGAATTTTTAAATTACTGATAATAAGACAATTATTGTGAAAAATATTTAATTTTACCGCACTAATGGTTATTTTTTGGTCATGTTTTCTATACGAAAGGTCAAGACAAAATCGGGAGCAATAGCTATTCAGGTGGTTCAATATTTTGGTCACAGATCCAAAGTTATAAAGCACATTGGAAGTGGTAAGGATGATGATGAAGAGACTATTCTTCGACAAAAAGCAAAAGAGTGGATTAATTTGGAAACGGCACAAGTATCACTTTTCCCTGAACCGAGTCAAAAAGTTTTAATTGTTGATAGAGGAGAATGTATTGGCGTTACTCACCAATTTGCCAGAAAGTTTTTCATGTATTGTATCAACGAATGTAGCTTAGCCCATCTGCCTCCTCTCTTGATGGATTTAGCGATTATGCGTTTGATTGAACCAGCATCTAAACTCAGGACAAAAGCATTGTTGTCTCACTATTTTGGAATCAAGTATTCACAGCGGATCTATCGCAATATTCCAAAGTTAATCATACACAAATCAAGTATTGAACAAAGTGCCTATGATGTAGCTATAGAGAAGTTCAAAGAGCAGTTCTATTTTGTTTTATACGATGTGACAACACTTTACTTTGAGTCCTTTAAGTCCGACGAACTACGGGTTCCTGGTTTTTCAAAAGACAACAAACCAGAACAGCCTCAAATTGTAATTGGCTTAATGGTAACACAATCAGGATTCCCATTATCTTACGAAGTATTTGCTGGGAATACTTTTGAAGGGCATACAATGTTGCCTATTGTTGAAAATTTCATAAAGAAACATAAAGGAACAAAGCCAATTATAGTGGCTGATGCAGCCATGCTTGATGAGGAAAGATTAATTGAACTTCAACAGAAAAACATATCTTACATAGTTGGTGCTCGCTTAGCAAATGCCAATCTTGCTTTAATAAAGAAAATACATAATACCTTGCAGGGTACACACGGTGCAGTTGCACGCTTTCCATCACGACACGGCCATTTAGTATGCGATTTTTCTCTCAAGCGCTATAAAAAGGAATTAAGTGATCTAAACAAGCTTATTCAAAAGGCAGAAGAGTTGGTGTCAAAACAATCATCAGGTAAAAGAGCAAAATTTGTAAAGAAAATTTCCAAAGAAGAAGTTGAACTTAATACTGCATTGATAGAAAAACGGAGGCTTCTTTTAGGTATAAAAGGGTATTGCACAGATTTAACTGAAAAAGAACTTTCTAATGACCAGGTAATATCTCGATACCATCAACTTTGGCATATCGAGCAATCGTTTCGTATGAGTAAAAGTGATCTAGAAGCAAGGCCAATTTATCACCGAAATGAAGATGCAATACGTTCTCATATACTTATTTGTTTTGTGGCATTGATAATTGAAAAATATTTAGACCTGTCTACAGGCCTTTCTCTTAGAGAAATCCGTTTTTTAGTTTGGGACATAACCGAAACTCATATACAAGACAAGCTCACAAAGGAAGTCTTCGTTTTTCGTTCTCCTCTAAAAGATGTCATCAATAGCCCTCTGGCTAAAATTTTAAAAGAATGGAAAATGCTACCGCACTAATTGTCACAACTCAGGACGCCGAAGTGGCACAAAAACACCAAATTGCACCAAATTAAATAATTGGTTTAGTGTATTTTAGTGTTTTGGAGACTTGGTGGCAACATAATGTAATTTCATTTGTCAATTAGTAGTATAAAATTTTGTTTAATTTTGCATTTCATTTTAAAGACACAACTAAAAATAATTTTATGATACCATTAATCACAGAAGTAATAAACGAGAAAGCATTACAAAACACAGTAAAACGATTTAAAGAAAAAGGAATTGTGCTGCCTACATTTAAACAAATGCAAAATCCAGACTTAATTCCTGATAAAATAAAAGACAAATTAAAAAATATAGGTTTGTGGGAACTGCACCCTCTTAACCTATTCAGAATCTCTTGGAAAAACGAGCCTAAGGAAAAAGGCGGTCTTTATGGTGATGTTAATTATATAGAAATACCCAAAGAGATAACTGGTGTTAAAGCGAGGATTTTTTTATTGGTAGGCAAATGGTTCCCCACAGGAGCACATAAAGTAGGTGCTGCTTATGGTTGTCTGGCACCCCGTATTATTACAGGTGAATTTGACCCTTCTTACCACAAAGCCGTTTGGCCTTCAACCGGTAATTATTGTCGTGGAGGAGCTTTCGACTCTTATCTTATGGGCACTCAGGCTGTAGCTATTCTTCCCGAAGAGATGAGTGCCGAGCGTTTTGAATGGCTCAAGGAAGTTAACGCCGAGGTTATTGCTACTGCAGGTTGTGAGTCGAATGTAAAAGAGATATATGATAAATGCTGGGAAATAAGAAAAACAAGACCCGACTGTGTTATATTCAACCAGTTTGACGAGTTTGGCAATGTAGCCTGGCATTATAATGTTACAGGTCATGCTATTAAGGAAGTTTTTGATAAACAAAAAAACAACAACTTAAATTTTGCTGCTTATATCTCTGCCACAGGCTCTGCAGGCACAATAGCAGCAGGCGATTACTTACGTACTCAATTCCCGGA
>Ga0209083_1003861_pt1 | contig 12056 bp, 13 predicted proteins | sample AM7aDNAmetaG_FD_184132 | JGI IMG/M metagenome (GOLD analysis project Ga0209083, IMG submission 184132) | Freshwater microbial communities from Finland to study Microbial Dark Matter (Phase II) - AM7a DNA metaG (SPAdes) (version 3) | ecosystem: Environmental > Aquatic > Freshwater > Lake ...
CAGTCCAAGCTTTACGCACCCAATTTGGCTCTTCACCGTTGGGTTTTTTTGTGATTTCCAATAGCTTGGTCATTTTGACCCCCTATTTTTATTTTGTACTTTGCTTCCAAAATAAATACTAGCACAACTATTCGATTACACAAAATAAGTTATAACTTCCATTAAAAATGGTGGAAAACTTTTATATGTTTTTATGGTATGATATTACTATATGAAAAAAACAATTATTGCACTCGTCGTTATTGTTCTAGTTATTGTTGGTGGTTATTTTATTATTAAAGGTTCGTCGAACAAAAATGTAGTTGTAAATAATAATCAAAACTTAGCAACCACTACCGCTACTGTAAATATTCCGATAGAAAATAAAGCAGAAACTATTATTGGCACCTCAGTTCAAGGTCTAAATATCACGGCATATCATTTTGGTACAGGTATGACAGAACTTTTATTTGTCGGTGGAATTCATGGTGGTTATGAATGGAACACCTCTTTACTTGCTTATAATTTAATGGACTATTTGAAAGCAAATCCTGATTCTATTCCTTCAAATATAAAAGTTACAGTTATCCCAGTTTTAAATCCTGATGGTTTGAATAAAGTTGTTGGCACTTCTTCAGTCTTTTCGGTGTCTAATGTTCCAACATCAGAAGCAGATACAGTTGTCGGACGCTTTAATGCAAATAATGTAGACCTCAACCGCAACTTTGATTGCGATTGGCAAACAAATGGCACTTGGCAAAACAAAACAGTAAGCGGTGGAAATACAGTATTTTCTGAACCAGAAAGTTCGGCAATTAGAAATTATATTGAGGCACAAAAGCCAAAAGCCGTAGTTGTCTTTTATAGCGCAGCGGGTGGAGTATTTTCATCAAGTTGTCATAACGGAATTTTGCCAGAGACAACCACGCTTACAAACATTTATTCGAAAGCATCCGGTTATCCAGCTCACGAGACATTTGATTTCTATGCGACAACCGGTGATATGGTAAATTGGTTGGCTAAAATTAATATTCCAGCAATCAGCGTACTTTTGACAAACCACACTGATGTTGAATTTAATAAAAATTTGGCAGGCGCAAAAGCACTCCTTAAATATTACGCTAAATAATGAAACTGTTTTTTTCTAGAAAAACAATCGTTTTAAGTATTATTTTTATTGTACTTATTTTTAGTTTTTTTATTTATTTTACATTTTTAAATAAAACTAAATCAAGTCAAAATAATATTGTTGCTAGTTCATCTCCACGATACGAAATAATTGGGAAATCAGTGGAAGGGAGACCTCTAGAGGCGTTTACTTTTGGAAATGGAAATACTCGTCTTTTATTTGCTGGTGGAATGCATGGTGGTTATGAGTGGAACAGCGTTCTTTTAGCGTATAATTTTATTGATTATTTGAATGCTAATCCAAATTTTGTCCCAAAAAACATGAGCATCACAGTAATACCTTCCATAAATCCTGATGGTGTTTACAAAGTTATCGGTAAAGAAGGACGTTTTTCAATTTCCGATGTTCCTACTACCAGTGTATCAGAAGCTCCAGGTCGTTTTAATGCAAATGGTGTTGACCTTAATAGAAATTTTGATTGTAAATGGCAAGCTACAAGCACATGGCAAAATAAAATTGAAAGTGCTGGAAATGCACCTTTTTCTGAACCAGAATCTAAAGCGGTTCGTGATTATATCTTAAAAAATAATCCTGTCGCTGTTATTTTTTGGCACAGTCAATCAAATGCAGTTTATGCATCACAATGTAAAAATGGAATCCTTCCAGTAACACTTGATATTATGAATGCATACTCAAAAGCATCCGGTTATCCAGCAGTTAAAACATTTAGTGCTTATGATACTACTGGTGCCTCAGATGATTGGCTAGCGTCCATTAATATTCCAGCCTTAACAGTAGAGCTTAAGACACACGAGACTATTGAATGGGAAAAAAATCTAGCCGGAATCAAAGCATTTATTGATTATTTTAGAACAGACAAAACACTCCAATAATTCACACACTTTTGTTTAATTGGATAAGAATGTTATAATTTTTAAAATGAGTAATCCCGAAAATAAACAAATTATTAAAATCAAGTGGCCACTTATTCTAGATTTGGTAGCTTTAATCGCAATAGCAGTTGTTGGTTATTTCATTTATACACAATCACAAACCATTGTTGTCCTTAAAAATGAAATGTCATCTTCTACCGAAATTTTTAAACAAAAAATTGCAACTTTAGAAGCTGGTTTGGCAACATCAACTTTAACGAGTGATCAGTTATCTCAGCAATTAACTAATCAACAAAATCAAAGCGACGCTTTTCAAAATACAATTAGTGATATTGCCGGAACAGTTGGTACCTTAAAAAAACTTTCCGAAACTGACAAAGAACTTTTACAAAAATATTCAAAAATATATTTTCTTAGTGATAATTACGTGCCGATGAGTCTTACAACAATAGATCAAAAATATATGTTCGATAAAACTAAGACTCTTCAATTTCATACTAACGCATTACCTTTTTTAACAAAAATGTTGGACCAAGCAAGTAATAGTGGAATTTCAATAAAAATTGTTTCAGCATATCGTTCTTTTGGTACACAATCAGCTTTAAAAAATGACTATCTGGTGACCTATGGTAGCGGAGCAAATCAATTTTCAGCCGATCAAGGATATTCCGAACATCAACTTGGCACAGCTGTAGATCTTAGCGATGAAAAATCCAAAACACCACTCGAGATTAGTTTTGATAGCACTTCAGCTTATACTTGGCTTTCTCAAAATGCATATAAATATGGGTTTATTCTTTCATACCCAAAAGATAACGCTTACTATGTATATGAACCTTGGCATTGGAGATTCGTTGGTATAGAACTTGCTACCAGACTAGCTATTAATAGAACGAACTTTTCAGACCTTGACCAAAGAACTATAAATACTTATTTGGTTAATATTTTTGATGAACAATAGGTTATAATTTCCATTATTAAACGAAATCGAGGTTTTTGAATTTGTAGTATAATTCATAATATGAATAAAAAGAGAATATTTAGATATATTGCATTATTTGGCAATGTAATTTATGTTCTTTGGATTTTATATAACGGAATAAATGAAGGATATAAGAATATATTTTCTGTGCAAACTATTGTTCTTATAGGGTTAATATTTCTTCTTACTATTAACTTTTTTCTCTTATTGTGAAATTAATTAAAAACAAAATAATAATTGTCATAATTTTAATACTAATAGTAGTTTTTGCTATAGGCATCAATCAGATATTTATTTTGGAAAAAGCACATAGTACATTTGAAAACTATTATTATTTCAGAGGTTGTGTCCAATTAATCAGCACCACAACTGATTCCGGAATATGTAAAATTTCATCTGGCAAAACTATCAAAATAGTTAAATATCAGGACAAATGGTATTTGGATGGTGACTTACCCTGTGGTTTCCTTTGCTTTTAAAAAAGTTCTAACTTCATGTATAAATTGCAGCAGAATTTGACAAAAATATAACTTAGTGTAGATTATAGAAAATAGTACCTTTTAAACAAACCATTTTGGCAAACAAATTTGCCTGGCTGATTATAAAAATTCGGAAATTAATTTACAGGAGGTTACACGCATGAAGATTAATTTCGAGATAGAGAACAGGAGAATCTGGTCATTTCTGGGACTGATAGTAGTTGGTGTATTCGCTTATTTTCAAGCAATTGGCTATCTGATTCCGGGTTTTAAACTGATTTTCTATGTGAATCCGGAGATAGGTAATATCGCCAATATCGGTCTCATGTGGGTTCCGGTCATTGCTTATCTTTTGATCGGAACGGTAATAGCTTTTATTGTAAACATCTTCAAAAAAGAGCGTTTAAAAAGTTTCGGTGAGGATGGCTTGATCTATTATCTTTTCGTTGGTTTTTGTCTAGGTTTAGCCATGGGTATATTTTTTTTCATGGCTTTGGGAAACATATTAAGTTTCTGTATGGGTATCTCCCTTGGGTTCATAGCAGGAGGCTTTTTAGTAGGTTTCGTGTTGGGTTTAAATCAAGAATTTAGAAAATAATAGCAAAAGTAACCGCTCTCACAGAGCAAGAAAAATCGTCTTGCATTTGTCGGGCGGTTTTTCTTTTACCAAAAACTCAACTTCCCTATCTCAAACAGTTCAACAATTGGTTCTGATATATATATATATTTATTGTTTAGCTTGACAGATTATTATTTGTCTTATATAATAGAAAAAATTCAAATCGTTCTTTTAAGGAGGAACTATGTTCGCAAAAATTGATGTTATTTTTGTAGTTCACTTTTTTTGTTTCTGCTGCTCGGTGACAGCGATTGTAATATGTGTAAAAGGAATTATTAGGACGAGAGCAAGTATCAAAAACAGCAGTGAAAGGAAAAAATAAGGCGACCTGATGTATGTGGGTCGCTTTTTTGTTTATTTAATTCCCCACTAAACGGTTTCTGACTTCACGCATCAATTGGAGTCAAGCAACCTATATTTATCTTTAGATATTTATCTAAGTATTAAAATTGTCATGGTCAAATTTATAAGAAAAATATAAATTGGATAAGCCACCTGTTCAGGTGTAAAACTATTCACAGCAAGTAAGGTAAAAAGTCCAGCAACCGTATCTAAAATATAAAACCAAAAAATTTCAGTGTGAGGAAATTTATATGTTTTTATAAGAGCAGGAACCATACCAGTAAAATCAGCGAGAATAGAAAAATACAAACCAAGAAGCGGATTGTTCGTCGTTCGCCAAATAATGATACCAAAAAGAGCAACAACCAAACATGAAATATCAGATCGAGACCATCCGCCCATACCTCTTTTTATACTCAAATAAAAAATGACAATTGCTTGTAATGTTGATATCCCCGCAAGCCAAACCGCGACGGTATTGTGTTGTGCAATAAGTGATGCTGTTGAAAGTGTTGTGATAAGCAACAATACAAATCTTGTAGTTCTGTGAGGTTTAGCTTCACCTTTTAAAATAGATCTTGTATAAATAATTGGAGAAACAATAGCAAGAATACTACTAATAACTATAAATATAGTTTGCATGTCAAAATTATATCATAAAAATTTATTCTGACTTCATTTGGTTGGTGAAGAGAAATTTGACAAAGGTTTAATAATTAAATATAATTATAAAAGAACAAAAATTGATTTTTGAATAAGGAGGAAATATGGCAGTGATAAAAGTGTGGTGTTTACCGAAGCTTTCTGAAAGGAAACTTCGAAAGATACACAAAAGTATTGTTAAGAGTGTTGAGAGAGTAAAGGAACTCGGTCTGAAAGGAGAAGAGTCAATGACAGTTCTCTTTCCGAAAGATGCAATGAAATACGGATTGGGAACAGAGATTATCATTGAGGTTACAGGCCTCCCTGCAGGAAGCTGGGCGATTTACAGTCAGCTTGCCGAAAACGTTGGGCTTGGAGTTAAGAAGTTTTTCTCAAAGACTAAAGTTGGGTGTTCTGTATCTCCCTACGACCCGGGGCAAGTTTTATGGTCATCAAATTAAACGCCTTAAAGAAAACCGTACTAGGCTTTCTGACGAGGCGGTTTTCTTTTACTAAAAAATCAACTTCCCTATCATTCCTAGATTTAGTTTAATAAAGAATAGATGTTTTTAAAAGTTAAAAAATAATCTACAGAGTATAACTTGCTTTTTAATGTAATATATGGTATTAGTTAGTTTATCTAATAATTAGGCAAATGAATATAAAATGAAATGAAAACACAATCAACATTAAAATATCATAGTTCATCTTTAGAAGAAGTTTTGCTTGCCTTCCGTAAAAAAATTACAAACATATTGCAAAAAGAAGCTAGTGATTTAAAATGCCCTGTATCACATATAGATACTCTGTTATATATTGTAAAAAAAGGAAATCCGTCGATGAAAGAAATAGCCGATCATTTACAGATTACTCCCCCATCTGCCACTGCAATTATTGAAACAATGCAAAAGAAAAAACTTGTAACTCGTGTAATAAATGAAAAAGACAGAAGAACTATACGAGTCACACTCACATCTAAAGCTTGGAATCTATTTAAATCACTTCGTGAACATAAATATAAAATATTTACAAAACTTTTTTCAAAATTACATAATACTGAACAAAAACAATTAATAAAAATACTTAATATATTAATTAAATAATAATGATTATGAAAGAACACATTAAATCACTGCCACATCATCCGAAGAGAGTAATAATAATCTCTTTAATAATTGCAATATTAATTGGTACTTTTGGTTATATAAAAATTAATCAAAAACCTACAAATCCATATAATTTAGCTACACCAGAAATTAGTACCAGTACCAACAATAATATTTCTCAAAATCAAGACTTAACATTAGGCTTTCTTTCAGGAGGAAGAATTAAGTCTGTTTTGGTCAAATCTGGTGATAAAGTAAAAAAAGGCGATATATTAGCAACAATAGATGCAGAAAATGTATTAGGTGCATTAACACAAGCAAAAGCGACTTATTCTACTGCAGAGGCTAATTATCAAAAAGTAATAAATGGTGCGACACTAGCTGATATAGCTTTAAGTGATACATCCGTTGAAATATCCCAAACATCACTTGCTAACAATGAAGGATCGTTAGTATTGGCTCTAAACAATTCATTATCATATGCAAAAAATGCTGTTAATAATAATACAAATATCTTTTTTGATAATCCAACTAGTGAAAATCCAACACTGCTTACGAGTACAGTAAATTTTAATAATCAAGAGCTTGAAAATGATGTCGCTAATGAACGCGCATTATTAAACAACATGTTCTCTGTTTGGGATAATGAATTAACAGGAATTAATATCACAAGCGATCTTGCAACAATTTCAGCTAGTACGTTAGCTCATTTGCAAGCTGTTGCAAAGTATATAGATGATTTAAATTCACTATTTACATTATATTCTATTCAAGGCGGTACAAATTTTCAAACAGCAATAAGTTTAGACCAAAATAATATTCTAAATGCAAAAACATCAATTACAAACCAAATCACTTCTGTAAACAATGCTGTACAAATTGTTTCAAGTGCAGAAAAATTACTGAAACAAAGTCAAGCTTCTTTAAAACAAAAAACTACTACGGCAAGGCCAGAAGATATAGCAATCGCACAGGCACAAGTTAGTAACGCATATGGCACAGTTCAAATAGCACAGGCAGCTTATGAAAATACAATAATCACCGCACCTTCTGATGGAACTGTAGTGTCTGTTTCCATCACTCCAGGGCAAATAGCAATTCCAAATGCCCCAGCGATTGAATTTTTAGGACAAACATTATAAATAATACAAAATAACTTATATGGAAGAAATAAAAAAAGAGAGTTTATTTAAAAAAAGATGGGTGCAAAGTTTAATTGCATTTGTTATTATTTTTATTTTATTGGCAGCATTCTTGATTTGGCAGTCAGTTAAAAATACTGTTTTTATTGAAAATTCTGACCTCGAAGCACCTATAGTTAATTTGTCTCCGACTACACCAGGAGTATTAAATGCTCTTTATGTTAAGGAGGGCGACCACATACTTGCAAATACACCAGTTGCCCTTGTTGGCTCTGGTATAGTCTATACAAAAGATGACGGTATCGTTTCCTATGCCCCTTCAGTTTTAGGACAATATTTCTCACCTGGACAAATAGTAGCATCTATTATAAACATTCAAGAAATGAGAGTTACGGGCCAAATAGATGAAAATAAGGGACTAAAAGATATAGTTGTCGGACAACGTGCAACTTTTACTATCGATGCATTCCCCGGAAAAACTTACGAAGGCGCAGTAAGCGAAATAAGTCCAACGTCCAATGACACGAGTGTGGTTTTTTCTATTTCTGATACACGTCCAATTAAAAACTTTAATATAAAAGTACAATTTGATATCAATAAATATCCTGAGCTTAAAAATGGAATGTCTGCAAAAATAACGGTTTATACTAAATAATAAACATGGCAGAGAATGTAGTAGACAAAAAAAAATCTAACTTGCGTTGGTGGATACTACTCACTGTTATTATTGGTACTTTTTTGGGTAGACTTGATCAAACTGTTGTTAACCTTGCATTACCAAAAATTATTAATGATTTTGGTATCACTGTATCTGCTGCAGGATGGATAGCGACTGCCTATATTCTTGCCAATGCTATTTTTGTGCCAATATGGGGAAAATTGGGAGACACACTTGGTAGAAAAAAAGTCTATATTATTGGTTTTTGTATTTTTATTTTTGGTTCAGTTTTAGCGGGACTTTCTTGGAATCTTTCTTCAATGATTGTCTTTCGTGTAATTCAAGCTATCGCTGGATCTGCTGATTATCCAACAGCAATGGCTATACTTGCTGTTACATTTAAAGAAGGTAAAGAACGTGCTCAGGCCCTAGGAATTTGGTCTTCTTCATTTGCAGCAGCAACAGTTTTTGGACCATTAATTGGTGGTCCGTTAATTGATTCTTTCGGATGGAGGTCAGTCTTTCTTGTAAATTTACCGATTGGAATTTTAGGAATTTATATGGCTTTTCATTTTATTAATGAATCACGCTCACAAATTAAAACAAAATTCTTTGATTGGTGGGGTGCAATAACTTTGGGTGGTATGCTGTCCGCTCTTGTCCTAGTGTTAGATCAAGGGTCAACATGGGGGTGGTTTTCAGTAGGTAGTATAATTTGCTACTACTCTATTATTGTTTTGCTAGGAATATTTATTAAAATTGAAAAGAAAGCAGCTGAACCAATTGTTGACCTTAAATTCTTTAAAATTCCAGCTTTTGTTAATGCATTATTAAACAACTTTGTAGTATTTATGGGTATGATGGGTGGAGTTTTCTTAATTCCTGTATTTGCTCAAACATTTCTTGGATACAACGCCACACAATCCGGCTTTCTATTTATGCCTATGGCCGCAGCAATGATGCTAGCTTCACCACTAGGAGGAATGCTTACGGGAAAAGTAAAAGCTAAATATGTAATTTTTGTCAGCACTCTTGTGGCAGCTATTGGTATTTTTCTGTTTACATATTTGGATCCAAAATCCAGTGCTATGGGTATAATAGTTCCATTAGTCGTTATGGCTTTTGGCCTTGGATTCGGTATGGCTCAACGTACAAATATTATTGCATCAGTTGTTCCCCAAAGTGAAATCGGTATCGCTTCATCAATTCTTGCTCTGGTCCGAAATATTGCTGGTGCATTTGGCATAGCAATTTTTGCAACAATATTAAGTGCAAGAACTAATTTTAATGTAACTAAAATTAGTGGCCTTAGCAAATTGAGTAGTCATGTTTCAGCTATTGTTCAAAAATATATAGCACTCATTATATTAAAGGCTCAAATTGACTCATACGATTATGTTTTTTTGGTTTCCTCAATAATCGTCTTTTTGGGATCATTTACAATACTCTTCCTAAAACTTAAACATGAGCGTACCGATGTACATGTTCAAGTTGAATAATGAGAAAATAATCGAAAATTAATCTATTTACGATATTCTAAGGTCATTTGGTTGATTAAAATTTTTGAAGTGATAAACTGATATAGTAATTAAATAATATAAAAAAATGATAAAAGGAAACTTTATAGGTGCGGCAATTGTTGCAATAATCTACACAATATATATTTTATGGAATCCCCTTCCAACAAAATTTTACATGGTGTTAGCATTGGTGATTCTTAATGCTTTGACTATCGTGCTCTTGTCTTTTGCATTCAAATAATTTGTCATTAAAATAAATAGACAAACTCCACAAGTGGAGTTTTATTTTGCTCGAAATCAACTCTTCCACTCTCTCAATACCAATTTTTTCTATAGCTTAATATAATACAGTTCTGTAAAAAGTTAGTCTAAAAAACATAACTTGACAAAAACTACTATATGGTTTATTATACCACCAGTTGTCCTTTTATATTACCTTAGTGGTCATAACCAAGAGTTTCTAATATTTTAGAGATTGTTGGTTATGACCACAATGAAATATTGTGTTCAAACAAAAAATAATAAACCCAAAAGGAGGTAATTATGGACATAGTTCAAGGTTCACTGGTTTTTATGTGTTGGGCGGCTCTAGTGTTTGTAGCATCGTTCCCCATCATTGCATTCTTCATAGGAACGAAAACAAACTGGGGAGTGGACAAAGACTATTATTTTGTGGCTTTCCATGCCACAAAGACGGAGGAGATGTCTTCTCCGGCGAAAGAAGAAATTGAAGAAATAGAAGTGATAGCAAAAAAAAAGGAGGTCTTCTCTATACACTTGCTACAGCCCATATCGGTGGAGAGAAGAAAAACTGCATAAACCGACCCTAGCGAGAAAAGACTTCATGCTAGGGTCTTTTCTTTTATATAAATTAAAACAAAAGTTTATTAAAATTTTTTAAAGAATTTTTTAAAACAAATTCTGAATAATATATATAAAATAACTACAACAAAAATTAGTGTAATTATATTTTGGATATTATTTAGAAAGACCTGCCAATAGTTTCCAAGGAAGTAACCGGCAAATGTAAAAAATAATATATCAATAAAATTTCCAAGAACATCCATAAGCAGAAATTTCTTAAAAGGAACACCAGTAAGTCCAGATAGAAAATTCACAACCTGCGTAAATGGTCCGGTAATTCTAGTAATAAAGATTGTTTCGCCAGCATATTTTCTTAACCATCTTTTTACTTTCAAAAATTTGTCATTTTCAATATTAATTTTAAAAAATGTCATGATTTTATTACCGTATTTATAAGTAATAAAATATCCAAAAACATCAGCAAAAACATTCACTAATAAAGCTGTTGTGAAAACAATAAAAATATTAAAGTACCCTTGGCTGGCAAATGCACCAACAGCGAATAACATGAGGTTTAATGGAAGGGGTATAAGAAAATTTCCAATAAACACACAAAATATAAGGGTCGTATATCTATAAAGAAGAATGTATGAAAGGATTATTGTTAATACTGAGGACATTACTGTTTGTTTGCAAAATAATTTCCAACAACACTCTTTACGTTATTTAAGAAAGTAGTTCCGTCTAATTTATTATTTTTTATATATCCTCGCAAAGATATATTTGGATAATGTTTATCTAAAATATTTAAACTATTCTTGAGATAATCTGGTGGTAATTTAAATATTAGATTTATATAACGAAAAGTCATCCACGTATCAATGAGATCTACATTTTGTAAACTGAGAGGTTTATGATTTTTATCAATAATAGTCTGAATTTTAGCTCTGTAAGAAGCAATCAAATTAAATCTGTTAATGGAATGAAGTTGTCTAAAAATAAATCCTCCAGTAACAATAATGACTATGAGTAGTAAAATTATAATTATTATGTCTAATACCTTGTTTTTTTTTGACATTTTTTTGTTATATATAAAAGTATATCATTTTTTACGTCAATTTTACAGCAAACTTCCCAACTTAAAACATTATTTTTTAGCTTAGAATTCTAAATTTATTTACAAATTAATCTGCTTGACATTAAAATTGTGTCTTTATATAATTACTATGTAATGATTAAACATAGTAACAATCTCTTGGTCCTAGTTAGCCTCCGAAAAAGCGGTGGAGATTTTGCTTGTGTCTAGATAAAGAATCAAAGTATATAGATAAAAGCCAGCTCTTCACCAAAAGAGCTGGCTTTGTCATATTGTTTTAAAACAATATGACAAAGGCACTCAAATTACTCCACAAGAGTAATCGCGAGTGCAAAATACAGAGAGAGGCCAAAAGCTTTTCTCTTGGCCCCGACTCAAAAGGTTGGGGCCTTCATTTATAATATTTTGTCTAATTTTTACATTATTTATTAATTTAAATAAATCTGATATAATTTTAAGTATGAAAAAAAATATTATTCGCATAATTATTTTTATACTTTGTTTGTCTATTTGTTTTATCCTTGGTTACGAAATAAAGCCAACACAAACACTTCCAGCTAAACCTATTCGAGAAAATACTGATGAGTATTCTTTTATTCATCCCCTCCTTGCTACTGGTATATCTGATACGAGGAACCCTACTCCTATATATGCTAATTTGGCCA
>Ga0209083_1003862_pt1 | contig 12056 bp, 16 predicted proteins | sample AM7aDNAmetaG_FD_184132 | JGI IMG/M metagenome (GOLD analysis project Ga0209083, IMG submission 184132) | Freshwater microbial communities from Finland to study Microbial Dark Matter (Phase II) - AM7a DNA metaG (SPAdes) (version 3) | ecosystem: Environmental > Aquatic > Freshwater > Lake ...
GTTTCCATTTGTAGTACGTGTTTACTGAGATACCAACCTGCTTCATGATTTCTTCGAGCTTTTTCCCTGCGGCCTGCTCAACTTCAACCTGCCTCAAAATAGATATGATTTGCTCCATGCTGTGACCTTTTGCACCCATATGCTACCCCCTTGAATGTAGCCCAACTCATATTATACACTAGTATCTATGAGTGGACTAGTTTTTGGGGGGCACGTCAAAGTTTATAGAAAATTTAATGAAATATTTGGATGATGCAAATAATAAATTTAAAGATTATGATTATTGGTATTTTAGTAAGTTAGATGAAAATCTGGATGAGGTATACATTCCGTATTATAATCCAGATATGAATAGAATAGCAAAATTTAAGCCAGATTTCATTTTCTGGTTTAAGAAAGGGAATAATTATAATGTTTTGTTTGTTGACCCAAAAGGTATCAAGCATAGTGATTATGAGCATAAAGTAGATGGATACCAAGAAATATTTAAAGACTCTGCAAGTAGTAATAGAGTGTTTGAATTTGAAGGTTTAAAGACAAAGGTTCATCTATTGTTGTATACGGATGATTATAAGAGAATACCGCAGAAATATAGACCATACTGGTTTGATTTTAATCATATTGAAAAAATATTTGAAGTGTTATAATTAGTCGCAGGAGATAATTGTGTCATTGATTGTTTGCATTTACGTCCCAAATGGGATAGCGTTATCAGGAGATAACACAACATCAGAAAGCCAGCCAGCCAAATCAGCACAACTCCCATCCAAAGTCGTTTCATCTGACGCAACCAGAAAAATATTCCATTTGTTTGACCATTTTGGGGTAGGCGTTTTTGGTGAGGATGTAAACAAAAATCTTCCCGCATCTCATTATATTGATGATTTTCGTCTCCACAACTTTGAGAATCCACCGAGCAGTCCGTCAACTATGGCTACAAGTGATCAACGACAATTAAAAAGCCCGCCAACGACAATTAAAATTACCTGTTCATAAGTGGTAATATCTAAGCTACCAAAGGAGGCTTAGATGATTACCAACTTCCAAGTGAGGAGGCTACGAGAAGCCATGAACAAGGTAAAAACGTTGGAAAAAGCAGCCGTTGTTGCGGGAATGAACGTAAAAACAGCTCGAAAGTACCAGAGCGGTAAACTGCCGAGCGAAATGAAGCCGGATCATGCCTGGCGGACCAGAAAAGACCCTTTCGAGACCACCTGGCCAGATATAGTGCCATTCCTGAAGGAGAATCCTGAGTTACAAGCCAAAACCCTTTTCGAACACTTGAACGAGCTGTATCCCGGCAAATTTCAAGAAGGTCAATTGCGAACTCTCCAGCGAAAGATTAGAAAATGGCGTGCAACTGAAGGACCGGCCAAAGAGGTTTTCTTTCCGCAGAAACACATGCCTGGTGAGCTGGCAGAATCAGATTTCACTCATATGGGAGATCTGAAGGTAACTATTAAAGGTGTACCCTTTGATCATCTCTTCTACCATTTCGTCCTGACATATTCCAACTGGGAAACCGGCAACATATGTTTTTCCGAGAGCTACGAAAGCCTCAGCGAAGGCCTACAGAACGCCCTCTGGAACCTTGGCGGCGTGCCGTTTAACCATAGAAGCGATAGATTGAGTGCGGCGATAAATAAGAACTGCAGTCGTGAGATGTTCACGGACAGGTACGGGGCCCTGCTAAGGCACTATGGACTGCGAGGTATTACAATAAACGCTCGACGTGCAAATGAAAACGGCGATGTAGAACAAGGCCACAACAGGTTCAAGGTTGCTGTCGACCAGGCCTTGATGATGCGAGGTAGCCGGGATTTTGAAGATCGCATTGAATATGAGCTGTTTTTGATGAATATCATAAAAAAGAAAAACATGGCACGGCGTAAACGCTTCGATGACGAAGTCCCGTTATTGAAGAGCCTGCCGGCTAAGAAGCTCGATGACACGAAATCCGTAACCCTCAAGGTCGGAAAGAGCAGCACGATAAGCATAATGCGAAACACTTACTCCGTCAACAGTCGGCTCATAGGTGAAAACGTAGACGTCATAGTTGGTGCTGAGTATCTTGAGGTATGGTACGAAAATATGATGTTCGACAATATACCCCGATTAAAAGGCGAAGCAAAGAGCTCGATTAATTACAGGCATATCATTGACTGGCTTGTAAGAAAACCCGGAGCTTTTGAAAACTACAAGTACCGGGAGGATCTCTTTCCTTCTACAACCTTCAGGATAACCTACGATATGCTGAAGGAGGTCTACCCGGATTCGGCAAACAAGAAGTACTTGGCAATACTTCATTGTGCCGCAAAGGAGTCAGAAGCCAGAGTAGAGCAGGTCCTCAAACTACTCATAGATCAGAACGTAGTGCCTCTTCCGGAGAAAGTAATTGAGGATGTCATTTTGAAGGGTAAAAACATCACCAGGATTGAACCAGACGTGCCGGATGTCAATCTTGTGGCGTACGACACCATCCTTTTTGGAGGTGTCATATGATCGCTCAAAGCTTCGATAAAAACATACTCAACAAACTGCTGAAAGAAATACGCCTGCCGACTGTGAGGAATTGCTACGAAGCAGTGATTAAGTCTGCAGAAAAAGGCTCTTTGAAGTATGAAGAATTCCTCTACGAGCTTGTCCGGCGTGAATGTGAGGACCGGAAACAAAGGAAAATAGCTCGTTACCTGAAACAATCCAGGCTGCCGTTAGAAAAGACAATGGAATCCTTTGATTTGAAGAGATTACCAATGAAGGAGCTCCAGAAAGTTAAAAGCCTGATTGAAGGCAAGTTCACGGACAAGAAAGAAAACGTGCTTGCTTTCGGAAATCCGGGTAGCGGCAAGACACATCTGCTGTGCGGGATAGGGCATGAGCTCATAAAGAAAGGCAAACGGGTATACTTTTCAAGCTGCAGCATTTTAGTCCAGGAACTTTTAGTTGCCAAAAAACAACTGAAACTGGATAAAATATTGAAAAGACTATCTTCCTATGATACCCTTGTGATTGACGATATCGGATATGTGCAACAAGACCGGGACGAAATGGAAGTGCTGTTTACGCTCCTCGCCGAAAGATACGAGCGTGGTAGCGTAATGATAACCAGCAACCTGCCGTTCTCTAAGTGGGAAAAGATATTTAAGGACCCGATGACAACTGCGGCTGCAATTGACAGACTGGTGCATCATAGCGTCATACTTGAGTTGAATTTATCAAGTTTTAGGTTGGAAGAAGCTAAGAAAAACTCAATAAATATTACCAAAGACATCAAAAGCACTGGATCAAGGAAAAGGACAAAATAATTGCTAATCAGACCCTCATCGGACATTATACTCCCGAGGGGCATAAGGCAGAGTATTTTAAAGGAAACAAATAGGCAACTAAAAAGTAGTGGTTTATTCAAATAATGTGCGAGGAGGATGCTATGAATAAAAAGATTGTTTTTGTGATTTTCTGTTCAATGCTTGTAGGCTGCGGGACCGTTAAAACGAATATCGAGGATCCGAAAGCCAGCGCGGAACTTGGAGAATTTATGCTGAAGAGGCCTCCTCAGTGTGCAAATACACCGTTCATAAGCAAACTTGAAGCCACACTGACCAATGGTACGGATGTTAAAGTAGACTGGAGCAAGGACCTTCCATACAGCGGAGACGCCAAAGGGATAGGAGTTTACAAAATATATAGGGATAAAAAACCGATAACCGATCTTTATACAATGGGAGACGTTAGTGATTATAACACGTACGATAAAATGTATCCCAAAGATGCAATAATCGGAAGCAGCATGTTTTATATTGACAAGGATCCGAAAGAAAAAGGAGTAACTTATTATTACGTAGTAACCGCAGTCAATAATTACAATAATTTAGAACAACCTATATCCAAAGATCCAAAATATAACGCATCGGTCACCATACCCTGAAAAGAGATGTTGATTCTGGGTGTAAAGTTTCTAATTAAATGAGTCGCAGACCGAAGATATCTTCGTCATCGTCATCCTACAACTTCGCAGGGGACATTCAGTTGGATTCGCAGTTTGAGTATGATTTCAGATTGAACCTAAATCATTGTCTTAGATATGTAAAGGAGTTTTTATCTTCAAGGGAAGTATCGCTCAATAAGAAGATATACATAAGAGTTATCTGGGTGAGGGAGATATCTTCATCATTAAATGAGGAAAGTATAAGGATGAGTAATAATAATTGGCTGGACTATGCGAAGAATGAGATAATTGCCAACTTTCCAAGCGTAGAAGAAGCAGATATGAGTTCAAGGATTGACATTAACGGTCATTTTAGGAAATTTGTATTTATCCGCTTAATGGCAAGGATTCCTGCAAATAGTTTAGGAATGAGGAGGGAGATATAGCATATGATGAATAACTTATTAATGAAAGACCAGCACATATTCTTAAATCAACTAATTGTCTTGCTCAGGTCTAATCTGGGCGGGAAGTATATAAAGACCGGGGCAATGATAGGAGCACTCGGAAGTTTAGACAACGCAACAGCCGGGGAAGTTTCATTGGAGTACTCATCAGAGGAAATATTTGAAATATTAAATTGGGGGTATAAGAATAGAGGGATACTGCTAAATGGCCTCTTAAACGCCGGGATGGACTTAATCGGGAATAAAGAACGAGACAGATTAAAGATAATGTGCTATTTAAGTTTCTTATTAAAACCAAGGACTCTTGGGAAGTTAAAGAAAGATATAATTCAATTATTAAAAAGTGAAGGAGTGAGTATCGTTCTAAAAGCGGATTTAGACATAGCAAATCTATATGAGGAGTTGATATGAGAATAAAATCCATTAAGTTCATAGATGACTTTAAAATGTTTCCTAAAGGAACAGAGTATTCCTTCGGTGAAGGGCTAAATATTATCAAAGGCAAAGGCGGAGCCGGTCGACAAAGGAGTCAACGGTGGACATGAATAACTCTTCTCAACATTCACATCTATTCTTGATGCCGGCCGAAATCCCAAGCCAAAGACAAATTATATATTATTTAAAGGATAGCCCATGCCCAAAGAAGAATACAAATACGAATGCAGGAATTGCAAAATGGTTATCACCACGACCATCGGCTATCAGCGTCCTGACCCAAAAGCCGGAGGGTCGTGTCCAAAAGATAAGAACGGGGACCATAACTGGCAGAGGAAGAAATAAGTGCTTGTTATGCAGGGAGTGCGTAAGTCTCTGTTACTCGATCTAATCAGGAATGACATGAGATAAGGGGATTAAAGGTCGCTGTCTCCTTTGTGTCCAAAGTGTTTGGATTCCAAAGTAACCTAACAAAGCCATTTCTTGTAGGAGGCAGCATTGACTCTTGGTTGGATATATGAAAACATTAGAGACAGAGAAGTTGATTTTGATTATTATGATACTCAAGAGGTGTTCTATTCCAATGAGGCGCCCTATTCTGGGGGCATATCGCATCTGTCTGCTAAACCTAAAGAATATATTGAAAATGTCAACATTCCAAGGATAGAAAGTAACTGTTTTGCAAACTCATCGGATATATTTATGTATAACAAGGTGAACTTTGAAAAGATTGCTTTTGTAAATTGTTGGGAAATTGAAGCAAACGGAATAAAGTACAGTCTCGGTGAATTTGAAGAAAAACTCCGCAATGTGAATAGGGATTGGTCATTTAGAGTTATTCTGTATAATCAAGGTGGGCTCAGAAATGAATATAATCTTAACATTAGGATGCCTAGTCAAAAGGAAATAGATATAATTGCTTTCACCTTCCAAGAAAGAGTAAAGGCGTTCGGCTTAACAACTGAGGCTGTATCGCAGTTCTTAAAAGACTGCGAACATTTTAAAGGAAGTAGTGAAGATTTTGTACTTGCTTTAAAAAACTATTGCTTAGGGGTTATAGGGAAGGAAAAAGATCTCGTCAAAAGTGACTATTTAAATAAATTTCAACAAGCCTATGAGCATATAAAGCATTATGGAACAATACAAGCCGCCGCTCTTCGCGGGATATTGAAGTTGAACTACAATGAATTCATGCCTATTTCCGGAACCAGAAGTATTATTTTTCCTGACCTTGAAGTTGCGCATAATTTACTTAAGTCGCGAGGAAAACATACTTTAAATGTTAATGAATTTGATTGCTTGAATATGAAGGTTGTCTTCCCTGTTGATACCGCAACTTATGATATAATCGAAATATCAAAGCGTTTAAACGCCGGGCAAGAAGTGACCTTCTCGACAAGAAAGTATCACCCGTATGACGAAGAAAAAATCTCAATTTTAAAGGAGATAGCAAGACATGGGAACTAAAGTAAAAAAGACAAGAGCTAAAAATGCTTTTAACAGTTATCTGTTTGGAAAGAAATCCGGAGATCCGTTTATAATAATTAGTGGTCTTAGAAAGTCGAAAATCATCATTAACAGCGAAGAAACTTACATTTCAATTGTATCCGAAAAGATCGCATCAAACGCAAAAGCGCTCGAACGTTTTGTTGAAATCTATGCGCGAACAGGAAAGTACCATGTGCCGATATTCGAATCCATAAATCGAATTGCCGGAAAGGTGTTTGATTATTGGAAGATTGAGTTGAAAAGAGAGGGAATCTATAATCTTGTAAAGGAAAATATTGAGAATAAAGACAAGACCAGGTGCCAACTGGGAATTATGCTTATACTTTACGCCTATTGGGAAAAGCTGTTAGAAGATTATGAAATACGGAGATTACTGGGAGACAAAGACAAGATTGCAGTTGTCGAAGCAGAAGCGCTTGAACCGATAGAGCTCCTGGCCTTGTATTCTAAGAGACGACAGGAGTTAATGACTGTCGTTGAGAGTATTGCAGGTTGTAATAAAAGGTTTAAACCTATTGAAGCGAATTATGTATCTGAGTTGGGGAGGAGAAAGGATAGTTTGTTGCAAGCTGCCGAGAAGAATGCAGTTGTTGTTCGAGCCTTAGATAAGGCTGAGAAAAGGATCACCGAGCTGGAAGGGAAGGAGAAAGCATATCTTAATACCCTAAAGGATAATTTAAGCGAAATTGCAAAGTTAAAGACGGATAATATAACTGCTTTGTCCAAGAGAGATGCTGGGAGAATCAGACTCGTCAGACTAGTATCTAGGACTAGAGCTGATCTTGAGAATACTAAAAGTGCGATTGAGTTCGTACCGCCTTCATTAAACGCTGCAAAGAGCAATATTGAGAGAATCTTGGGTTTGATAGCAGAGGAGGAGAAATGGTTAAAATCGGAATAGACTTTGGCACTACAAATAGCCTGGTCTCATATGTTGCGGATAATAAAATCTTTAGTTTCTTGGAAAGTAATACTGCAAAGTCTCATCCGTCTGTCGTTTGGTATAAAGGATTAGATGAGGTGGTCGTTGGAGAAGCAGCCAAAAAACAAATGAATAATGACGATGTCTCGACTTCAGGCGGGTTTGTCAGGTCTCCAAAAATGTATTTGGGTAAAAAGTCGGTAAGAGTTGGGGGCGTTGATAAAGATCCTGTTGAAATTGTTTCGGAGATATTTAAACACCTAAAGAGTGATATTTGCGACAGAGACGAGAAGTATGATATTGATTATGATGATGTTGTAATAACGATACCAGTGAGTTGGAATGGAAAACAAAGGACTGATTTGCGCACTGCCGCAGAAAAAGCAGGCATAAAGATTGGTAAGTTCGTGCATGAGCCATTATCGGCTCTTTACGGTTTTTTGAAAAAAGGATATAGCGGCAGGCTTGATGACCTTGAAAAAAAATATATGCTTGTCTTTGACTGGGGCGGGGGAACTCTGGATCTGACCCTTTGTCAGTATTATCAGGGTGGGCTTGCGCAGGTATTAAATCACGGAATTTATGATGTTGGAGGTGATCGGTTTGATAATGTTGTAAAGGATATAGTTACCGAAAAAGCGGAAAGGACAGGAAGCAGGCTGGAATTGGCAACCGAAATAAATTTAATATATAATTGCGAAGTTATGAAAATACAACTCTCAAAAAAGGACATCGCTCACACTCATATCGAGAAAATCGGAGAAATATCCGTGTCACGCGAAGAGTACGAGGCGAAGATTGAAAACATAATTGAAAAAGGTGTCAAGGCTATAGATTCTTTATTGAGGAAGGTAGGGCTCGACAGAAACAGCATTGAGTTTTGTCTGGCGACAGGCGGTATGGTTGCTACACCTGCTATCCAGAAAGCATTAAGATTACGATTTGACAGAGTATTTATCCCTGAAAATGCCATAACGCTTGTTTCTGAAGGCAGCGCTTGGATTGCAAATGATGCTCCGGAGATATGTCTTTCAAAATCGTTTGAGGTTTTAAACGCGGATAATCAGTATTTTAGTCTGATAAAAAGTAATGAGAGAGTATTTAAAGACGGAAGAGAATCCTTTAAATTTACGACAACAATGTATTGTGTTAATCCAAAAGATCTTGAGGCCTTTTTTTTCTTTGCAAGGTCAAAAATGCCGTTCGATTTAAATCAACTTGACGAAAAAATACCGTATAATTACTTGAGCATACCCGTAGATCCAAATGCTCAACCCTTTCAGCAAGAATTAAAGCTGGAAATCATTGTTGATCGTAATTTGGTTGCTAAAGTCATTGTGTCATCCGATACGACTGGTGAGCGAAGTGAGACCGAAATAACTGAATTAGAATTTGGAATTTCAATCCGATAGAGTTACAGTGCGGAGGTACTATGAGATTTGGTGCCGTGAAGATACGCAGCAACGTTTTAAATACAAGAGATATGACTTTAATCCCCGGTAAAATCATGCAAGAGCCCATCACATATAAGCAGAAAGCGGAAAGACACTATTCTACGCCTTGTTCAATATGTAAACGTACTATATATAGGATATACAGGGAAGGTTGCGATCGTGCCGGTTGTCTGAATCAGGACAGGTATACTCCAAGGATCTTATCTCCGAGTATGTCTTTAGCTAGGCGTATTGCACAAGAACAAGAAGCAGAAGAACGCAAGAATGAATTCAAAAATCTCTTCATAGCGGATTTCATGCGAACAAATGTAACAGAGAAAGAAGAGAAAAAAAGGAAATATCCTGCGGAAAACATATCGAAATGGTTAACGAATATTAGAGAAGTTTTTAGGCTTGAATTTAACATTGGTATCGAAGAACTTGACTACGGTGTTTGTATCTGTCAAACGCCAAGATTGTTGAGATTATTGAAAAGTAATGAAGAGAGAATGCATTTTCTGAACGGATTATTCTGGAGTATTTGGATTGACCAGGTAATGTATTACGTTATGCATTCAAGTCAGCATGGACTCAAGTTGTACTCGGAATTCAGGCGTAAATATCTATTCCCAAAAATATTTAACCATGGATATGGTGGGCACGCATCACCATGTATATTGCTGGAAGAGCATGAAATACTTGAGTTACTGGGCAATAAGATTGATACGAAAACATTGATTTTGGGGAAAACTGCCTTCTTGGATGAGGTTTGTGATTGGCTGTGTTCAATCGGTGAAAGTGCCATGAAGCTACAAGTTATGAAGGAGTTTAAAGCAGATCAAACATCAAGATTCTCCGAACAATGGAGAATATTCTTTTAGTTGAGGGGGGGGGTATGCTAAGTATTCCGGCATCAATACAGGATTTGGCCAATGCTTTAGATGGTTTCGAAAAGGGATTAGACAAGCTATCGCTAAACAAAGAGTCTCAACGAGACGCATTTCGTTCTATAAGCGAAAAAATTAGAGATTTATTAGGGCGGAGTTCCGCTGAAAGCGACAAATTTTATAAAAAAGAAAAACAAATTGCACCTGAAGCAAGTTTATCCGGAATTGGCGGTAGAGGAGTTAATGTTATCCCTCGCATAGGAGCCGGGTTTGGGGATGATGATAGTAATCAATCCTATTGTGCACCCGACCTTTTAGTGTATTCAAATGGACTTAATCCATTATCGGTGGAAAGAATGTTTTATCTATCGCTCATACATTGCTCTGTTTCATGCCGAAATATAACAAAGAACGTTCTCTTTTGGGACCTCGCAAATTTGTATGCTAAATTGCAACAAACCTCGTACGGCAGACCATTAAGAAAGACCTGTCTGGAGAGATATATTGTTAGAAAGAGTCTGTATTATAAAAAGCTTCAAACAATGGATCGGTTTGAACACGTATGTTTGAAAGAATATGGAAAACAAGTCAAACTTCTGATATAGACGGAGGCATTATGGGCTATAACGAACTTAAATCCAAATGGCTTAATAACAAGGACTTTGGCGGGTTAGACAACCTAACCAAAGACTCCTACTGCATACGGCTTTCTGATTTCGGAGAGACCGGGCCTTGTAGCTCAAGCATGGAAATGACAATAGTATTAGAGAACGAACTGGATGCGCTTGGGCTTCTGCTTTTTGTTGAAATTCCCCATATTGTTGACTACGACGCAGATCCAAACTCCAATGAGACTATACGTCCTATCGAAGAGGCACTTAAGCTGTACAGCGCCGAAGACAAGGAAAAGAAAGACCGGATAGTTAAATGCATGCAGACTATAGAATCTGTGCTCAAGAAGGGCAATCCCGGGAAGAAGGAAATCGACGACGCTTTCACACTATTCAACGAGACCTTTGAGGAAACTAACCCCACCGTAGAAGTCAAAGCAAGAGGCTATCTTGCCGACTACCTTAAAGATGCCTACTTTGCCGAAGACTGGGATGACTCGGATGAAGAAGATGCAGAACTGTTAGAGTTAAAAGCTCTGCTCAAGAGTAACAAGTTCGACACGAAGAATGAAAAGCATATGGAATTGGCAGTATATTGGTTGGAGAGTATTGAAAAGTACTAGTTCTATAGCTATCGACGTTTTAGTGTGTTTACACACAGTAATTGAATTGCTGAAAAGAGAAAGATAAAACATGTTTCACATGTGAAATTCTTGTTTTATATGGCCTTTTACGAATATCGTATGGTTACATTCTCCGCAAAATTCTGATATAATAAGGGGAATCACAGCGGCAATTCTAAAATCCGGTATAGGAACACAAAATGGCATCCATATATAGAGCAAACTTAACAGCCGGGGCATTATTGGTCCCGGAAAGCAGAAAAATAGCTGATTATCCTAAACACGATAAATTCGAACGCATGATGTAGGGAAATTGGTTGGCATTTTTACCCTCACTGAACCGAGAAACGGAGGGTAAGAATATGAAATGGAATCTTTTTGGGAAGAAAAGAAGAACGTACAAGAGATCAAAGCCTGTTGCAGAGAAAAAGTCATATACCACCGAAGAAAAGCTCAAACTCATCAATGAATTCCAAAAAATGGAAGTTCCCATCCAAATGTTTGCCCAGTGGTACGGTATAAACTTCAAGACTTTGAATGGCTGGATTGACCTGCCCCGAGAATATATACCAAATTTTAGTTGAGATTTAAACAAGAGTTAGCCCTCCCCATCCAAGAAGTTGCTAATACTGCTTCCGGAGCAGGAGGCCTGCCTCCAAGAGAGCTGTGCGGCCTGATTGTGTTGTACTCATGAACCCAGCTCTTTACCACAAAATCTGCTTCAAGTACCGTTCCGCAAGCGTTGACATTTAAGCATTCTTCCCGCATCTTGCCGTTAAACGACTCCACGTATCCATTCTGCCAGGGGCTTCCGGGCTCGATAAACAACGTGCCGACCTTTAGCTCGGATAGCCATTTCATCAGCGGTCTTGCTGTAAACTCTGAGCCATTGTCTGACCTCAAGTACTCAGGTCTGCCTCTTTGAATGAATATCTTTGCGAGCAATTCCTCAACGTCGATCGCTTTGAGGCTTCTCTTTACCTTGACGCCAAGACATTCCCGGCTATACTCGTCTATGACATTCAGTATCCTGACTTTCCCGCCGCGGAACAGGTTTAGGCTCATCATGTCATAGCTCCAAACTTGATTCTTTCTTTCAGGCCTGATTCGAATACAGATTCCGATGATTCCGCCACCCCGTTCCGATTCAAAGCGCCACCCTATTCCGTTTTATTGCGCCACTTCATTCCGAACCATTCCGCCAGGCTAATGCTGAAAATGCATATACTCCACTTTGTTGCAGA
>Ga0209083_1003866_pt1 | contig 12046 bp, 7 predicted proteins | sample AM7aDNAmetaG_FD_184132 | JGI IMG/M metagenome (GOLD analysis project Ga0209083, IMG submission 184132) | Freshwater microbial communities from Finland to study Microbial Dark Matter (Phase II) - AM7a DNA metaG (SPAdes) (version 3) | ecosystem: Environmental > Aquatic > Freshwater > Lake ...
TGATATACAGCATTTTCATCTTAAAAATATACCTAAAACAGACATTCCGTTAAACCTTCAGGTTAACCGAATAACCTGTGCTATCATACCCACTACCAAGTAACTCTTTGATGTTGAAAATGCTGTATATTCAAAAGATTCGGACACCGCCCATGAAAGGCCTGAGATTTAATCGGCTTGTCACCGATTCCAATCACAATACTACGAGCCCTATCAGCATAAATACGGTTCTTTGGGAATTTGAGTGGAAAGTGTGCTGGGTGAACTAGCTGCGCCCTTTGAAAACAATGGCATGTTTGTGGGCTGTCCTGGTCACCATTCAAATTCCCAAAGAACCCGTGTGAATACATTGGCTACAACCGTTCTAAAATATAACAATCTTCCTCTAATACCTCTTCTGGTTTGTCGAGCTTGTCATGAAAACCATACTTCATGCTTAGGCCATAATAGTTCTCATGAGAGGCTAATAAATAGCCTGATTGCTGGGCATAAAATATTGTTGGAACAGTAGTTGGCATAAAATCCATCATTCTGTAATCCCTTCTACAATATTCTACTAGCCGCTTAAACATTTCTTTGCTGCATTCCTCTGGACGAAAGGAAGTGGCGGCTACAATGTCGCCCTTCTTTTGTAATGAAGCGAGTATGCTATAAAGAAAGCTAATGGTTTCGGGTTTTAGATAGAAGAAAACACCTTCAAAAAGTATGAAGGAAGGGCGACCATCGACCCATTCCTTAAGCACCAAGGAAAGGGCTGTTATCTCATTTAAATTATTCAAATCATCCACTGTTATGAACTGTATCATGCGATCAGGAATAGCACCGTTCAAATTAAACTCAGCTAGCTTTTTCTTCTTAAAATTTAAGTTGAATTCCGTATCAATTTCGCAGCAAGAATTTCTCGAAGGGATAAGGTAAGGATAGTTTGTGAATCCTGCTCCAATATTGATAAATACGCCGTCTGGAAACATGTCTAGAAACCGACTTAATTCCTCTAGGAAAAATCTATGGCGCAGCGCATGCACTAAAACTTCCGTCGGGCCAACTTTTTCAGCATAGGCCTTGGCCCATTTTTCACTTTCTTCCGTTATCCATAATGTGGCAAAATGATCGGAGCTGACACTAGGATATTTGGCTCGAAAGGCATTGACGATAAGGGCGGAATCGTGTACTCCAGTTGGCATGGTTTAATTCTCAAGCTGTTTGTGTTTATATAGCGTCAATTCTCGAAGAATTGTATCATCAACAACCTATCCTAAAACAAGGGGCGCCCATGCCCACAGTAAAAGTTGACGACTTAGACATTTATTATGAAACCCATGGTGAAGGGCCGCCGCTGCTGCTGGTCGCAGGGCTTGCGTCGGATTCACAAAGTTGGCAGCCTGTGCTGGATACACTTGCCGCCGACTTCAAGGTCATTGTATTCGACAATCGCGGGGTTGGCCGTACCACACCGCAAGAGGCAACCACAAGCATTACCCGGATGGCCGATGATTGCGTCGGCCTTGCCCAACAATTGGGAATTGAAAAGTTCCATTTGCTCGGGCATTCCATGGGCGGGTTCATTGCCTTGGAAACCGCCATCCGCTTTCCTGATCGGGTAGACAAGCTGATCGTCGCGGCAGCTGCAGCCACCGATTCCGCCCGTAACCATTACCTCTTCGCCGATTGGGCTGCGGACCGGAATGCCGGCATGGACCCGGCGCGCTGGTTCTGCAACTTCTTCTATTGGATTTTCACCGCAGGCTTTTTCGACGACAGCAAGTCAGTCCAAGCCGCCCTACGCTTTGCCTTGGATTATCCCTATCCTCAGAGTCCAGCCGCCTTTGACCAGCAAGTGCGGGCCATGGCGGATTTCGATTGTAGAGAGATGCTCTGTTCGGTGCACGCCAAAACCTTGGTGCTTGCGGGGGGTGAGGATCTGCTGTTCCCGCCTGGGGTCTGCCGCGAACTCGCCAGAGCCATCCCAAGGGCAGAATTCTCCCAAATCGAGCAGGCAGCCCATTCCATCTTTATAGAGAAACCAAAGGACTTCACCGCCGCTGTCTTGGGCTTTTTAGGTCAAGGCTGAAGGGTACTAGTTGAATGATTCAAGCCCGTTTAATCTTGCTTGCTCTGCTGCTGAGCGGAGGCTCTGTATCTGGTGCGCCTGCGCAAACTGTGATGGGGGCTGACGCAGTCTTGCGGCGGTTTGAAGGCCGGTGGCGGACTCACGTCACCATCAAGTCAGATAAGATGGCTTCTCGTGTCATGGAAGCCGCAGGAATAGGCGTTGGGCTAGTCACCCTAGGCGACCGGTATGTCGAATATCGAGCGAAAACGGATGCTGTGCCGGGGCACCCACTCGACGAGGATTTGCAGATCAGCACATGGGATGTGGCCAATAAAGTCTACCGCCATTGGCTATTCGACTCCGAAGGCAACCGATTCGAGCGAACGGGAACGTGGAACGAAGCGCGTCATACGCTGACTTGGAGGGCGAATGAGCGTGGTTGCACCGTCGTAATTCATGACCGTTTTGTATCTCGCGACAGAATTGAGTGGGATCTGATTCGACGGGACCCTGCCGGCAAGATCAGGATGCACATTGATGCTTGGATGACACGGCTCCCGCACTCCAGCCCGCGTAGGCCGCGATAGGACATCACACCGACCCTTTGCGGACAATCATGCCATTTGCTTTAATGACGGAAATCTACTGCTTGCTGACGAATAGAATTTTCCGTAGATTTCCAACCAACTAGGATTTTGCTAAGGTATGCCTTTCGAGGCTGAGGAACTGCCCATGTCCAACCAGATTTTGCAAATAGCTAAAAAAACCATCATGACCGAAAGACAAGGCATCACCCCCCTAAGATCATCGCGCAAACCAGATATTGCTTCTCTCCCGGATGTTTTTCCCAGCGGGGTGACTATTATCAAAAGCAATTACGCGCTTACTTTCGTCGAATCAATCAACAATATTGAGGATGGCCCAATCGTTGGCCGGGAGATTGTCGATTGTTGGGTTCTCGATAACGGCATACTCAAGGTAAAAGCCATCTTGATGGGCGGTAACGTTGTGTCAATCGAGAAGGGCGGCCAAGAATATTTATGGCAGAATAGGGAAGGTGCCACCTATTACGGCAGGGGTTCCGACGCTTTTCCATTGAATCGCGGGCTTATCCTTCATGGCGGCATTCGTGTAGCGGCAGTGACCGCCGAACATGGGCTGTACTATGACACTGATTGGGATATCGACTTCATCGCCGACCCAACCGGATCAGCGATCATACTCAAGATCAAGGATACCCAGGAAAACCGCAATCTCCTTTGCGATATTTTAAGCAAAGGCCAGTTCCTATCCCCAGGCTCCAATGTGCCAATGAGCAAATATCCGGTCACTGATGCGGAATTTATCTTCACCGTCAGCCTCAGACCCGGAGAGGCTTTCGTCCGCCTTAATGCGGCCTTGATCAATACCAAAGAAACCCCGGTGACCGCAGAAATTTGGCTGCCGCAGACCTATCCCGTCACCAAGAACTCCCAAATCATTTCCCACCAAAAGAAACGTCGCTGCAAGGATTTATGGGTTTATATGGGAATGCTGAAGGATAATTTTGTGGTTCAGGATATGCAACTGGACAAGGATAATGACTTGCCAGCCTACCAAGGAAAGAATGGCTTTATCGTCGGCTGCCCGCCTAACCCGGCTAGTTGGACTAATGCTGATTTGAACAAGCCGCTTGACTGGCCCTCGGGCTGGGGCGGGATTCTATATGATTATCCTCGCCGGGATGGTTATTACCATGCGGTGAGTTATGGGGATGGCAGGGGCACGGCTTATGTTTCTATATCAAACGACAAAACCCCCCATTACACCAAAATGTGGTCATGGGGCAACCCCGATATTTTCAACCGCCAGGAAGCCTTGGCACAAAACCCGCCGCTCGCTGCTGGACGACCAAAATCGGAATATTACGAACCTTGGGGCAGCGGCTTTAACACCTGTTTTTTTCAGCCCAGTGAATTTCCGCAAGGGGAAAGTTCATGGGATGCCTTCATCGTGCCAATCGAATCTGGCCTTGATAGCGAGAAAACGCAGCAGGAGTTAAGGGATGTCATCGACCAAAAAATCGAGCACATAACGCCAAAGCTGACTTAACTTGAAGCTTCAAGCCCCCGCCTTTCAGGCGGGCTATTTCATCTCCAGCCATTGCTATGCAGGTACTGGTCCCGTTGCCTTAGAAGGACCGAAAGCCACCCTAGCAATGGCTTTTCAAGAAATCCTATGAAACAATTCTGCAAGCCTCTCCGAAAGAGGCGTTTGTTTAAACGCACCCAACTATAAGGAATTCCATATGTTTGAAACCGCTACCCTTCACTTCGATTTAGGGCACTTGGCAGCCCAGCAAAAATTCACTCTCCACGTTGGCGTGCAACGTTACGCCTTGACCCCACACACCCCGCAAAGCCTTGCCCAAAGTCGCAGGGACAATTCCGCCCTTGCCCTGTTCCCTGATGAGCGGGTCAGCCATTTCGCCGAGTCTGTGCAGTTGCCGTCCAACGCTTTGGTCATGCTGCGGGTCACCGCGCCCAAGCGCAGTGAGGAACATCCCCTTGATCGCCTTGTGCAGGTTTCTCTGCATATTCCCCGTGCGACACGCGCAGCCGGGGTGGCCAAGCGCAAAGGCTCAGGCCTGCCGGCCAAGCTAAAGGCTCAATGGGGGTCCAACCCTCTGCCTCCCGATGAAAAAATCATCATCGACATTGGCAATTACCCCACTGCCTTGGACACCGCCAAAACCCTGATTTTCCTTCATCCTGAGTTGCTGGCCCTGCAAACCACATGGGGCGAAAAAATTTATGCCTTGATCGATGATGCCGAAGGGTTGACCGAACTTGCGGGTTCCATCTATATCCAGTCAACGAACCATGACGGAAATTGGGTGATGAGTGATTACCATCTGAGCAAAGATTACCGAACCGGCAATCCCACCGGGAAGAATATCTATGTTTGGTCCGATGAAACCCTAGAAATGATGGCCCTCCCTTTGCAGGACATCCTACGCAAAAGCAAGGACACCGATGACTTGAAAGGCCAGTGTTGGACGACCCAAGCCGGCATTGTGCAAGTGCCTTTGGCCAGTTCAACCCAAAACGTTGTCGGGCAATCCCCAAGCCTGAAGGATGCGGCAATAGACTATACGGTGAAGCAACTAACGCCCCAGTATGGGGTGGAAAACAAGTTTGCTTATGATGCCAGCACAGCCACGGCGACAGCATCCTTTAAAAACAACTGTTTGCGCTGGCTTCAAGTCACAATCAATCAATTTGGGCCAAACAACGAGCCGGTGGGTATCCTGAATGAATCCCAAGGGTATCTTTCCCCGGTGGACACCATCATGGCCATTCCCTTGCCGGTTGATTGGTCGGATATTCCATTCACATTCGACCCCAAGGCGAGTTCCGCCGTCATCAGCCTAGGTGGGCTTGGTCAACCCCCTTATGAGCTTGACTTAGATTTCAAAGGGCTTTTTTGGACATCCCTTTTCAACTTAGCCATTCCTACGCTATTCATCATCTACGGAGTGGCTGCTGATCAAATTGGCTCGGAATGGTCCGAGATGACCAAAAAAATTGCTTCCAAAGGCAGCATGCTTCTTGAAGCTGGGATGGAAGGGCCCTTAGGCGGTGCGGTGTCAGGTTCGGTGAGCACAGAGGATATTCTGTCATTGGTCGGCAACATTGCCTATTCCATGTTAACTGATTTTCTCGTCAGCGAGGCTACCAGCGAGTTAGCGATTTACATAGCGGAAACGCTCGGCGAATCGGCGTTGGAGGATGCTGAACCGTTTATCGGTTGGATTGCCAAAGCAATAGGCGCCGCCGCCGATCTTGCCAGCATCACCGAAACCATTGTGGCGGTGGCTTCCAGCCCGGCGACCATGTCACTGAGCATCCTCCGCACCATGGCTCTACAGGTCACTGTCAACCCGGACCCTAAACATTTTGGCAAATGGCCGGCCACGGCCACCCATTATCGAATCACCGCCACCTATGACGATGGCCCGACTTATGTCTATGACGGCAAACTGGACAACACCACCCAGCAAGGCGCCATCAGCCACGTCTTTACCAGCCTGCCGGCCGGCGGCAGCCTTACGGTGCTGGCATGTTTCTATTCGGACACGGGCTGGCTGGCAGGGCGGGGCAAGACCGGCCCGATGCCAGCCTTGCCGACGGATACCGCCAACAACTGTTTGGTTGTGCCGGCTTTCGCCATTGTCGAGAACTTGGTTCCCCTCTCCACCGGTACCACTTATTTCTTCAAGGAAAAGCTGGTTTTCGGAAGCCAAGGAAGGGTTTGGGCGGCGACCGGCACCACCCCTGCCCCTGCGGACACGGTGTCCAGCCTGAATGGTTCAAACGTGGGCAACAATCTGGCTTATTTAGGAGCCATTGAGTTGAACGAATCCAAGTCTGCCTTTGCTTATTTATGGCGGGCCTCCGGGCAAAACCTGCCGCGCTTCCATGCCGACAAACAGCCCTATTCCGGGCAACTGTATGCCTTCCAGGCATTGGGCGATGGAAGTTCGCCCGAAAGCGGCCTGAAGTTCCCTGGCTTCGGCTACGATCTGATGCCTTGTTTGGCGTTGCCTCCACCGACCATGGCCCAGCCCTTCGCAGATGGATTTCTGTTGGAGCCAACCACGGAAGGCAATGTCATGTACTTGCGCGCCCTGTCCCTTGACCAAGGCCAGCCGCTCATTGTCTCTCCCAAGGATTCCTTCGGCCTTTTCACGGGTGCCCAAGATGACTTGGCCATCCACCCCGCAGGCTTCGCGGTGGCCCTCAGCAAAGCCACCTGCAAACTGCAAGTCGTCAAGCTTGCGCCGCCCCAACCGGATGCAAAGGCTCCAGTGGCGGCGATATTGTCGGGCAAAGGCTCGCGGGAGGGCTTGCTTCAAAACCCTGTCGCCCTGACCTGTTCGCTGGATCGAATTTTGGTCTTACAAACCACTGACGCCTCGCCCCAAGGCTGCATCGTTTCCTTTGACCATGCAGGCAACCCCGTGTATGACTTTACCGGCAGCCAATGGTCCATACCCCTCCGCAGCGAGGGCACCGCCGCCGTCAAGCTCGTTGACGTAAGCGTCGAATCCAAAGGCTACCTTTATGTGTTGAAGTACCTTTACTCGCTCTCGGGCATCGTGCAAGCTGCGGATTATCGTTTGGATATCTACAATCCTGACGGTAGCTTTCTGGCCCAGGTCAGCGGCATTGCCGCCGCAAGCCTGCATGTGGATATCTGGCGCAATGTCTATACCTTGGACTACGAGATTCTGCAAGGATCAGGCCGCACCGAGCCATCTATGGCGACTTGGATACCTTCAACGCCTTCCATCTGAGCAAGCATTTTAAACAAGCATATTCTGGTTAAGCCCCTCTCCAATCATGGATGAGGGGTTTAGGAAAAAAGGGCGATTTTCGACCACTTTCCCGCAGCCCTTAGCCTCTCATCAATCAAATCTTTTTTAGGAGAAACGCTATGCAAACGATCAATCGCTGGATTCTTTACACCTCGGACGGACATCCTGTAAGAATCTGGGATGATTTCAACTGGATATATGGGGTAGACATCAGTTCATCCACCCACGACCTAGAGAGAGTCAACCTTTGCCACCTTGGAAACGGTTATATCACGTTTCAAGCCGACAATGGCGACAATTCTTTTATCTTGGCGAATCCCGGCCTTCAATTCCAGAAGGCAGATACCAGTTGGAACAAAAGGCTGAAAGACGCCGCCATTTTTAAGTTTATCTTGGTAGAGAGAGGCTTTTTTGTCTTACAGGCGGTGGGTGGTGGGTATGTGCAAGTCGGCTGGCCGCCGATCTACAACACGATAGGTCCCTTGGTTGTGATGCAACAAGATATCTCTAAGGCTGCGCGCTTCTATGCTGTTGGAGTGGATCATCTTAGCACTCTAGATTTCATCACCATGGGCTACAAGGCTTCTGATCTTGTTGCTATGGGGTACAGCTTTTCGAACCAAAAATTCGGCCAATCTAACCTAGCTTGCATGGATTTCACGGGCATCGACCTCTCCAAAAGCGATCTCACCCAAGTTAGCTCTTTTGGTGGTTGCATCTTGGATGAAGCCAGGCTTATCAACACCACAATAGGCGGTCGCCAGGAACGGTTGACACTCCAACGCACCTCCCTCTCGCATACTGATTTTACCGGCGCTGACTTAAGCAACTGCGATTTAACCTTGGCGGCTGGAATACCTTTCGGCGATCAGGCTCAGGAGCCGACCACGGCCAGCGACTCTGGCTATTCTACCCTTTTTGCCCCAAAAGGCACGGCGGCTGGGATCGGGAAATATAGCCTGCTGGGCCTGTCGGTTGACTTGGGGTTTGCCTTTGACTATAACGGTAGCGGTACGCCAGACCACTTGGTTTTCTACAGTCCCGGAAACCAATTATCCTCAATTACCAAAGTCGCCAGCGATGGCACGCTTTTGGAGGTGTATTCCAGCAATCAAGGGATTGGTGGCTATGACCTCAAGGTTAGCGTTGACCTGGGCTTTGCCTTCGATTACGACGGGTTCGGCAAGCTCGACCATCTGCTGTTCTATCGCCCCAGCGGCGACGATGGCGCATCAGGTGGCAGTATCTTCATCATGAAAAACAACCGCGATGGAACCTTCACCAATAGGTATGCTGATCGGGGTATTGGTGGCTTTGACATAAGAGATACGAGAGACCGAGGTTTTGCCTTTGACTACGATGGCAGCGGAGCCACCGACCATCTCGTCTTTTACCGCCCCGGTGAGAGCCTCATTTATTTCATTCAACACGATGCTGCGAGCGGTTTCTCCACAACGTGCAGCTTCAGCGACGGCATTGGCAGTGTAGGGAGCAAATTTGACCTTAAAATGGATAACGACCTGGGCTTTGCCTTCGATTACGATGGCAGCGGCAAACTCGACCATCTAGTCTTCTATCGCCCTGGCTCAAGTGCCATCTGGATCATCAAAAATAACCGGGATAAGACCTTCTCAACCCTCTTCTCAAGTAGTTCTGGCATCGCTGGGTTTGCGTTATACACTCACCTAGATCGCGGCTTTGCCTTTGACTACACCGGCAGCGGAAGACCTGACCATTTGGTCTTTTACAGCCCTGGCTTGAGCAAGATCAGCATTATCCGAAACAACCGCGATGGAACCTTTACCGATGTCTACAGTTCCTCCTCTGGCATCGGCGGTTATGACCTGTTAAATGAGGCAGACTTAGGCTTTGCCTGCGATTACTTCGGAGGGGGCAAGGCCAACAATCTAGCGTTTTACCGGCCCGCTGCCAAAACTCTGTTTCTGCTTGAGAAAGACCGCCCCAACCCGCCGTCCAACATCCTCCCCACATTCACCCAAACCAACCTCTCTAACTCCATACTTCAAGGCATCAACTTATCTAACGTCAACATGCTCGGGGCTAAACTCATTGGGGCGACGTTGAATCTCCATTCTAATAATTCGGCTGAGTGGACCAACATGAAACTCGGCGACATGGCTCTCGGCTTGGGCGCCGATCTTACCGGTGTCAAGCTGAGCAACTGTTATATCTGGAATTCGGATTTCAGCAAGGTAGTATTCGAGGGAGCAGCGGATCTTACAGATACCTCATTTAATACCTGTACTCTGCAAGAGGCGAAATTTCAGGGGGCCATAGTGCATGGAGGCGCCTGGTATGATCTTGATCTAACCGGGGCAGATTTAACGGGGATCGATTTCCTCTCTTTGATCGACTTTTCGAACTTGAGTTTTAAAGAAGCAATTTTGACTGATGCCATTTTAACGTACAGGGATCTCACTCAGTTTTCTTTTCAGGGTGCCACCCTCATTCGCACCCACCTTGATAGCACAAAACTGGAGGGCACTGATTTCACGGGTGCAAAACTCTCCTGCGCTACTTTCTCCAACGCTAAATTCTCTGAATGGCTACTTAAGGGGTACTCCACTATTTTGACCGATGCTAACTTGGAAGGCACTATTTTCGACAATACCGATCTGACCCATACCGTCTTCTCGGCGCCGATCATCCAATCCACCGACCCAACCCATCGGACAAGCTTCGTCAACGCAACGCTCCCCTATTCCGTCATCGGCTTGAACTGGTCCTGCCTAGACCTCACCGGGGCCACCGTCATTGGGTTGCCGACCGATTTGGCGGGACTCAATGCCTATGGGCTAAAATGGATATCCGCGCCACTCAAGGGCTGCATCCTGAATGGCGCGGATTTCTCAAACGCCGTCTTGGACGATGCCGATTTCGTCAAGGCCAAGCTCAAGAAGCACAACAAGGTAGGCGTTAAATTTAACAGCGCCCATCTAGTGGGTGCGCAGATGACGTATGCGGACTTTGATGGCACCGACTTTACAGGCAGCATTCTGGGTGACCAAGACAAATCAATTGCCGCCAAATTCATCAAATCCTACTTTAACAGTTGCACATTCTGCGGGGCGAACCTCAATGGAGTCGATTTCACCTGGGCGACCTTGATTGAAGCCAAATTCCAAGGCACGGCCACTACCCTGCAAAAGGCCAGTTTCGATGGAGCCTACCTGCCTTTGGCAGATTTCACCGATGCCGATTTGGAAGGGATAAGCATGACGTTTGCCTTCTTGGCGGATGCAAACCTCACCAATGCCAACCTCGCACCCGCCAATGACGAGTCGGAGGCTTCGCCCCTTGAGGGAGCCGTCCTGTTCGGAGTCAATTGGCAAGGCACACAGTTGCAAGGTGCAAACTTGACCGGAGCCTATCTCTCCCAACAAGAAGGGTCATTACCTGTGCGCTATTACGATGAGCTTGGAAATTTGTTTCCGCCAAGTGGCCCGGCTATCGATTACAAATGGGATGCCCAACCATACCCGGATCCAAAGAAATCCTTCAGCAATGACACCAGTTGTCCAAACGGCGACACCTATTCCCACAACGTGTCAAAAAATATTCCCTTTGAACAAATGATGACAGCTACGAAAACTCTTACAGTATGGTATCCTCCAGAATCGTTGCCCAGTCACAAACCAGAGATAGATCAGCGATATGGGAGCGACACTGATGAGGCTTCAGCTTAATGGTTTTAAAAGTGATATCTGCATCTCGGTCAGGGCGTAGTTCAAAGCCGGGTAACAGTTTTGCCGGGGATCAAAAGGTTCGACATTCATCGGGGTCCAGCAAGCTCTCTGCGTCCAATATGGCAAAAGAAAAAATATTGTTTGCCCTCTGTAATAAGGGCTTTTGTTGGTTATTTTTGACGACTGCCGTTATTTTTACAGAGTGGGCGAATGCCTACCCATCCGCAAAGCCAGACACGGATGCGGCAGCCACCCCTCGCCTCGAATGGAAAACCTGCAAGAAGCAAGTCGAATTCGATTGCGCGACGGTCGAGGTTCCTCTCGACTACGGGCAACCCGAAGGCCGCTCGATCAATTTGTCTGCCATCCGGTTAAAAGCATCCGGCCCAAACCGGTGCCTAGGCACACTGTTTTTCAACCCCGGCGGGCCGGGAGGGCCGGGAACTGTCAACTTGCCCCAATGGCAAAAATTCGTACCCGTAGGCTTGCGGCAGCGTTTTGACATTGTAAGCTGGGATCCGCGTGGGATCGGTGACAGCGCAGCGGTGCAATGCTTTGATTCAGAAGATGCCCGGTCTGACTTTTTCGGTGATCTTCCGGTCAAGGCTTTTCCCGAGGGCCAAGCCGACGTTTCCCGTTGGCTGGAAAAAATGGCTGCTTTGGCAAAACCCTGCCGCGACCGCAACGGCGATTTGCTGGACCATGTGTCCACCGCTGACTCTGCCCGAGACATGGAACTGCTTAGACGGGCGGTCGGCGATGACAAGCTCAATTATCTGGGGCTTTCTTACGGCACGTTCCTAGGAGTCTGTCTGACTTCCCCGGTGTAAACCTGTTAGGATGATTCCTCGTATCCAGAGGTTCAGCCATGAGCAACCAATTCATTCCCATTGAGCGTGACCAGCCGTTTGTGATTCCTGTACAGGA
>Ga0209083_1003875_pt1 | contig 12022 bp, 9 predicted proteins | sample AM7aDNAmetaG_FD_184132 | JGI IMG/M metagenome (GOLD analysis project Ga0209083, IMG submission 184132) | Freshwater microbial communities from Finland to study Microbial Dark Matter (Phase II) - AM7a DNA metaG (SPAdes) (version 3) | ecosystem: Environmental > Aquatic > Freshwater > Lake ...
CATTGTTTTATTTGTGTCCGGCAAAACTCATCCGCTTGGAACACACGCGCCCCAAAATCCTCCATGCGAATGCATTTGAAGCCGTCCAAGCGATTGATGACTTCGGCCACTTTCTCGCGATAGGCATGAAGGTCTCGCGCGGTAGAACTGAGGAAAACTAGGCTTGATTGCTTAGATTCCAATTTTTTACGGTTGTTTTGGTTGAGATTATGCAAATTCATCCTCGCCAGTCAAAGCCAGCAGGTCACACGGCAGTCTGCTAAGTAGTGATTTGCGCAAACCGCCGGTATTAGCGTAGCTTACATGATTGATCCAAGAACGGATCGAAGCTAAAAACGAATCCGTATCGAGCAACCCGGCATCCCATAACCAGAGCATATCGCAGAGTTTGCGTTGAAACTGAACACCCTTGCGCCGCTTGAGACGGCGGTGATCGGGGAAAACAATAAAGCCGAGAAACGGCAAGCCTTCCGTAACGGGCCTAGGGTGCGCCCCCTTGTGTAAGCTGAGTCGTAGCGTGGAGATGCGCTGATTGATCCGCTGCAAATTATTCCATAGCTCCGCCTTGTCATTGCCGAATACGATCAAATCATCCACATAGCGCACATATCCGCCGCAAGACAACTCCCGTTTGATGAAATGGTCCAAGGGGTCTAGGTAGACGTTGCCCCAAAATTGGCTAGTCAGGTTTCCGATGGGCAATCCCCTAGTCCGAGTGGCAGCAAAAAGGTCGTCGCCCGGAAAATAGACCATGTGGTATTCATCGGCCAACACATCCTCTCCGCTTTTAAGGATTAGGTCAATGAGCCAGAGCAAACCTTCGTTTTGGATTTTACGCTTCAAGATGCCGCGTAGTATTTCATGGTCGATGCTGGGGAAAAACTGCCGCACATCCAATTGCAGCGCGTGGCTAAAGCGGCGGGAAAAATGTTGGGCGCGGTCAATCGCCCGATGGGTTCCCTTGCCCCTGCGGTTGGCGTAACTGTCAGCGATGAAACCCCGCTCGAAAACGGGTTCGATGATATTACACAGCGCATGATGGACGACACGGTCCCGAAATGGGGCCGCGCTGATGAGTCGCAGCTTAGGATCGTGGATGTAAAAGCTCTTGTAACAACCGGGCCGGTAGCTCCGGTTCAGCAATTCCCAACGCAGACAGGCTAAGTTATCCTCCAGCCGGTACTCAAAAGCGGCAACTTCTGGACGGCCTCGCTTGCCCTTGGCCGCATGTTGATAGGCGAGCATCAGATTATCCCATCCCGCAATTTGAGTCAGCATTTACAGCGTTTTCTATATCTATTAGTTACTTACTTAATGTACATCCATGTCGGCAAAGGGTTGCCGACCTACTGCATAACAAGGGTCGTAGGGCGGCAACCCCTTGCCGCCAAAGATAAACAAAGTAATCAATCGACATTAAAAACGCTGTAGCTATCAAGTTTAGGTGCCCCGCCCCGGGAAATTCCTGGGGGCGGGACGGTAAGCTATTCGCCCGGCCCCCAATCACGGGGGACGCGGCCAGGAACAAAACCCACCATTCTCCTCGGCCCGGAAGGCTCGTAGACCCGCCAGGCATTTCTGGAACGAAGAACGTGGACAACACAATACGAAACCCGTTGTTGTTGTTGCGGTTGTCGGGTTCGTTGTTGTTGCGGTAGGCACAGCGGACGTTGTTCTGATTGTTGCCGAACGAGCCGCCGCGCAACACCCCAGGCGTTTCGGTTCTGCCCCCGCAAGGCCAGCCCGGTGCACCGGACTAGCCATGCTCAGTCATGACTCACTTTCATCCACCCGCCGAGCAGACGGCCTATTTCTGCCACTTGCTCGGCGGCATGACCATATTGCCCGGACGAGAGCCAGCCTAGCTTTTCCGCTAAGCGCAGGTAAACCCGCACTCTGGACAAAGCTTCGTCGGCCCTTTCCAAACGCTCGCGCCGTGCATCCCCACGCCGCTGATTCGCTTCCTCAAGACGTTCGCGCAGATCGAAGGCGGCATCCAGCAGGCGATGGGTGAAATCGTGTCGCCGAACCCTGGGAAAGTGGTTGCTCACCGGCAATAACCACGCAAGAAAATCGAAGGTGCGTGTGAAAATGGGCATTTCGGTTGGAGTCATATTGCCTGTCATGATATTACCTATCCTTGCCAGCGTCCAGTTTCATAATGCACTGGGCGTAGGCAAAGGGTAGCAGTCCAACCGCCACCAAAAAAAAATCGCGAGCCGCTACGCGGCTAAACGTCAGAGAAGAGCAGAGCAAAAACCAGAGGTCAGAGAAGAGCCAGAGGACAGAGACTACAAGAATGGGGACAACACAATACGAAACCCGCCGTAGTCGCCGCGGCCGCCGGGTACGCTGTAGTCGCGGAAGGCACAGCGGACGTTGAGCTGATCGTTGCCGAACGAGCCGCCGCGCAACACCCGCCGACCATCGGCTTTTAAGTCTTCCCGCTGCTGGCGTTGCGGCCCCGTCGGCGGGTATGGATAGCCGCCCCATAGGCTGCGGGTCCATTCCCAAACATTGCCGGACATCTCCTCGTTGCCATAAGGTGTAGCCCCACCCGGAAAACTGCCCACGGCACTGGTTCGCAGAACGCCGGTTCCACTAAAGTTCATCTTTTCTGGGTCTGCATCACGCCCTCCCCATGGGTAAACGCGGGAAGGCCGGTCATTGGCTTTCAATGGCAAGGGTTCATTCTTCAAAGGCAGCAACTGGATCAGGGGTTTTACCGGTATCTCCAAACCGCCACGGGCGGCTTTCTCCCACTCCGCCTCGCTGGGCAAGGAGACTTTCCAATCTGCCGGTAAAAACCCTTCGGCTTGCCAGCGATTGGTCAGCCACCGGCAAAATTCTACAGCCTCATGCCAACTGACCCACACCACCGGGTGATTGGCTGGCCCGTTCAGGCAATCCGGGTCGCCGGGTTGGGTTCCAGTCTGTTCAAGAAATAAACGGAACTGCGCAACAGTGATGGGAAAACGGGCCAGCCAGTAGCCATAGGGGATCGAACATTCATGCTGCGGCTTTTCACCGTCCCAAGAAAGTGTGTCATCCTCGCCACTGCCCAATAGAAAAGCACCGGGCGGGACATGGCAGAATTGCATCGCATCAACCCCGGACACTTCCGGGCGCGGATCGCCCAGAATGGCTAGGGTGTCCCCTGCCAGCACCCTCTCACGCGCCACTAGGGACTGGCCGCTGATGACCCGCAGCAACCATTCCTTGACCCTCATCAACTTGGCGTGGTCGGCATCCCCAAGCTTGCTGAGACCGACCGATTCGACCAGTACCTGCCCTGCCAACAATGCTCCCCATTCATCCTCAAGGCTTCCGCTTTCTTTGGCATCAGGGCGGCAAAGGTTGTCCACCAAACTCCACACGGCGAAGTCGGTGCCAAAACCCGCCTTGGCACCCGCCAGCAAAGCCACTTCCCGCCAACGGTCAGGCGCGGTGCGGGCTAGTCCGGCAATCTTGTAAGGATAGTCGTCGTGGGTCAGATGACAAGCCGCCAAATATTCCTGAAAGGTGCGGTGGACGAAGGTATAGACACCGTTGCCCCGCGCATTGAGCAGGCCGGCGCGGTCACGGAGGTATTCCACTAAACGCTTCGGCTTGGCATCGGGATTGTCGGATATCGCCAGCAACCGGGACACTAGCTTGTCTTCGGCGATGTCGGCAGTGCCCGCCAGTTCCGCCTGCGCCGAATGTGCCTCGTAAGCCATGGCTTCCAGCAACTTGCGCACTTGCTCCCGGTCGCTACCCAGATACTCGGCAACGCTCGGTTGCAGCAGTTCAAAGTTGCCTTGCGCGTCACGGCTCAGGCGGCGCTGTTCCCACAGGTACAGCAGCAAATCCACCGCCTCGGCATAGAGCCGTTCCCGGCGGTTTGGCAAGTCGCCCCCGCGCCAAGCATGAAGGCTTGCCATCAGCGTCAGCAGCAAGGGGCGTTCCGCCAGTTCCCGCAACCGGGGCTGGCTGAAAATGGCCTGCCGCAGCAACGCCGCCCGCCCTTCGGCATCTTTTGGCTCGACCCTGTTTAACCCTGCCATGTGTTCATACCAGCGGATGACGAAACGCTTGATCTGCCCGTCGCCCAAGGGCAGCAATTCCGCTTGGGTAAACCCGGATAGTTGCCAGCCTTGTTGTTGATAGGCATAGGTCCGGCTGGTCAGCAACACGCGGCATAGGCTGTAAGTCTTGCAGAACTCTTCAATCGCCTCCTTGACTTGCCCCCGGCGTGTCTCGGCCTCCGGCACTTCGTCCAAACCGTCCAACAAGACCAAGCCGCCTTTTTCGCGCAGTTCCCGTTTCAGATGCGGCACGAATTCCGCCAAGTCGCAAGCTTGCAGTTCTGCTTCGATAAACGCCCATAATAAGGGGGATTTGGATTTGCCCACCGCCGCTAGGCCACGGGCGGCAAAGTCGCGCAGGATCACGCGCAGGGGCAATAAGGCATCATGCGACCAAGGCTGGGGTTTGTCGGTGTCTTCCCCATCGTCGTTTGGCAGCGGCTTGGTCAAGAAGCCGAGGTTAATTTCAGCGTCATTCAGGCATGCCCCGGCCAGGCACAAGGCCACGAAATTGACGAAGGTGCTTTTACCGCTGCCGGGGTCGCCCAACAGTACCAGTCGCTTTTGCCGGTCCAGTTGCTCCAACGCGGATAAAGGGGGTTCGTCTTGTCCGGCAATTGATTGGGTTGCCATCCGCTCCGTCTCCATGCGCCTGGGTGTGCGCGTCAACAAGGCGGTGTAAACGGCTTTTAAGCTCAGGCTGGCCTTGCCGCCCTGCCCCGCCGCTTCGCGGTCCACCGCATCTAGCTTGAGTTCGCCGCATTCCGCCAACACCCGGCGCAAATAGCAAACCCGCAAGGCCGACACGGAATCGGTTTCCGCCGTCACATTCTCGTTGTGGATGATGGTTATATTGCCGACATTGCCTTGGACGGCGGCAGAGTGGCCGGTTGCCGCCGTAGCCTGTTCCCCCTGCACGACCGCGCCAGAGCCAGTGTTGTTTGTGGTGGCATGCGTTACGCCCACAGTGAGCAAGGCAAACTCTTCCGGGCTTAATTCGCCCAATTCTAACAAGCGGCGTAGCCTTGCCTCACGCTCTGAAACCGGCTCAGCCATCAGGAACCCCCGCTAGGCCACAGTAGCTGTCGACACAGGCTTGGTTGTAGGCCGGAATAAGGTCGTGCAACGACCGTTTCCGGCATTCGGCTGCCGCCCACCGCGGCTTTGGTAGCTTCCCCTGTGCCTTTCAACAGATAAGGCAAAGCGGGAGCCAGCACGGCGGCCACTTCAGTTGCAATGGTAATATCCATAAGCCCCCTTGAAATGACAAACGAGTGGCGCCCATCGCCACGTCTTGCAGGAGTTTAACAAACCTTGACCTAGAATAGTGTAAAGACACAGCGACACAGAACAATCAATTTTCGCGTCGCGAAAATTTTTCGCGACGCGAAAATTGACACAGAGAAACCAAGCCTAGCTACGCGGCTAAAAGACAGAGAAGAGCAGAGCAAAAGCCAGAGATCAGAGAAGAGCCAGAGGACAGAGACTACAATAATGGGGACAACACAATACGAAACCCGCCGCCGCCGTCGCGGTCGCCGGGTACGCTGAGGCGGTAGGCACAGCGGACGTAGCGCCGATTGTAGCCGATCGAGCCGCCGCGCAACACCCGCCGCCCTTCGGTTTTTAAGTTTTCCCGCTGTTGGCGTTTTTTCCCCTTTTCTGGGTAAGGATAGCCTTCATAAATGCTGCGGGTCCATTCCCAAACATTGCCGGACATCTCCTCGTTGCCATAAGGTGCTACCCCGCCCGGAAAAGAACCCACAGCACTGGTTCGCCCCACTCCTGTCGCGGAAAAGTTCATCCGCTCGGGTTCTGCCTCGGTTCCCCATGGGTAAATACGGGAAGGCTGTCCGTTCGATTGCAACTTTACAGACGCTTGGGTTAAAGGCGGGGAAGCCATTAAGGGGGATAGTGGAATCTCCAAACCGCCACGGGCGGCTTTCTCCCATTCCGCCTCGCTAGGCAAGGAAACCTCCCAATCCACCGATAATAATCCACTGGCCTGCCAGCGATTGGTCAGCCACCGGCAAAATGCTACAGCCTCACGCCAACTGACCAATACCACAGGGTGATTGGCTGGCCCTTTCAGGCAATCAGGATCGACGGGCTGAGTTTCAGTCTGTTCAAGATAAAACCGGAACTGCGCGACGGTGACGGGAAAGCGGGCCAGCCAGTAGCCCTCATCCACATGAGTGGTTTCCTGCGGCTTTTCATCGTCGTAGGCAAGTGTGTCATCGTCACCGCTGCCCATCAAAAAATCGCCCGTGGGTATCCAGCAAAATTGCATATTATCCACTTCGGTGACTTCCTGGCGCGGGTCGCCCAAACGCGCCAGCAGGTCACCGACGAAACAGCGTTCCTTGGCGGGCAGCTTGGCTTGCGTCACTAGATCAAGCAGTCGGCGGCTCACCCTGTTCTGCAAATCCAAGCCCAGTTGGCTGTCCGCTGTGCGCGAGCCTAGCTCCGCCAGCACGTCCCCCGCCAGCCAAGCCCGCCGCCAAGCGTTTTCTTGGTCTTGCAGCCGTTCAGGGCAGAGTTCGCCTACCAAAGCCAAGGGGCGGCTGGTGTCACCCTGCCGGTGCAGCAGAAACCCTGTTGCCAACAAAATGACCTCGCGCCAGCGGACCGCGTCGTCTGCCAATACGGCAGCGCGTTTGGCAAAATCCCCTTCGATGGTCAAATACACGCCAGCCAGAAATTCTTGGAAGGTGCGATGGGGGAAGGTGAAGACCCCCGGCAGTCGCTCGATCAACAAACCGGCCCGGAGTTTCATGATGTTCACCACGTCACGCGCCCAATTCAGGTCGGGCTTGCCCTCGGCATCCTTTTTCAGATTGGCCAAAGCCTTTTGCAAGTCGGCTTCCGAGATGTCGGCGAGTTGACCGTCGCCAGCCTCCCCCTGTTCGTGGGCATTGAAGGCCAAACGCCACAACACACGCTTTAAGTCGATCTCCGCCCGCCCCGCACTATCCAGCAACTCGGCCAAGCCCGGACGGGTTTGCTTGCTGGCTTGTTTTTGCTCCTCCCAACGGGACAGCAGCAAGTCCACGGTGTCTTCATACAGCACGGCCCGCGCATCCGGCAAACGGCCTTTGTGGGTGTGGACCAAGGCCATGACGGTCAGCAATAACGGGTTGCCCGCCATGCCGTGCAGGTCGGGACGGCGCACGGCCTCTGTTAAGCGTAGCGTCAATCCGTCGCGTTCGTCGGCACTCACCGTGCCTTTGTCGGTCAATTCGTGATACCAAGCCGCGATGAAACGGTCGATCTTGCCGTCATCAAATGGCGCAAGGGTAAACACGGGAAACCCGGTAATTCTCAGGTCTTCCTCGTTGGGGTCCGCCGGTTCTTGATAGGACAGGATGCGGCAGGTCAGCAAATAGCGGTTGTTTGGGTAACGCTGGCTGAATGCCGTGACCGCATCGCGCACGAAGCGGCGTTGTTCGCGGGTGGGAATTTCGTCTAGGCCGTCGAACATCACCAAGGCTTTGCCCTGTTGCAGGCATTGTTGAATAGGCTCCACCGCCTCGCCTAGGTTTTGCGCTTGCAAACGTGCCGTGATGAACGACCACAGATGTTGACACGACGGTTCGCCGCCTTGGATACTCCGGGCATAATCGCGCAGGACAACCAACAGTGGCAAACAGTTGGCTTCTGACGGCGGCCAGCCGGTAAGACATAGCGAAACCGTGGACGGCTCGGCAAGCCCACAAGCTAAACGGTTGACAAAGGTGCTTTTGCCGCTGCCTGGATCGCCCAATAGCACCAGTCGGCGGTTGCCAATGACGGCTTCCAAGGCCGACAGGGGGCGGCTCTTGGACTCATCCTGTAGGGATTTTTCATCTTGAACGTCGAGAACCTTGGTCGTGGTGTCCAAGTCCACATAGACTTGCGCCAAGTCTAGCGGAGCTTGCTTTCGGGTCGCATCCGACGCGCCGATGTCCAAGCCGCGCAGACTCAATCGACTGGTCGTATAGGCCAAAACAAAACGGTAGATTGCCAATGCCTCCCTGCCGTCCTTGGGTGCCGGACCTTGGTAAACATCGCCATAGACATTACCGCCGATGGCAATACTATGATCCCTTGCCGCCGCTGTCCGACTCGACTGGCTGGGTTTCAACCAGTGCCGAAAAGTTGCCCAAAAACCTGCAACCAAAACCGACATGGTCAATCCTCATTATGTACGATGGAAATATTGCCCGTCACATCGCCTCGCGTAGCGAAGCTGTGATTGACCGCCGTGACCGCGCCTTTTCCTTGTACGACGACCGCGCCATCGCCGATATTGCTGGCATGGAAAGCTTGGGTGTCGCCAGAGGCCTTCAGCAATTCGGCTAGTTGCGCCAGCAGGTGTGGCTCGGCTAGCAGGATGTCTTCGATTTCCACTTGAAACGCAGTTTGTGCTCCTTTACGTTCAGGCTCTTTGACGATGCGATCAAGCGCATTGCTCGCCGAAGGCTTGCCCTCGACTTTGGGCTTTAACAGTTCCCAAATCTTCACGCATTTATCCCAAACCGCAGAACCCAGTTTCTTGCCAGCCTCTTTGGCTGCTTCCTCTGTGCCTTTCAAAAGATACGGCAAAGCGGGAGCCAGCGCGGCGGCTACTTCTGTTGCAATGGTAATGTCCATACGCTACCTTGAAATGAGTTGAAGGGTGACGCCCATCGCCACACCTTGAAGGAGTTTAACAAACCTTGGCTTAGTGTAAAGGCACAGCGACACAGATAAAATTTTCGCGACGCGAAAATTTACAACATCTTCTATTCAGGTCTTTGAAACAACAACTGACACCCAAGAAGACAAAAATTTTCGCGACGCGAAAATCCACCCTCCGATACCACAAGCCAATCATTCTATGCTTGAGGCCGTCCGCGCCAGCGGTCGGTCAGCTTTCGGGGTAGCCAAGCGGCGGGGGTCTGTGCCGTCGAGGAACGAAGACGCACAGCCCCCAAGGAGCAACCAAAAAAAAGGATTTCACACCTTTCCTCGCCGGGAGCGCGGCCCCGGATGACTCCGGGGGCTGTTGGGACGAGGGCAGGGAAAGCCCGACTGCGGGACACAGCCGCATCTGCCAAGCTTTTTGAGCAAAACCAAAAAATCCTAAAACCTACGAAAAAATGGTATAATTGAAAGCCTTACCTTTAGGATAACTCCTAAACTTAAGATGACTTTTGGCCCGGTTTGGCTTGCCCACACCGGGCTTTTTTATTGGCTGGAACCATCAGAAGAATTAGTGCGTTTAAGCCTTTCAACCTCGGCTTGAACGATCTCAATCAAATACTCTGGCGCGTCGATGCAAACGCGCTTCCACCCGTCCGGCAAATCCAATTCATCCCTAAGATAGCTTACCCCGCCAAGTTCAGCCAGGCGCAACGACTCCTTAACTTTCTGGAAAGCCTTCCAAACGATATTCACCGCACCGCCCACGGTTTGCTTGTCCCAACCGTGCGGTCTAGCGATGTCCTCCAATTTTTCATTATCGACTAATGCGGCCCTAGCCGCATTCAGGCGGCTTTCCGACATGCTCAAAACAAGCCAGCAAGCACATTTGTAATATTCTGTTTTTTAGCTATAATCCTAACCGCCATAAACCAAAATGGCCGGGTGTGGAAACCTGATGAACAAAGGCGCACAAGCGCCGAACCGGGCGCTTTTTCTTTGCCCGAAATCTGCCATCCATGGTGGCTGGACGGGGCAAGCTTCGGCTTGGCCGGTCCCTTTGTTCCGGTTTTCCACCCCCGTTCCAGCCGCCGCCCAATCGCCGTGGAAAGCGAGGGTGGCGACTCCAATTAAACAAAGGAGCCAAACCATGACAACAACCCAAGCCACGCCTAATAACCCGCTGATGAACGGCATTTCCGATGCCACGAAGGCCCGCGTCATCGAATCGCTGTTCCCTAACCAAAAAAGCTGTTACGCCGACGAGATAACCCATAACCTAACCCGCGTAAAGCGGGTGCTTACCGGGTTATCGAAACTAGGCGCACAGGATGAGGGGGAGGATCAAATAACCGGGGAACTAGCCATGGCCCTATCGGAATTGCTTGAGCAACAGGTGGACATTGCAATTGTCATTCTGCAAGGCTCGGTATTCGACCAAACCAAGCCCAACAACATATAAAAAAACAAGATTTAATTGTTAATTATTTGTTGTTGATATTGTTATTTTCGCCTATGTGAAAAAAGCTAGGCCGTCATCGACCAGGCAGGACGGCCTAGCCCGACTGCGGGACACAGCCGCACCTGCCAAGCTTCTACAATTCTTGCCGAACTTTCACAGATATGAGGTAAACTTGGAATGTATGATTTTTTTAAAAACATATTAAAATTATGTGTTTAAAGCGAAAAAATACAAATTGCGGGTTAGTTGTAGCCACCTCTCTCATCACTGATAACTCTCAAGAAAAGTCACAAATTCAAATCTGAACCGGGCGTTATTCTCCGGTTGTGGTTCTGCAACCATGCTTTTTTCCATGCCTTGGCAGTGATAGGATTTGCCGTATTCCCGAACATTGTCCGCAAGCCGATTTGTTCAATCTCGGGTCTAGCGTGGAATGCCTCCAAAGCCGCATCAATCCTTAAACGCACTGCCTCCTTGGCCTTGCGTTCATCTTCCTCCTTCTGGGCCTTCCGTGCCATTTCAGTGGAGCGTTTAGCCTGCTTTTTACTCTCCCCCTCTATCCATGCCACATAATAGCCATCCTTCAATGCCTTGGCGAGATAGGCGGGTACATCCTTCACTTCACCGGCTGCTTTTTTTGCGCGAACAAACCGACAAGCCTTCAAGATATTCTCCGTGCCATATTCTTTTATCCATTGATTTGCGGTTTTTGCGGCAATACCGTATTCAGTTAAAATTTTAAAAGTGTCTGAAAAATCATCTTCATTAAATGCATCATTTTTATATTTTGGCTGAACTGTGAACCTAACTGTTTTAATAACGCGCCCTTCTTTGATGTAATCTACCGCAGAAATTAGAATGTCAGAATGATTATTTATTTCATCGACTGAAGGCTCAATAACCCTGCTTTTTAAATTACATATTTGTTTATAGCAGTCATTGTCAATGTCAAAAAAACGTCTTAGTTCTGTAAGACCTACCTCCCTGTAAAAACATTTCCCCCCACCTAGATATTCATAGGACTTCAACAGTTCATACAATCTAATGCTGTATGAACCACGAAATTTAATAACACAATTCAACCTATATTGAGTGAATTGGCTCTTTAAATGCAACAAATAAGGTTTTAAGGATTTGTCAAATCGAATTGATATTACACCTTTCCCTTTTTTGTAGGACGCGTTTGATAGCCACGCGACATAACACCGTTCATCGCCCATACTCAAATCTAATTTTCTTCCAACCAGACTACTAGCTGCTTCCTCAACTCTAGCATTGATATCCTTGTCGCATTCAATCCCGAACATTTCAGCAAATTCAGTTGCCCTCAGTTCGTAATCACGAAAATCGTCGTCATCAGGCTGTATGACTGAGATCAGCAAAAGAATTAACCGCTGTTCGTTTAAGGACAGCTTGTAACGTGCTTCGATCAAAAAATTACTTTTTACAACAATATGGAAATTGCTCATGTTCGCCGACCTTTTTTTATGCTGCCCTTAGCAATGTACTTTAGCAAAAAACACACAAAATTCAATTTGTATTTTTTAACCCGCAATTTGTATTTTTTAACCCGCAATTTGTATTTTTTAACCCGCAATTTGTATTTTTAAAAAACACAAAAAATGCAAAAAAAAAATTAAAAACAGAATGTTACATCGAAACTTAGACAAAACGACATAAAACAATAAACACTACAAATAAAAGAAACACACAAACGCGCGCGCGGGAAATCTGTGGATAACCCGCTTTTGCAGGCATCGCTTCGCTCGGTGCAGCTTACCCAAAAAGGAAACGCCTAGCGGCGTAGCCAAAAAGCCTTGAATTGGGGGCA
>Ga0209083_1003876_pt1 | contig 12014 bp, 6 predicted proteins | sample AM7aDNAmetaG_FD_184132 | JGI IMG/M metagenome (GOLD analysis project Ga0209083, IMG submission 184132) | Freshwater microbial communities from Finland to study Microbial Dark Matter (Phase II) - AM7a DNA metaG (SPAdes) (version 3) | ecosystem: Environmental > Aquatic > Freshwater > Lake ...
AATTACAAAACATTAAAAGGGCGGGCACTTCGTGCCCGCCTTTTTTTAAATAAAAAAAAGCTCACTTGGTAGTGAGCTTCGTGTCTCCAATTACTTTTGCCACTGCGACATAAAATAATGGCAAGGAGATTGTTGCTGCCATGCACACGAGATAAAAATTACTCGTGTCGATGGCTACCTTACTCGCAGCTGACGCTGCAGCAAAGCATAAAACCCCCAGGAGTATCGCAACAAAGTTTAGCATATTCCCTCCTTTTTATCGGATAGATTTTGACAATCTACCCTCATTAATATGATATCATATTATAGCATGCTTGTCAAGCAGAAATATATACTTCCCCGAGGCTCCACCTCAGGGAATATTTTTACAATAAAAATAAGCTAGTCTACACCGATATGAATTTAATTATCAAGCACGAAAATTACCCTTCCTTAGCCACCAAATCACTAAAGAATTTCCAGATTATATACATGATTTTTGTGTCATATTCGCAGTATTTGAGCATTTGTTTTCTTTTTTCTTCCATCTCTTTGCCTTTTAGTTCCCCAACTGATATTTGTCTGTATGCTTCTATCGCCATAGTTCCGTTTTGAACTTCAAGATCTTTGTATGAAAAATTTGGTGCTATCACCGGCTGGATTTTTTTGATTGATGAACTTCCTTTGAATCCATGATGAACATAATATTGCTTATCAACAATATCCATCAAATCATAAGTTCGCTCCACCACAGAATGCAAAAATTCTGCTTGCTCTGGCACAAGTCCAGCGAGTTCTTTGTTTCTAGAATTTTCAAAACTTTTATACCAAGAAATTACACTTCCGGTATCTCCAATATTTTCTCGCAAGCTTGCAACTATTTTTTCTGCAGGATCTCCTTCAAGTATCAAACATTCTTTGTGTTCAAGCTCTGCATCTTTGTTTTTTAAAATATGTAAAGAGTATTGAAAGACGATGTGCTGATATGGATGATAACCGCTAAATGGTGGAATAGCTGTCGGATATGTCTCATAATCAAGGAAATATAGGGGAAATTTGAGCGAATTTAGCTCCATTTTGATAGCTTCAATATCAATTATTGGCTGTTTTGTTTTATAAACCTTAACCTGATTTAATTTTATTGGTCTACTAGGATTTTTTGCTTCTTGCCCCGAGGACGACAGTCTTTTCGGGGTCTTTGGTTTTACCATTTCTTCTGGGACATCATCAATTTTTAATATTTCTTCGTTTAGCAATTCGCCGAGCAATTTTTTACTATTTCCAATTCTGTTTAAATCGTGAACGCTGTATGCTGGCACATCAGGATTACTTATACTAAAAGATGTGCAGTGTGATGAACGGCCTTTGTAATAGCAAGAACATTTGCCGATTGGTGTTTCATTCGCAGACAAATATTCATAGGCGGAATTCATTTCTGTAAGAGCAACTGATAAAAAAGTTTCGTTTAAGATTTCTGTTTTGTCTGTAATCTCAAATAATTTTGTAAAATCTAAATCCCCTACTCTTTTGTATTTTTTATTCAAACGAACAAGATATTTATTATTAAAATTTACACCGCAAAGTTTTGCAACATTTGTTTGAAAGGCCAAGTCGTATTCGTATTGAAGTTCCTTCTTTTTGTTAACCTTGGGTTCTTTACCGCCTGCCTGCGCAGGCAGGTCTTCAATCACTTCTTTGCTCTCGCCTTCGGTGGAAGACATTTTAATTTCATACAAATCGTAGGCTTTTGCTTCTTTGTTCCATTTTAGGACATCTGTTGCAGCCAAATACTTGTCGGTACTGAAAACCGCTTGAAATATGATGGGCGTATGCTCGCCCATCAGCTTCTTCGTAAGCTCCTGCGCCCCTTCACTTCTTTTTTCAACCAAATAGCCGTCTGGAAACATTCCTCGTGCTAGCTTTTCAACTTCATTTCCCATCACACCCAAAGATTCTTCAAATTCCGAAATTGGGAATTTTTTATATTCTTCCGGCATATGCCATTTAACCCAAACATTTTTGGCACATTCTCTGTATAGTATGAAGTCTGTTTTTGTTAATTGTTTCATTAATTATATTTAATAAGATCAATAAATCTGATAACCTTATTCTTATTCCAATCCATAATTTTGACGTACTTTCCATTATGTTTATTTGGTCGATTATATTTACAGCCCTCACATTCATATTTCTCAACGGTATCTGGTTTTTCTTCAAATAATGTTGAGATACCTTTAATGATTTTTATTTCATGATGACAGCTCATTGGAACAACATACCTTAAGCCATCCATCTGAAAAATATTCCAACTAATTATTTCTGCAAATTTTTTTTGTATTGGAACTGATAATGGTCGTTTAAATTTAGCCTTATAAAAATCAATAAGTGTATACAGTAAATTTTCGCGCGCAAGCAATACATTGTCACCTTGCCATTCATAACCGTAACTCGCCTTAACTGCTTCTTTTGCCCACAACAACCACTCTTTTTCTTTACTACAATATTTTGATACTATTTTTAATTTTTTATCTAAAAAACCAACACGTTTATTTATTGGGATTATTTTCCCGGTATGGGCAGTTGGATTATAGCGACCAACGATAAAAGGTGCTTCCCCACAAGTAATTTCTAGTTTTAGTTCTTTCACATATTTTTGCCAATTATTTTTGTTTAGCAATATATTTTCTACTGCTTTGTTTATTTGATCTACAGTCTTCAGTGGTGTAAACACTTCAGCTTTGTCTTTGGTACGATGACGCTGTTCAGCCAAACTCTTTGCTGCACGCGGTTGTATAAGTAATCCATATTTTCCAGTCACCAACTTTGGTACAATATACTTCTTTGGCAAATACTCTTTACCACGTTCTTCATATGAATCAGTTGCCCAAATAATATTCTTTTTTTTAGTTTTATCAATAAGTAAAATATCAAGTAAATTGCCTATTTGTCGTAGAGTATTTTCAAGTATGTCAATATTTGGCTTAAACATAAGAATTACTCGAAATAATTAATTATATTTTTTTCAGACTTTTGCTGTATATTTTTTAACACAAAATTTCTCACATCATTTGGAATGTTATATTTATCAAATAATCGGACTTCAAGTTGCACAATGCTTTCATTCCACCAAGATTCTGAGTAGTCTTGGACAGGGACAGCTCCCCAGGCACTTCTCGAATGTAGTGAATGTTTATTAATATACAATAATGCACGAACAAATCGCGTCATTAAATATTTTGCATGTTTTTTTGCTGTGGCAAGATCTTTAAAATTTCCTGGCTCCGTAAATGTTTCAGTGGCTACATCTTTTGGATTAGCGATAATTATGTCTGCAAATGCACCTCCTAGTCCCGCTCCTTTTGACCAGTTACCCCATGCCTCTCCAACGAATACTTTATACCTATTCAACGCTTTTGATTTTTTAGGAATTGGATAATTTTCAGGAAGATAATTTATTACTTGTTTCCTATCTTTTAGTCCATAAATTCTATAATCTTTTTTATCTCTTCGTTTATATAAAACTGGAGGTAAATCATATTTGCTAGGGTTACTTAAAAAATCCGAACTAATTCCGTATGGTTTTCTATCTGTCATCATTGTTTGAAGTGATATAAATCCTGGGTAACTTAAAACTAGGGTAGCGAGTTTTTGAATTTTTTCTGGTTTGTAAACCTCCGTTTTTTTAGTAAGCAACCTTGTTATTTTAGGATTTATACCATTCGTAAAAATTCTTTGACTACCATCTAAACCATTATCATAGCCACGCTTCCATAAGATGATATTAGTCCATTCAGCACCAGTAATTCCTGGAAAAACATTTTGACGATTATCAATAAAGACAATTTGTGGATCTTCCTTGATTTCTTTTTTGTTTATTTTCGTAAACTTATTACCAGTTTTTGGTTCTTGCCATCCAGTTGGAAAAATTAGCGAAACATATTCACCAAGCTCACGACTTGCTAAATAAAAATCTGTATAAATTTGCATTTGAGCATTATCTTGATATGGTGGATTTCCTACAACTGCTGTAAATTTCATATTTTTTCCAAAATTATTTTTAATTTTATCAGACAAAGCATTTTGATTTTTGACTATTTGTGTATCTTCATTCTCAAAATGCACAAAATTCTTTTTAACTTCATACCAAACTTTTTTAAATTCTGGTCTTCCCCGCATAAAGCCAAAAATTGTCTCGCTGGAAATTAAATGTAAAATCTTACTCGGTGCAAAGCCATAGACTTGTTGCGTTAATATGTGTTCCAAGCGTTTATGTTTATCGGGTATTTGGCGCTGTAAGTTATTATACAACCTTTTAACTATTTCTGTAATAAAGAGCCCAGATTTCATATATGGGTCAAGAAATGTGTGGTCTTTAGATTTAAATATACCAGGGTTTTGCTTTTCTAGAATATCGATCATCATCTTAACAACAGGTTTTGGTGTATATATCTGATTAGTTTGCTGTGGAGGGATGTAATCAAATATATCTAAATCATTATCATTTTCGTAATATTCTGCCAGACTATTTTTACGATTTAAAAATTCAGAAATTGAGGAATTAAATACTTCTTCATTAAATAGTTTGTGTACATCGCGTAGTTCTTTAAACTGTTCTTTGGTGATACCGACAAGCTCTTGAAATGTTTCGGAATCTATATACTCTTCAAAATTATCTAATTTGGTATTCGGCTTTCCATACGCCATCAAAATCATTGGAATGGCACGAGCAAAGTAACGCAAGTGATCATTAATTGCATTATCTTGTTTAACTTTTTCCTTATCAGCCTGTTTTTCTAGATTTGTTTTTATTTCAGAAGGAGGTAAGTCATCTAAAGTTAGAGGTCTATCTATCGGCAAATCTGGATTTTCTTGTAATAATTCTTCATATTCTTTTTTACTTAGATTTGATTTATTGAGTATCAGGTTGCCATCATCGTCGTACTCTAATTGAGGCTCTGTGATACGATTTTTATTTTTATCATGCTCTACACGCCCTTTTTTAATAGTACCCATTTCATTTAATATCTCTAGTGCTCTAGGCTTGTGAAAAACATCACCGATATTAAATAGTTTATTCGATGTAATAAATTTACCGTCGACAATCTCTTGAGTTATCAGTTTGAGAGGCATAGTTAAAACCTCATTAGCATCAAGCTCTTTCATTTCACCATATTCATCTTCTGCAGCTACAAATAAAAGATTTAATAATATTTTTATCTTTTCTTTAGCACTTTTACCTACACCAATAACACTCTTAGCATAATCTTGAAATATAAGTAATAGTCGGTCAGGTGCAAAATCAAAAACATAGCAATTTTCTTTTATCATGTCATTGCCACTTTCATCTTTATAGCGCCAAGAATTTTGCGATCGAAAAGCGGCTTGAAGGTATTTGGTAGCAGAAGTCTTACCTCCTTCAGCTCCATAAAGCATTAATACTGCAGTCCATGGCTTTACGGTTACACCAGTTGTAAGTTGGCCACATGAAAGCGTAATAGTTTTTGTTTCAAGTGATTTTTTATCATCACCTATAATTTTCTTGACCTTATCTAGTGCTGTTTTGCCTTCATGCTCATCGTCACCTTTAGATGCAGCATCAATAATTTCATAATCTGCAAAAATCTTTCGAGAAGGAGTGTTTTTTCCATGCTCCTGCATAAGCTTCTTCAGCGCTTTTACGGCAAACACACCCGGCAAAAGCCAAAATGTATGTCTGAGTTCATCACGAATTCCCTTGTCAGCAAACGGAAAAGGTCGAACATTTTGGTTATTTTTGCTGTTAATGCCAAACATATTATCTAGAAACTTTAATACCTTATCTTCATAGATAAACTTGGATTGTGAGGTTTTAAACAACTCATTAAGATCAAATGCGTACCCCCCATCACTAACAGTAGCATCGAGAGTTTTGGAAAGTTGATATGCAAACATATTCATACGAGGTAATTCGTAGTAAGGATTTTCACCATCAGTCGGATCCCAATTCTCTTTAGCTGACTGTTCATCTTCGTATGTCCAATTAAATATTTGCTTAATACTAAATTTATTATTTGTAAGTGCCTTGAATGGTGTCCCCGATAGGTGGAGAGTAAAGTTGGCACGAAGTTCTTCAAAAAGTTTGTGAGCATTGTCTGTTTCAGTTGCCTCATGACTTTCATCAATTATAAAAAGATCCCATGGTTCATTAAAAATCCATTGGTTCTTTTGTTTAAACGCTTTTGTATTATCTATATCTCTACCTTTGATATCCTGTAATGATATAAAAAAAATTGTTGGCTCTCCATTTTTAATGGATATTTTAGTTTCACCAACATTTAGTGCACGACCCTGCCTATGACCTGCAGTTGTAATGTGTTCATTACCTTTTGTAGAACCGAACTTAAAAATGCCTTTAGGTTGAATAAACAGTCGGTAATCATCATACCAGGAGTCAGAAATTGTCGGACGATTTGTGACAATAAGGACTTTTTTTGCTTGTATTTTTTCCGCAAACCAATAACTTGTTAATGTTTTTCCAAATCTCGGTTTAGCATTCCAAAGAAATTCTCTTTTTCCGTGCGGTGCACTTTTCCAATATTCATAAGTCTGATCAATAGCATCCTGTTGCTCATCACGAAGTGTAATCTTAACGTCTTTTTTTAAAATATCTGGTTTATAATTAAGATTTTTTCTGGCTTCTATATAAAAAACAGCATCATTTTTTGACATTTTATACCATTCTGAAAATCGCCCACTTTTAGAGTTCTTTTTTTTCTCACGCTCATATTTTCCTGTAGCATCTATAATTGCATGAACCTCAATGTCTCGGAATGGGACTCCGTTCTTATCAATAGCATCAGTCATATAAAGAGTTTCAGCTTTAATATTATCAGCTTCATTTTGCTCTTTAACGCGATGAGAATTAAAGCCTGTCTGGTCACCAATTTTTAGCCAACCTAAATGTTCTTTGCTATCAGGATGATGATAGACATAAATTACTTTTTTCTCTTTACCTGTAGCTTTGATACTATTCATAAATTTTAATACCCCTGTAGCCGATTTATCTTCTCATGCTGTCTGATTTTTTCGTGAGCCTTGGCCTCAATTTGTCGGATACGCTCTCTTGTAACGCCGAATTCTAGGCCTACTTCTTCAAGGGTGTGAGTGATACCGTCATTCAAACCGTGTCTCATTTCTAAAATTTTCTTTTCTTTGAGTGAAAGGTCATTCAAAATTTCTTTGACTTGGTCGGAAAGAATTCTTCTTGAAGATTCTTGGTCTGGAGAAAGTATTTTGTCATCAGCAACAAAGTCGCCGAGAGTTGATTTGCCATCGTCTTCCTCGCCTACCGGAGCTTCCAAAGATATTGTATCTTGGTCAATTTTTTCAATCATATAAACTTTTTCCACTTCAAGACCCATTTCTGTTGCTATTTCTTCTGAAAGTGGTTCTCTACCCAAATCTTGTGACAATCTTCTGTAGACTTGTTTGTATTTTGCGATTGTTTCCACCATGTGCACAGGGACGCGGATTGTTCTTGATTGATCTGCGAGTGCTCTCGTGATGGCTTGTCTTATCCACCAAGTTGCGTATGTTGAGAATTTGAAACCTTTTGTCCAGTCAAATTTATCTACAGCTTTAAACAAACCAAGATTTCCTTCTTGAATGAGGTCTAAAAGTGTAAGGTCTGCACTTCTTCCAACATATTTTTTTGCTATGGAAACAACGAGACGCAAGTTGGCCTTTGCGAGAAGATTTTTTGCTTCCATATCACCTTGCTGAATTTTTCTTGCGAGGTCTTTTTCCATTGAAGCGTTGATGAGCGGATATTGTCCGATTTCTTTCAAATATATTTGGATAGAATCGTAGCTTGCATCTGCACTTCTTGTGCCATAAGTAGAATATTTTTTTATTTGCTCTTCATCAACTTCAAGCATTCCACCTCCTTCAAGTACATCCACGCCGGCAACAACCAATTTGTTGTAAAGGTCATCAAGAAAGAAAATATCTTCTTCAACTTTTGGGAATTCTTTCAAAATTTCGTCATAGGTAATGAAGCCACGCTCTCGTCCTTTTGTGATGAGTTTGCCAGCTTTTATATCAAGTTCTTTCTGTTTTGAGGTGATTTTAGGCGTTTTTTGACCCTTTTTGGCCTTAGAAATGGCCTTTTTTGGGGTTTTTTTGACCTTTTTAGCTTTTGCCTTTTTCTTGAGAACTTTCTTTGTTTTTTTGACTTTTTTCTTAGACATTGGTTGTTGTTTTTATTATTAATAAATTGTGACCTTTTTATTTACCTCGTGCTTTTCTTTTTTAATATCACTCAATTTTTGCATTATTTCTTTCAATCTTATTGATATTGCACTTATTTTTTCAGTCGTTTTTTCTTTCTCTGCGACTTTTAGGTTCATCAAAAGTTTTTCTAACTCTTTTTTAAAATATTCTTCGCGTAAGTTTAGTATGAGATACTCTGTTTCTTCTTGTAACTTCTGCTCTTTCACTTTTTCATAGTACCCTTCTGCTTCAAAAGACAATTCATTTATCTTCATTTTATATTCTGTATCAAACTTTTTGTATTGTTCCTCACCAATTACATTTTTGATTTTCTCACGAGCTTTTGTAGTATCAATTTTTTCGCTCTCCTGTTTTGCTAAGATAACGGCTAGATTTTTCTCAACTGAACCATTTTTTAGCATTTCTTCGGCGATCGCTTTCTCTATCGTTTTATTTTCTGTTTGATTCTGTGTTTGAAACTCCTCATCCAACTTTACTTTTTTCAAATCGTCCCAAATAAACTCTTCTTTTATATCTATTATGTCTGAAATCTTTTTTACATAGCCACTTCTTTCAGTGTTGCCATCTAACAAATAAATGTAAGGCAAGATTTTAGTTTTAATTGTTTGCCACAATTTTTTCTTATCTGTTATTTCTGCTTTAACTCTATTTAATAAGAAATCTATAAGGAAAATTGAATTTTTGATAACATCTTTGAACCTGTTTTTATCAGCGAGTATTAGGTCGGCTGGATCAAATCCCTTAGGTATTTCGGCTATTTTGACGTCCATTTTACATGAAAGTGCGAGTGCCCATCCCCTTTCTGCTGCTTTCGCACCGGCATTATCAGAATCAAAAGACATTATTATTTTGTTAGAAATCCTTCGAAGTAGTGATAAGTGCTCAATTGTGAGCGCTGTTCCTGAAGAAGCGACTGTATTTGTAAAGCCAGCCTGATGAGCCATAATTATGTCCATTTGTCCTTCAACTAATATAGAAAAATCAAATTTTCTAATTGATTGTTTGGCTTTGTCATATCCATAAAGAACTTTTGATTTGTCAAAAAGCTCTGTCTGAGGTGAGTTTAAATATTTTGCCGATTGGCCATCGTCGTGAAGTATTCTTCCAGAAAATGCGATAACTCTGCCAGCGCTGTCAAAGATTGGGAACATAATTCTTCCACGAAATCTGTCGTAAGTATTTTTTCCTTCTGTTTTTGATATTCCAGCTCTCTCTATCTCATCGTCAAGAAAACCTTTTGATTTTAAATGGTCAGAAATTGTGCGCCATTCATCACGAACATAGCCAATTTTCCAATTTTTAATTGTTTCGTTTGTAAGTCCTCTTTTTTTCAAGTAGCTTAATGGTATCTCTTCTGATTCTAGATTTTTTTGCAAAAATAATGTGGCAACTTCCATAAGTTGATACAATCTTTCTTTTTTATCACCGATTTTTGAAGTGAATTTCTCTAGTGTGACGCCAGCCCTATCTGCAAGTATTTTTAATGCACCGAGAAAATCTACGCTTTCAAATTCTTGAACGAAAGTAAAAATATCTCCTTTTGCGTTGCATCCAAAGCAATAATAGCTTGATCTATCTGGAGACACGAAGAAAGATGGCGTTTTTTCATTGTGAAAAGGACACTTTGCTTTTAAGTTGTTACCGGCTTTCTCAAGTTTTAGATATGAGCCGACAACATCTTCTATACTTAATCTTTCTTTTATTTGTTCTACGGAAGTTGACATATTTTAATAAGTTAAAAAATCAAATTCCAATACCAAACACTAACAATTAGTAATCAGATTCTTCTTCAAACTGTTTTTGCAAATCTTCTATCATTTCAAACTTTTTACTACCAGCAAATCCAGTACCTGCTGGAATAATTCTACCAATTATAACATTTTCTTTTAGACCAACGAGGTTATCTTTTGTACCTTTAATTGATGCGTTTATAAGGATTCTTACTGTGTGCTGGAATGATGCGGCTGAAAGGAAGCTTCTTCTTGATAATGATGATTCTGTGATACCCATAACCATAAGTTCTGCTTCAACCGGCTCACCTTTATTTTCTTTTATTTCTTCATTTTCTAATTTCAAATCTAGCTCATCAATAATATCTCCAACACAGAAATTTGAAGTTCCTGGATTTTTGACGACTTTCTTTGAGAACATTTGTTTAACAATAATTTCAATGTGTTTTCTTGCAACGGCAGCACCTTGTAATTCATAAGGCTTGCTAACTTCTGTAATGATGTATTTTATTGCTTTTTCTTTTCCAGCGAATTCAAATATTTCATCTATATCTGCAGAACCATCTGTAAGAAGCTGTCCTTTTATAACTTTATCTCCTTGTTTGACGTACGCAATTCTTTTTGGATTGAATACATATTCTATTTCTCCAGATTTCTTTGATTTGCCTTTGTCTTCTATATCAGGAATAACTGTGATGATTTTTTCTTTTCCAAAATCTTTTACTGATGTAACTGTTCCATTTACTGTGGCAATAATAGCTGGATTTTTTGGTCTTCTCTTTTCAAAGATTTCCTCAACACGAGGTAAACCTTGAGTAATATCTCCACCAACAGATGCAGTACCTCCAGCATGGAATGTTCTCATTGTAAGTTGAGTTCCTGGTTCTCCGATAGCTTGAGCAGCGATAGTTCCAACAGCTTCTCCAACATCTATAAGTGTTCCGCGGCCTAGGTCCATTCCGTAGCACTTTGAACAAATTCCGTGAAGTGTTTTACAAACCAAAGGAGATCTGACAGCAACGCTTTCTACTTCCGCTTTGTCTATCTTTTGGGCATCAATTTTTGTAAGTAGTGTTCCTTTTTTGTACATAACAGAACCGTCTTTTCCGACAACATCTTCTGCTACGATTCTTCCTCTAATGTTTTTTGCGATTGATGAACCCGTATCTTGCCCAACATTTTTACTTATAATAATATTTTCTTTTGTTCCGCAATCTTCTTCTTTTATAATAATATCTTGAGCGACATCAAAAAGTCTTCTTGTAAGATAACCAGCTTTTGCAGTGTTTAGAGCAGTATCTGTAAGACCTTTTCTTGAACCGTGAGTGGTAATGAAGTATTCAATAGGTGTAAGACCTTCTTTTGCAGAATTAATAACTGGGAACTCAATTGTGTCTCCCATAGTGTTTTGAATCATACCTTTCATACCAGCCATCTGAACGAGTGAGCCTAAAGAACCTCTAGCACCTGATTTCCACATATCAGAGACAGAACTATTTTTATCTAATGAAGTTGGAATGAGTTTTTCCATTTCGCCTTTGGCCTCTTGCCATATTTCGATATTTTTTCTTATTCTTTCTTCTTCGATAAGTAATCCCTCATTATATTGCTCTGTGACTTCTAAAGATTTATGTTTTGCTCTTTTTACTACCTCCGCTTTTTCTTTAGGAATTTGAATGTCGTCTATTCCCCAAGTTGTTCCAGAAATAGTTGCATATTTGAATCCAAAGTTTTTTATTTTATCCATTATAGGTGCAATTTTATTTGGACCATGTTGAATAATGAGGTCATCAATAATCCTCTTTAGCTCTTTGTTGTCTATTTCTTTATTTACATATGGGTAATCTTCTGGCAGTGAGCTGTTGAATAACAATCTTCCGACTGTTGTTTCGTAAAGTTTTCCTTCGAATTGTTTATACTTGGCGTTGTTTGAAGGTAATACATGAATCTTTGTTCTAAAACCAACAATACCAAAGTCATGAGCTCTGATAGCTGCGTTTGTAGAATGATAATATTTTCCTTCACCTTTTTCTC